>OLQC01002234.1_pt1 | contig 13360 bp, 13 predicted proteins | sample 1672471 | NCBI WGS metagenome assembly OLQC01 (sample SAMEA3136689, study PRJEB25190) | human gut metagenome | biome: human gut; feature: human-associated habitat; material: faeces | place: Austria | collected 2013
TTATGGAGCAGGAACACAATCCCAACAAGAACGCCGAGCTTGCGATGGAGCAGAATGGGAACATGATCGACGGTATCATCAACAATCTGCCTGTGCTACCCCCGGAGGAAAAGCCGCTGGACAAGGTGCGGGAACACCCGCCTAAGCGCCGCAGCCGGGAGCGTGAGGAGCGTTGACAAAAAAGCGGCGGCGCTCTGTCCATCTTCATGTGATGGTGACGCCAGAGGAGCAGGCGTTGATCGCTGACCGCATGGCCGAGGCCGGGATCTCCAACATGGGAGCCTATATGCGGAAAATGGCGCTCAACGGCTATGTCCTCCATGTTGACCTCTCGGACATCCGGGAGCTGGTGGCCTTGCAGCGGCGGTGTGCCAACAACCTAAACCAAGTGGCCGTCCATGCCAACACCTACGGCATCTATCCCTCGGAGATCGCGGCGCTCCAAAAGGACTATGCCGACCTTTGGGAGCCGCTGTCCGAGCTGCTGAAAAAGCTGTCGGCTGTGGTGAGCCTATGACCTGTCGGGGAGCGGCCTTGCGCCGTTCCCCGGCTTTCACCACCTTGGGACATTTTGTCCCAAGGTGGTGAAAGCTCGACATCCTTGTGTGCCTATTTTCCCAGCGGTATAATATGGGTGGAAGGACAAACCAACCCGATTTTTTGATGGAGGTAGCTGCTATGATCGTTCTCAAAATCCTTGCCGCCCCCGTGATGGTGGCGCTATCCCTGCTGGCCGCTATGGTCACATTTCTATTCTGCGTGGCGTCCGCCGTGTGCGAGCTGGGCTGCATCGTGCTGACGCTGCTCTCCCTGATCCTGTTCATCGGCGGGCAGACGGTGGGCGGGATTGTGTTTCTCGTCCTTGCGTTCCTCGTTTCTCCCTTTGGCGTTCCCGCCATCGCTGAGTGGCTGGTGGACAAGCTACACTCGGCCAAGTTTGCCTTGCGGGATTTCATTACCGGCTGATACTTCGGGACAAAATGTCCCAAAGCTGAAACGACTGCGGCTGATTTCAGCCGCAGTCTTGATTATATAGTGTTTATCTTGGCGAAATGGAAGTTGCTGGATTATTAAATCTCACCGTTACAATATCGCACGATTAGTTCCTTTATGTTGTTGGCAACAGGTTTCCAACAACAGCGATCCCCAATGTTTTCATGTTCCCAGATATAAATTACGCTCGTATCAGCCGTCCCATTTGGGCAAACACGGTAACAATAATAATCGCCGCACCCATTCGTTGCGAAGAATATGAACCTATCCACTCGTTCCTGATATTCTTCCTTGCTATAATCTTCCTCAAAAAGTGGGAGGAATATCTCTCGATTCAGCTTTACATTCTCAATTATTTCTTCAGCCGATAAAAAGAGCCACTTATCACCATTCATTTCCCTTAGTAGATTTTTTAACTCTTCGGGAAACGAGTATCCTACAACTTTTTCTGCTTCGGATATTACGGCCTCAGAGCAAGGCGGTTGAACTTTCACCCACTCATTTCCTTTGGAAAGCTCTAAAACTAATTCTCTATACATTTACGAAGTCCTCCGTCAAGTCTCTATTGTAAAGTATCTCCGCAGTTATACTGATACAAGTATAACAGATTATCTATGACTATTCAATGATGAAAGGAGGGCTGCCTACGGCCACGACCTACTACAAGAAGCACAAAATCAGCAAGGGCGAAACCATCGCGCAGTCCTTGAAAGAGCGGTTTGACTATGGGCAAAACCCGGACAAGACCGAGGGCGGCGAATTGATCTCGTCCTACGGCTGCGACCACATGACCGCCGATGCCGAGTTCCTATTAAGCAAGGCCAAGTACAAAGCCGCCACAGGCCGGGAGCAGCGGCGGGACGCGGATGTGCTATGCTATCAGATCCGCCAGTCGTTCAAGCCCGGTGAGATCACGCCGGATGAGGCAAACCGTATCGGCTATGAAACGGCGATGCGCTGGACAAAGGGCAAGTACGCCTTTTTCGTTGCTACCCACACGGACAAGGCACACATCCATAATCACATTTATTATAACTCGACCTCGCTGGACTGCACCCGGAAGTTCCGGGACTTCATCGGCTCTGGCCGTGCGGTGCGGCGGCTCTCTGACCGCATCTGCCTTGAAAATGAGCTGTCCGTCATCACTAACCCCAAGCTGCACAGCAAGGGGCGCTTTCTCCATTATGGGGCATGGCTGGGGGCGGAGCGGCAGTCCTCGTACAAGGAGCAGCTACGGCTTGCCATCAATGAAGTTCTTGCCAAACGCCCCGCCGAATTTGACGCTTTCCTCCGGCTCATGGAGGCGTCCGGCTACACGGTCAAGCATGGGCGCGGTGGTACGATCTCTTTTCTTGTTCCGGGGCAGGAGCGGGCGACCCGGCTGCGGGCGTCCACCCTCGGGGACGGTTACGATCCCGAGGACATCAAGTCCGTTATCGCCGGGGAGCGCCCGATCCCGGAGCAGCCTGTTTCTGTGCCTGCTGCCCCTCGCCGTGTCAATCTGATTGTGGATATACAAGAGCGGCTGCGCTCCGGCAAGGGGGCGGCCTATGCACGGTGGGCAAAGGTCTATAATCTAAAACAGATGGCGGCAGCGCTTCAATTCATGCAGGAGCAGAACATCACCGAGTATGACCAGCTCTCCGCAAAGGCCGAGAACGCCGTTTCCCGTTTTCACGCTCTGACCGAGCAGCTCCGGCGGACGGAGGCTGACCTGTCCGCAACCTCCGAGCTGATGGGAGCCGTGGTGCGGTACGCCAAGACCCGCCCCGTCTTTGACGGGTACAAGGCCGCCAAGTACAGCCGGAAATACCTTGCCGAGCATGAGGCGGAGCTGGCGGACTACCGGGCAGCCAAGGCCATGATGGGAGAGTTGCTGGGCGGTGAGAAGCTGCCCAAGATGGCAGAGCTAAAAGAAAAACGCCGCCAACTGGCGGCGCGGAAAAAGGCGCTCTATACCGAGTACCGCTCGGCGCAGGAGGAAATGCGGCAGGCCGTGGCGGTCAAGGCCAACATTGACCATCTGCTGGGCGTCACGGACGGCCAGCGCAAAAAGGAACAGGAGCGATAGCGCACGGTGACGCAGACAAATTACTTTGGGACAAAATGTCCCAAAGCCGGGTTTGGGGAGGCTCCCCAACAAGCGTTTTTGCAGCCCGCCGGGATGCAAAAATAGCAAGTGTGGCTACACTTGCCCTGCTTGCCGTTAGTGCGTACCCCGGAAACCCCACGAAAAAACGGAGGCAGCGCCGTTTCTTACGCTCCCTCCGTTTCTCTGGCTTTTTGTATTCCCTCTGCGGTGGCTTCCATGATCGTCAATTCATTCTCGTCCATTGTGTTTAGCATCCTGTCAATGTGCTGGCGGCAATCACTTTCTTCGTTCTGCTTGTCAGGATAGAAGAATTGATCGACGGAAATATCCAGCAGAGTGACGATTTTATAAAAGGTATTCAAACTCGGATGCTGACCACGATTCTCAAAATACATAATGGAACGAGGTGTACGGTCAACGAGCTGCGCGAGGTATTCTTGTGTCCAGCCTTTGGCTTCTCGTTTGCGTTTGATCTCCCGGCCTAATGCGTGGAAGTCGAGCCGTCTTTCATCTTGGTACATTCTCATATCACCCTATATTATTCTACATTTCAGGTTTGTATATGAGAACGAAATACAATTTTATGATAAGTAGTATTTAATTTCACTACGCAACATTGATTGACACAGATAATGGAGATATAATGTTTTTGGGTAATTTCATATACACTCCACAAACTGCGAGTAGACTACACAAGGAGGGGCTTTTATGGCAACAATAATGATTGTAGAAGATGATAGGCAAACGAACGATGCTGTTGCTGAATATCTAAAATCTTTTGGGTATCGGATGCTTTCGGCTTATGATGGTGATGAAGCATTACAACTTTTTGAGTGCAATAATATTGATCTGATCATTTTGGACATTATGATTCCTAAAAAGACGGGGCTGGCTGTATTACATACGATTAGAGCAAAAAGTTCTGTGCCAATCCTCATGCTCACCGCAATCGGTGATGAATATACTCAAGTTACAAGTTTCGATGAACAGGCTGATGACTACATTACAAAACCTTTTTCAATGGTTCTTCTCGGACGGCGAGTTACTGCCCTCCTACGGCGAAGCGGGCAAACGGTTTCACCTGATATTATGACTTTTGGGGATGTAACAGTTGATTTTTCTGGATACACAGCTAAAGGCCCCGAGGGGAAAATTGACATTACCCCAAAAGAAATTGATTTGCTAAGCATCTAAAACATATATTTGAACCATTTTATCGCCCCGACTATGCCCGCAACCAGAATGATGGCGGTAATGGTCTTGGGTTATACATAGTGGCCTCGATTTTAGATTCTTTGAAACTTTCCTACTCATTGGAACCCATACAAAAACCATTGGGAATGCGGTTTACCATTACTTTTTGATGATCTTGATGCCATCCCTATGCTATGTGAAAATAAAATATACTTCCATATTGGTTTCATATATGCTCCATACACAGATGGTAGATTATCATTGCACAGAAGGGTATGTGTAATAATCACTATGGAGGTCATATTATGAAAAAAACGTTTATAGCCATCTCACTTGCCTTGTTTAGCTGCTTGATCTTGGCTGCGTGTACTGCAAACGCCACTTCCACACAAGAGATACCGAGTAATTCGGGAAAGAACCAACCTGTTTCAACGAACATCGGCCAGGATACATCAGATGCGGTAGCCGATGAAAACTGCTTGCCAGGAGGCCCATCCGATACCCAGCTGGAGTATTGGGAAATCGATGAATTTGAAGATTGGATGGAGCAACAGCGTGACCAAATTCAAAAGCTGGCGGATAATAAGGACAAATCCTTCTATTACAAAGATGACAACGGCAGCTATGTGTGTCGCGAATGGACACAGGAAGATGTAGATAGTCTGTATGAAGGCTGGCAGGATCAGCTTGCGCTTATGAAAGAGGGGTATCACTTTACTAAATCTATGGAATTGTCCAACGGTGGTATCATTTCTGGCGCATTTGATCCTGAAACATGGAACGCTGAACCAGCGTCTGCCCCCGGATCGACAATCATTACTTTACCTGACGGTTCTACAGTTGATTTGGGCCATTTTGATACTGCAGACGCTGCTACTAAAGCTGTGCAGGAATACTTGGAGCAGCAAGTTTCATCGGGAAATATATCACAGGAAGAAGCGGACGATTTGCTCAACAATGGTTCCACCGAATAATAAGTTTCTCACTTGGGCCGGTTCTCTCAGCGAGAACCGGCCATTTCATATACACTCCATATTGGCTTTATCTTACTTACACTTTGCGGTGGTAGGTTTGATTTGAGATCAAATCTGCCACCATATTAACAGACGGCATGGCGGCATATCGGAGGTGCCGCCATGCTATTTTCACTTTCTACCCCCCCTAACTTGTCAAAAAAAGTCTGCCTGTCCGATGGGATCAGTCCGGCGGTGGATGCGAAATCTGTCAGTATGTAAGTGAAAATGTTGTTTCGTGCGTCCGCATAGTGTCATGCTGTGCGGACGTTTTTATATGCCCCTGCTTCTGGTCACGGTGGCCAGAGGCTCCAAGGTGCCGGGGGCCGCCTGTTCTCCATTTCAATCCGCACTCACCAACCACCTTTTGAAATGGAGGACAATTATGACGACTATCAATCTGAAACGATATTACCCCTATATGACCGAAAATGTGATGCTGGAAGTTTCGGACGAGATCGCCGCCACCCTCTCTATGGGAGGCCGCCTGTGCGACAGCTACAAGCGGCAGAAGCGCAGAAATGGCGAGTGCTCGCTGGACACCGATCCCGGCTTTGAGGCCGACGTGCTCCGCCAGCCCATGACCCCGGACGAGTACATTGAGGCGCGGGAAACCACGTTTGCCCTCTATGACGCGCTGACCCAGCTCCCGCCCACGCAGGCCCGGCGTGTGTACCAGCACTATCTTCTCGGCATGAGCAAGGCCGAGATCGCGGCAGCCGAGGGCGTTGGCCGGAGCCGCATCTGCTGCTCCATTGAGCGCGGGCTGGCCGCTATGAAAAATATTTTGAAAAAATCTCTGTAAGAGGGAGTACATTTGCCCCCGAAACCTCCTGATAGGTGAGAGGAGTTTTCTTCCTCGCCTTGAAAACTGAATAGACAGTATTCCCGATACGAAATCCGCGTGATAGCGACGTAAGGTGCGCCGCCACGACAGCCAGTTCAGGAGGTGATGGACAAGCTGGCCGAGCGATCAACGCAGCCTTTGACCCGGTGCTGGCAAACCGGGCGCGAGGACAGCGCGGAGGATAATGAAACTTGCTCACGCCCTCCCACAGACTTGAGGGGGAGTCCCTGCGGTATGCGCCAGCCCTCCACGGGCAGCGGTACTGTGGGGCTATGCAGCCGAAGCCATCGGCGGTCTGGAATACTCCCCGTGCCGGGGATGCGTGGCAAATACGGCACACAACAATCATACAAGGAGCCGTCAAACCGGGTCTTTCTGTCTTATGACAGCCCAAACCATTCCGGCGCGGCGGCTCCCTATCTTGTGGATTGAAACGGAACACAACTGTCCCGCTGCTTCTGGTCATCGTGGCCAGAGGTGGGGCAAGGTCAAAGGACGGCGCTTTTGTGCCGTCCTTTCACGTTTCCCCACGGACAATGGGAAACCATCAAATTTATTCACACCGCTGATTTTTATAGGAGGTTTTCAGATGACGGAGGCAAGAGTCGGCTATCACAAGGAAGTCAAAACCGCGTCTTTTCAGGGCAAATCCATCACCGTGGAAAACCTGACCCCGATGCTCTCTCCCCGAGCACGGGATAAGCGCAAGCGTGAAATTGAAAGCTGTCTGTATGAGGTCTTTGTGAAGTATGCGCCGGGACGGGCGCAGATGCACTAATACGGGACATCCTTGAGATGCGGGGCTGCCAGAGGTATAATATAGGTGTAAGGTTTGGCAGCTCCTACACGGAAAGGAGCACCAAATGATTATTCGTGAAGATGCCATTTATGGCAGACAGTCCGTTGACCGCAAGGACAGTATCAGCATTGAAAGCCAGATTGAGTTCTGCAAGTATGAATTGAGAGGAGGCAATTTCCGCAAGTACACCGACAAGGGCTATTCCGGCAAGAATACCGACAGGCCCAAGTTCCAAGAAATGATGGCCGATATTCGCCGGGGCCTGATCAAGCGCGTGGTGGTCTACAAGCTGGATCGTATCAGCCGTTCCATTCTGGACTTCGCAACCATGATGGAAACTTTTCAGGGATACAATGTTGAGTTCGTATCTTCCACGGAGAAGTTTGACACGTCCACCCCGATGGGGCGGGCCATGCTGAATATCTGCATTGTGTTCGCCCAGCTTGAACGTGAAACCATCCAGAAGCGCGTGACCGATGCCTACTATTCCCGCTGCCAGCACGGTTTTCACATGAGCGGCGCGGCCCCCTACGGCTTCCAACTGGAGCCGACCACCATTGAGGGCATCCGCACAAAAATGATGAAGCCTGACCCGGAAACGGCAGATATTGCAAAGCTGATGTTTGAAATGTACTCTCAGCCCGCAACCTCTTTCGGGGACATCGCCCGTTACTTTGCCGACGAGGGCATCCTGATCTACGGCAAGGAAATGACACGGGGCTTTATCTCCCAGCTTTTGAGAAATCCCATTTACGCGCAGGCCGACCTCGATATGTACGAGTTCTTCAAAAGTCAGGGGACGGTGGTAGTCAATGAAGCGACAGATTTTGCCGGAACAAACGGCTGCTATCTCTATCAGGGCCGGGATGTGCAGGAAAGAAAAAACAAGCACCTGAAAGATCAGATACTTGTTCTTGCTCCCAGCGAGGGGCTGGTATCGTCTGATACATGGCTGCGCTGCCGGAAGAAGCTCATGGCGAACAAGACGTTCCAAGGCGGGCGAAAGGCAAAGAACACATGGCTTGCCGGAAAGGTCAAGTGTGGCCGCTGCGGATACGCGCTTATGAGCGTCGGCAATCCGACAGGCGTTCAGTATCTCCGCTGCTCCAAGCGGGCCGACAGTAAAAGCTGTGACGGCTGCGGGACGCTCCGTACACGGGAATTTGAAAGGTTCCTGTACGGCGAGATGGTCAAGAAGCTGTCCGAGTTCCAGACGCTGACGGCAAAGCGGGAAACGGTCAATCCCAAATTGACCGCGCTGAACATGGAGCTTGCCCGCGTGGAGGACGAGATTGAAAAGCTGCTGAATACTCTGACCGGGGCTAATGCTGTGCTGCTGTCCTATGCCAACAGCAAAATCGAGGAGCTGGACACACACCGCCAAGCCTTGACAAAAGAGATCGCGGCGCTGTCGGCGGAAATCATGTCCCCGGAGCAGATCGAGCGGCTGTCGGTCTACCTCAACCAATGGGAAGAAATTGACTTTGAGGACAGGCGGCAGGTTGCCGACGGCCTGATCTCACAGATCCGCGCAACCGACGAACACGTTTCGATTGAGTGGAAAATTTGACTTTTACTTATCCATCGCACACGACAAAGGGCTGTGTGCCCTTGTCAAGCGATGTAATCATCTTTTATTAGAATTGTCAATAGTCCAGATTGATCCACAAAACGGGTCGAACCGCACCATACACATAGTCGACATAGATACCATAGCAATAGACCGCCCCGTCATAGAAGACGCCAGCGGCACTGCCCTGATTACGGCCAGGCGACCGGAGCCACCACCAGCAGCTGCCATTGTCGCTATTAGCATACGCTCCTGCATATCTGGTAGGTTTACACTGCCTTGCGCTGTCGGAACGAAAATACTTGTTGGCCTCAGCTATGCTGAGCAGAAACACTTTGTCCTGCGTGGCGTCGCCCAGATATGTGTCATATTCGGGATTTTCGTCTGCTGACACTGTTACCGTAGGGATCATGGCCTGCTCTTTTGCAGAAAATGCAGAATCGATAAAATCGTTATTCAGCCATTCGCGTAAGGAACATGTTTCCCAGGTGATGTCGGTATATCTTGTATTATATGGCTCGAGGTCCAACGCATATCTGCTGATCAGCAAAACCTTACCGTCCTTTACTTCAAGAACGAGCCATTCGATATCTTCCTTACCATTGGATGTATCATTGTCCTGCTCGTATGCGCCAAAGAAAACATAATCGCCGACTTTTGCACTTTTGATTTTTTCTGTCTCATACTTAGCGCGAGCAGAATCCGCTTTATCCGCGCTGTCTTTGTACCCATCTAATGACAGAAAAGTCTCGTATGCCTCAACCATGTTTCCTGCATCCATTAGGGCAACCGCATTGTTGTATTTGGCGTTTGGAATGATAACTGTATACAATAGAATCGCCAAAGCAATAACAGCGCAGACGATCGGCGTCACGATGATCGTTATTTTCTTTCTTTGCTTTGCGCGGCACTCCGCTTCCAGCCGATCGGCCTCTTCCTTTGCTTTGATTTCCTCTATCCTTCTCCGGCAGGCGAGGATTTGCCCGTCGGCGTCCTTCCAGCCGGGAATAGACTGAAAGATCTCTATGGCCGCGCCGCAGCTCTCTATGGTGTCGTCCTTCATTTTCGCCATGGCTGAGGCATAAATTGTGTCCTTGCGGCAGATCTCCGCCTTTTCGCGGCACTGCTGCGCCAGCGTGTCGGCATCTTTGAAACCCGGAATCCCGGCAAACGCATCGGCGGCCGATTGGTATGCTTCCTCCGTGTCCGCCTCGTTCATGGCCTTTGCGGCAGTATCATATATACTCTGCCGGCGCGCTGTTTCGTTACGGGTCTCAATTTGCTCTGTCCAGTCGGCAAGATCCTTTTTCAGCTCATCGCTGCCGTACCGGATTGCCTTCCGATAGTTGTTATTCCAGTCAAACGGCTCCTTCTGGTATTTCAGACCTGCTTTGTTTCTCACGTGCAGCTCCGCCATCAGCTTGCCGAGATATGCCTCGGCGCACTCCGGCTCCGCGTCCAGCACCTTTTCGCAGTATTCGTCGGCGGCAGTCCAATTGTCGTCCTCAAGGAATATAAAGGCGCGCTTCAGAAGCGACACGGTGTTGGTACCGCCGCCGGTAACAACGGTTTCTCTGACCACAGTCGTTTTCGGCTCCTCGGCCTGCGCAATCTTCCTGATGCCGCGAATGAGATCCTGCATGAAGCCGAGTTTGGACATATCCTGTGCCTGCAGATGCGAAAACTCGTCCGGCAGGTCGTAAGGGTCCATGTCCTTATAGGCCGGGATCAGAGCTTTCTTTCCACCGCTCTGTCGGACGAGCGAGAGATACCGGCTCCACTCGTTTTTGACCCAGACGGCGTTGAAATACTCCGGCTTCGTGCCGAGCACGACCATGACGCGGGCGCTGTTGAGCGCGGCGAATATGTACGGCTCATACGCCGTGCCGAGCTTATCCTCCAGCGTGATGCGCGCAAAGAATACCTTGAAGCCCTCCTGCGTCAGCTGGTGATAGAGATCGTTCGCCAGAACGCTGTCCGGCGTTCTTCTGCCGTTGGCGTCCGTTTCCTTGTAGCAAATGAATACGTCAAACGGCTCTTCCTTCTGGGAAATGGCAAGGATACCCTTCTGAATCTCATTGATGGCCTTTGCCTCGGACTCATACAGCTCGCGCTGGAACGCGTCGGCATATTGGAGCGCGGATTTATAGTTATCGTCGTCAAAAATAGAGGTAAACTGCGCGCGGTTGACCGTCGGCACACGCTTATGCGTCGCGGGGTCCTCTACATACTCAACTCCGTACCGGCAGAGGACGAGCGACCAGTACGCCTCGGCGTCGGTGTTGTCCTCGTTGAGTATCTGCTCATAGATCCCCATCGCCTTGTCGAAATCGTTGTTCCGGCGGAAATGGTTGGCGCGGTCATAGAGGTTTGCTCTTTTCTCGTCGTCCAGCCGCGGCAGCGTCTGCTTTGTACCGCAGCTGTCGCACGTGCCGACCGTGTCTCCCGGCCGGAACTCGATCGTTCCGCCGCACATCTTGCACTTGAAAACCGACATGACTCTCTCCTTATTTCATAGCCCTGCACAGGGCGTTTCTTTCTTTTACCAGCAGCACCGTTTCCTCCGCGGCGGAGGCAATCGCCCCGGCGTCGTCTGCGGCGACGGCGGCTTTCAGCGCGTCCATCTGCGCGGCAATCTTCGCCTCCGCGTCCGAAAGCGCTTCGCCGTTCACGGGATCGGAATACCGCAGCGCCTCCCGCACCGTTTTGCAGGCGGCCTTGGCTTCGGCGCTTTTGGCGCGGTTCATGGCCGCTTCGGCCTCGGCGGTCATGTGCCGCACAAACTGCGTCCGGGCTTTCACCTTCTCGTCCGTTTCCTGCACAAGCTCCGCCGCGGCGCTCGCCTTGATAACGGCGGTGAACGCCAGCACGACCGCGCAGACAACGATGCCCGCCCAGTTCGGCAAATCGGGGATCGCCATGCAAAGCCCGCCGAAAACGAGCGTCAGGATAAGTCCCGTGTAGCTCACGGTTAAAAGCGGCAGACGGTAAAAGAGCTTTTGCGCGTTTTCGGCCCGGATGGCGATCAGCGCACAGACAAGCTGCCCGGCAAACGCGGCGGTGATGCACAGATACCCTGCCCAGAATGCGCCGCCGAATTTGTTGAAGCCGTACCACTCGGCCGGTGTGGCAAAGCAGAGGACATTAAAGAGCGCCAGCAGGATCGCCCAGCAGAGGATATAGCTTTTCTGGCCTTTTTTCATTGTCTCTTCTCCTTTCACAGTATGCTTTTGAGAAGCTCGGCCTTCATGGAGGCAAATTCCTCCGCGGAGAGAAGCCCGGCCTCCTGCATCATGGTGAGCTTTTCGAGCTTTGCTTTGAAAGAGGCCATATCGTCCGTGCTCTTCGGAGCCGCGGACGCTTCCGCCGCGGCGGTCATTGCGCCGTTTACGGCATTGCCGACAACGCCGCCGACAACGCCGCCCACCCCGGCCATCGTGCCCAGCCCAACGCCCATGTTGGTAAACTGCCCGACGGCTTCGTTCTGCGCGACCTTTTCGGCCACATCAAACCCGCGCTCCTGCGCGTAGGTATACCCCTCCTGTGTGCGCTTGGTAGCCTGCGCCTGTGAGTCTATGACGATCTTCTGCGCCTGTGTCTGCGCATAGATCAGGTCGGTCTGCTGGCGCAGCTTTGCTTCTGCGATATCGGCATACTGGCGGAAGTGCAGCTCCTTGAATTTTTCGTACTGCCGCTCGCCGTCCGGCTTGACAACGTTCGTAACGAAAAACCGCTCCAGCGCCACGCCGTAATCGGAAAAATCCGGGATGAGCAGCTTGTGCAGCGCGTCGGAAAACTCTGTCAGATGCTCGTCGATCTCAAAGATGTTGATGGCACTCGCCTTCACCGTCTGGGCGATATACGTTTTCACCCGTGTCATGAGGAACGCGCGGAACAGCGCCGTGAGACGCTGCTGCGTCAGGCCGTTTTCCGTGCCGACCACCTTGAGCAGGAGCTTTCGGCTATCCTCTGCGCGCAGGGACATTTCGCCGGACGCCCCGATGGAGATTGGGAAACCGTACACGGGGTCTATGTACTGCACCTTGCTGTCCGTGCCCCATTTGATCGCCATCTGCTCAGTTTTGTTGATGAAATATACCTCGCAGTGGAACGGCGTTTTGTCGCCGGTCGAACGGGAGAGCGCCGCGCCGAGCTTCGGGATGTTCTGCGTTTCCAGCGTATACCGTCCCGGCCCGAACAGATCGAGCGCCTGTCCGTTCATAAAGAAGATCGCTTCCTGCGATTCGTGTACGATGAGCTGCGTGAGCGAGTTGAAATCCTCGCACGGGTGCTTCCAGATAAAAGTACTGTTATCTCCCTCATACTTGAGGATCTCGGCTATCTGCGCCACAGAAATTTCCTCCTGTCGGTGTTATTATGCATTTTGTATATACACAGTATATTTTACATTATATATTATTATATGCAAGCCCTGAAACGCGGTTTTTGCATTTTTTCCCGCTTTTGTGGAGCGAATAGAGTCCGTCTGCTTTGCAGCATAAAAAAGGCGATACCCGTTTAAAAAATCGGGCATCGCCTTTTTATATTCTTTTGCCGAAAACGCCGCGGCTGTTACGCCGGTCTTACGACCAGCCGTTCGATCAGGCCGTCGGAGCTGAATTCCGTGATGGTGGCCAGAGCGCGGACATGATAGCCGTCATAGACGGCATAGTAGTAGGCCTGCGTGTCGCTGACGATACGGGCATCGGTGATACGGAAGTGGCGGAACAGGAAGCGGTTGTGGTAGAACATATCGATGGCCTCAGGGCCGTAGGTGCTGACCAGAGGCTTGCCCGCATCGCGGGGGCAGGGGGCAACGAAAAAGGCCGTGGGAGAAAAGAGCTTGCTCAAA
>OLQC01002235.1_pt1 | contig 13360 bp, 10 predicted proteins | sample 1672471 | NCBI WGS metagenome assembly OLQC01 (sample SAMEA3136689, study PRJEB25190) | human gut metagenome | biome: human gut; feature: human-associated habitat; material: faeces | place: Austria | collected 2013
AGTAGAATTGTTTAATATCATCCGTGTGGTCGGATTTTCCAATTCCGGACTGGGAACTTTAAACAACCGGATTTATTTCGGTTTCTATACAGCATTGCTTTTTCTTTGTGTTTTGTATGTGACTTTGGAGCTGGCGCTGCGCAGAACACAGAGGATTTCTGTCCGCTATGGAATCTGTATGAGCGGAATGGCGATGATTCTCTTATGGCAGACGCTGTTTCAAATTTACGATATCAGCAGATCTTCGGCCAACGGATATATTACGATTGTAGCTGCGCTTGTGGCGTTTTCGTCAATCGCAATCATGCGTCCTGTCTATGCTGTGGTGAATTTAATTTTCAATTATGGTCTCTTTTTTCTGGCTCTCCGGGACTCGGGAGATCGGTTTAACTTCACGATTATGCTGCTGCTTTGCATGGTAATCTATTTGGTAAAATATAGGAGCTTTTTGTCCGGACTGTTTCAGGAACAGGAACTTCAGTTTGTGCATCATGAATTAAATGATAAAACAGATAAACTGCGTCTTTCCAATGAGCAGTATGAGATACTTGCGCAGAGCAGCAACCTGATTGCGTTCCAGTGGCACATGAAAGAAGGATGGCTTCATTTTGCCTCGAATCGGGAGACGGAATTTGATTGGTCGGATCGGATCGAGGATTTTCTGCTGAAGGTGAGGGAAAGTAAAATCATTCGGGAAGAGTCAAAGCATATTATTTACCGCTGTGAACAACAGGCGATACAGGGAATTTCCCATCAGAAATATGAGATTCTGCTGCCTTCAAAAAATAGAACCGAAAAGTGGTACGAATTGCAGATGACGATGCAGATGGATCGGGAAGGAAACCCGCTTTTGGGGATTGGTTTTTTATCTAACATTATGAAACAGAAGGAGAAAACCGAAAATCTGGAAGAACAGCTGCAGATGGATTCGTTTACGCGGCTTTTGAATAAAGCCGCGATTGAAGAGCGGGGGATGCAGATGATAGAACGGCTCAAGGCAGAAGAAGAGTTATACATGCTGATTACCGATATTGATAATTTTAAGGCCATTAATGATCGGTTCGGACATATTTGCGGGGATCATGTACTGAAAACGATTGCAGATACAATGAATCGCCTGGCTCCGGAAAATATGGAGACTGGACGCATTGGTGGAGATGAGTTTATGGCGCTTTTCTCAGGTGGGCAGGGGAAAGAGATCATAAAAAACTATGCGCGACAACTGCTTGAAGGTACTTCTGAGGTTTTATGGGCAAAAGAAGAATTGCCGGTAAGCCTCAGCATTGGAATCGCTTCAGCCGCGCCGGGAGAAATGACTTATGCGCAGCTATATACTGCCGCGGATAAGGCGATGTATATCGCCAAAAATGATGGAAAAGGGAAGATCGTCTTTGCCTGATTCGATTAAACAGGCGGCATATCACGGGAATGCCGCCTGTTTTTCTGTTCTAATCTTTCAGAAAATCTTTAAGCTCTCTGTTGAATTTTTCCGGATCTTCCAGAAACAATCCGTGGCCGCAGCCCGGGAAGATTACAAGCCGGCTTTCTCCGCCCAGATGTTCTTTCATATATTCCCCGTGGGAAGGTCCGTAGAGGAGGCCGTCACCGCTGTAGGTAAGGAGTACCGGGATTTTGATGGTTGGAAGAACATCGCGGAAGTCTTCAATAGCCATAGCGATCCACATGTTCATCATACAGTGAGGCGTGTTGTCGAGCGCTTGCTGCGCAACCCATTTGAATTCGTCCGACTCCTGGTCATAGTCTTTGGCGAAGACGTTTGGGATAAACAGCTTGGCCGCGAATTCCCAGCTAACGGCGATGGCTGCCATAAACTGCAGGTTCTGTACGATATCGAAGGTACAGCTTTGTCCCAGCTTCCACTCCGGATCGTTTAACAGTTTTGGCGTCATGTCAATGAAACACATTTTTTTGATATACTGGCATTTGAATTCTCTCGCGTAGGCAAGAAGGGTGCTGGTTCCCATAGACCAGCCTACCGCGTATACCTGATCCAGCTTCAGATATTCGATGAGTTCATGCAGATCGGCGGCAAACCGGTTGAGATTCATGCCGCGCTCTGTGACTTCGGAACGGTCGGACTGGCCATGTCCCCGGAAATCATAGAGGATGACACGGTAATTTTTCGCGAATTCGTCTACCTGATACTTAAAAAACTTGTGGTTACAGGACCAGCCGTGAATAAAAATCAGAGGCTCGCCGCTTCCATGCTCTTCATAATAAATGTTACAGTTGTCTTTTGTGGTAAAATAAGCCATGTTCGTTCGATTCTCTCCTTTCCTTTTTTAGTGTCGGTCCACAGCGAGAAAGCGGCTGCGGACGATGATTTGTTGTGATGCTAACATAAATTTATTATATGCTTTTTTGTTTAAAAAGTAAAGCGGGTGTGGTATGATAGACAGAGTTTGCGGAAAAGAAGAAAGAGGAGAGCGATATGGCAGCAGTAACTTACGAACTGATAAAAAAGGACGCGAAAACGAAAGCTAGGCGGGGCAGAGTCACGACGCCTCACGGCACCATTGAAACTCCGGTATTTATGCCGGTAGGCACCGCGGCTACGGTAAAAGCCATGCGGCCGGAGGAGGTAAAGGAAATGGGGGCGGAGATTATCCTTTCCAATACCTATCATTTATATCTGCGGCCGGGACATGAGATTGTCCGGGAAGCGGGAGGACTTCACAAGTTCATGAACTGGGACCGGGCGATTCTGACAGACAGCGGCGGCTTTCAGGTCTTCAGCCTGGGAGATCTGAGGAAAATCACAGAAGAGGGTGTCGAATTTCGCTCTCACATTGACGGATCAAAGCACATGCTTTCTCCGGAAAAATCCATTGAAGTGCAGACGGCTCTGGGGTCGGATATTATGATGGCCTTTGACGAATGCGCGCCTTATCCGGCGGATCGCGGCTATGTAAAAAATTCTCTGGAGCGGACAACCAGGTGGCTCCGCAGGTGCAAAGAAGCTTGGAACGATCGGGAAAATCAGGCGCTGTTCGGCATTATGCAGGGAGGTATGTATAAAGACCTGCGGAAACAGTCCGCGGAAGAAATCGTGGAGCTGGATCTACCGGGATACGCCATCGGAGGCCTCAGCGTAGGTGAGCCAAAAGAGCTGATGTGCGATATTCTCGATGATTGCGTGGATTATCTGCCTGAGGACAAGCCCAGATATCTGATGGGTGTGGGAACCCCGGATTATCTATTTGAAGGTGTAGAGCGGGGCGTGGATATGTTCGACTGCGTGCTGGCGACCCGCATTGCCCGCAACGGCACCTGCTTTACCCACGATGGCAGGGTGGTTATCAAAAACGCCCAGTACGCCCACGATTTCCGGCCGCTGGACGAGCATTGCGACTGCTACACCTGCCAGAACTTCTCCCGCGCCTATATCCGCCACCTGTTCAAGGCAGAGGAACTGCTGGGTATGCGTCTGGCCGTCATGCACAACCTCTGGTTCTACAATCACCTGATGGAGCGCATCCGTGATGAGCTGGATGCAGGCACCTTTACCGCCTTCCATGACCGCTATGTCAAGCTGCTCGACACACGAATTTGAGATTTAGCCTTGAAACATGCCGGACAAGCGCGTATAATAAGGTCATATGAATTTGAGAGGAGATTTTGCCCCATGCAATTTCTGACTACGACCGAAAGCTACATCAGCCTTTTCTTTACTCTGGCTCTGATGCTGGTGATGCTCTACTTCATGATCTACCGTCCCCAGAAGAAGCAGGAGAAGAAGGACGCTGCAATGCGCTCTTCTCTGGAGATCGGCGATCAGGTCACCACCATCGGCGGCGTCATCGGCCGTGTGGTCGCCATCAAGGATGACACCTTCGTGCTGGAGACTGGCGCTGACCGTGTGAAGATCCGCTTCACCAAGAACGCCATCAGCTCTGTCGAGAAGCTGAACATGGACAACGCCCCCAAGAAGTAATATTTTTCCGGATTCGTGCTTTGAACGCGTCTCCCTGCATACAGTAGGTGCAGGGAGGCGCGTTTTTATGTCTGATACCAAGAAGTTCCCGGCGATAGGGCTGCTGGTCGTTTTCGGAGTGGGCAGTGCGGCAGCAGCCGTGAGCCTGGCAGGGTTCGGCTGGCTGATGGTCAAACAGGGCCTGACGCAGGAGGCCGCTGCTCCGCTGGCCACGGCGGCAGTCTGTCTCGGCAGCTTTCTCAGCGGCCTGCTGATGGCCATTCTGCAAAAGGGCAAGGGACTCGTCTGGGGCGCAACGGAAGGAGCTCTCTTTATAGGGCTGCTTTTTATTCTGGGCACACTGTACCAGAGTGAGTGGGAAACGATGCAGTTCGTCCGGGCAGGGCTTGTCCTGCTGATGGGGGTTCTGGGCGGGGTCCTCGGAATGCTGCGCACGGAGCGAAAGCGGCGCTGAATGCTCAGTCCACGCTACAGCGGCCATACACAACAAAAGCAGGAGGGAAAAAGCACGATGTGGGTCTATCAGGAAACGGAAACAAATGCAGCGGCGCTTGTGCCGACGCTGCCGGAAGATACAGCGGGCGAGTCTCTGGCAGAAAAAGAAGCCATGACGCCTGTCTCCGAGCCGTTGGCGGAGCTTCCGCCTCAGAAAGCTCTCCGGCGGAAGCCATTCCAGGCCAGCCGGGACTGCATCCTTCTGGCGGCGGCCTATCTCTTCGGTACGCTGATGGCGGGCGTCCTGCAGGCGCTGTGCGACGCTGAAGAGATGGAGACGCTGGCCTATTATCTGGACTGCTGGCGCGGAGTGTTCGCGGCGTCCAGTACAGCACAGGCGGTGGGACTGTTCGGGGCAGAGCTGGCCGTCGTCCTCGGGGCGGCGGCAGTGTTTCTTCTGCTGGGGCTCTCGGCAGTGGGGCCGCTGCCTATCTTTCTGTTTGCGATGTTATACGGGACAGGCTCCGGCCTGCTCTCGGCGCAGCTTCTGAATAGCCTCGGGGCAAAACAGCTCATTCTCTTTTTACTCACAGCCAGCCTGCCGACCGCGCTGGCGGCAGGTGCGCTCTGTTTGTTCGGTGCCTCGGCTCTGCAGGTCAGCAGCCGAATCCATGCGTTCTCTTTCGGCAGAGGGGATAAGGGAAGCCATCCGGCAGGAGCACGGCTCCTGGTGGGGCAATTCGCCTTACTGGCGGTCTGTCTCTGCCCGCTCTGCGGTGCGGCCACCGGCCTTGTATGTCTTGCAAATCGTCTGATGCAGGCCGGATAAGCGCCCGGCTTTCTTGCGGCCTCGGGCCGGATGTGGTATGATAAAGAAAATGATTTTCATGAAATGAAAACAGGGAGTCCAGAATGAAAGAACCGAAGCTGAAAACCGTATACGTCTGCTCCAACTGCGGAGAGACAAGCCCCCGCTGGATGGGCCGCTGCCCCAGCTGCGGCAGTTGGAACACCATGAATGAGGATGTGGTCGCCGAAGCGCCCAAGGCCGGGCTTTCCGGCGGCAAAGCCGCTGCGCCTGTCCGGCAGGAGGGCGTCACCTCGCTGACGGCAAGGCGTCTGGCCGACATCAGCACGACCGAGGAAAAGAGCCGCATCCTGACGGGCATTTCCGAGCTTGACCGCGTTTTAGGCGGCGGCATCGTGTTGGGCGGCGTCGTACTGCTGAGCGGTGAGCCGGGCGTGGGCAAATCTACGATGCTTTTGCAGCTCTGCGGTGCCATCTCCAACCAGCACACGGTGCTGTATATCACGGGCGAAGAGTCCGTCCGTCAGGTCAAGCTGCGTGCGGCCCGCCTGAAAGTTCCGCAGGATAACATCTATCTGGCGGCAGAAAATGATGTAGACGAGATCTGCGGCCTCATCGAGAAAGAAAAGCCGGAACTGGTCGTCATCGACTCCATCCAGACCATGCGGTGCATGGACATCTCGTCTTCGTCCGGCACGGTCAGTCAGGTGAAAGAGAGTGCGGCCCGCCTGCTGGCTGTCGCCAAGAAGCAGGAGATCCCGATGTTTATCGTGGGCCATGTCAACAAGGACGGTGCTATCGCAGGCCCGAAGGTCATGGAGCACATCGTGGATACGGTTCTTTACTTTGAGGGAGACAAAATGCTGCCATACCGCATCCTGCGGGCGGCTAAGAACCGCTATGGCTCCACCAACGAGCTTGGTATGTTTGATATGACAGGGCAGGGCCTTGAGGAAATCGAAAATCCGTCCCAGATGCTTCTGGAAGGCCGTCCGCTGGGCGTTTCCGGGAACTGCGTCGCCTGTACCATGGAAGGCAGCCGCCCCATTCTGAGCGAGATACAGGCCCTTGCGACCAAGACGAATTTCCCGGCCCCCCGGCGAGCCTGCAGCGGCTACGACTACAACCGCATGAACCTGCTCATCGCCGTGCTGGAAAAGCGTGCAGGCTATTTCTTCGGCAATCTGGATGTGTATATCAACATCGTCAGCGGCATCACCCTGCGGGATACCGCCTGCGACCTTGCCGTCTGCCTGAGCATGGTATCTTCGCTTCTGGACTGCCCCGTGAGCGATAAGCTCATTGCCATCGGTGAAGTCGGCCTCGGCGGCGAGGTGCGCAGCGTGCCGAATCTGGAGCAGCGTCTGCGGGAAGCGGAACGTATCGGCTTTGAACGTGCCGTCGTACCCAAGCACAGCCTTGCACATCTGAATGCCGCCGATTATCCCGGCATGAAGCTTGTCGGTGCCGCCTATATCTCGGACGCCATCCATGCCCTGAAATCCGACCGTCTGTGACCATAAAAAGAGGAAACCATGTCGATTTATCTGGACGAGAAAAATCCCGAAAAACATAAGCCTTTTGATGATGCCTCGCCGGACATCGTCGCGTATGTGCGCTATCTGGAAGTCATCGCAGGCAAAAGCCCCAACACGGCCTTCAGCTATTACTGCGACCTGCGCAATTTCAGCCGCTTTATGAAGCGTCGGCGCGGCCTTGTAACCGACGATACCGAGATAAAGGACATCGACCCCAAGGGGCTCGATACGGCTTTCTGGGGCAGTGTGACCAAGGAAGACGTTTATGAGTATCTGTACTTTCTGAACAGCGAGTGCGGCAACAAAAAGTCTTCGACGGCCCGGCGGCTGGCAAGTCTGCACGGCTTTTATGATTATCTGGTCAATCAGGTAGACTTGCTCAAAGAGAACCCGACAGCATCCATCAAGCCGCCCAAGCAGGATAAAGTCCTTCCCAAGTACCTGACGGCAGAGCAATCCATGGACCTTCTGGAAAGCACCCAGACCCAGAGCGATTTCCCGGAGCGGGATTACTGCATGGTCGTGCTGTTTCTGAACTGCGGGATGCGTCTTTCGGAACTTGTCGGCATGGATCTCGGTGACATCGACACGGAACAGCGGCAGATCCGTCTGTTCGGCAAAGGCCATAAAGAGCGGATGGTCTACCTGAATGATGCCTGCATGGAGGCATTGCAGATCTATCTGAACAAGCGCAACACGATGGAGGGTCTGAACCCCAAGGAAAGAGCGGTCTTTATCACCCGGCGGCGCAAGGAGCGAATCTCAAACCGCAGGGTAGAGCAGCTGGTCACCGGCGCCATGAAAGCAGCGGGTCTGCGCGGTTTTTCCACCCATAAGCTCCGCCATACTGCCGCGACGCTGATGTATCAGACTGGCAACGTGGATATTCTGACCCTCAAACAGCTTCTGGGCCACAGCAGCGTCGGCACGACACAAATTTATACACACCTGCAGGAATTTCAGGTGCGTGCAGCGATTGAGCAGAATCCGCTGGGTGAAGTTAAGAAGGCGAGCTTGGATACAACGTCGAAGGAGACAGGGGAGAGCAAGGGGGAATTTGCCGATCCTTCATCGGATGAGCCTGAAAATGATGCACCGGACGGCCCGATGGAAGCCTTTGAGGGTGCCGCACAGGAAGGTTTCCGGGTGGATGTTTCGAGCCTTGCCGATATGGAGAACGCCGACAAATGATGACATGGGTACAAACGCAGAAGCTTCGGCGTGATGAGGCCTCGCTGATGACAGAATGGCAGACACGCTGGGCGCAGTCTGCCTGTTTTAATGCCGACGGTGTTGTGGACTATGAGCGCTGGTCAGCACTTCCGGACAGAAAACATATCGTTGTACTGTTAAAAGAAACGAATGGGCTGCACGGAAGCCTCGTGGAGTTTCTTTATCATGGAGGCAGCAAAACCTACTACAGAACGTGGAATAATGTCGCACGCTGGGCAAATATGATTTTGAACGGCACATACTGGAAATTTGTTCCAAAATCTTCGCTGGACGATATGGTGCGGAATATCGCTGTGGTAAACCTGAAAAAGTGTCCGGGCGGTGCCATCGCAAGCTCAAAAGCGGTACGGCAGGCCGCCCGGCAAGATGCGGACCTGTTAAAGTGTCAGATACAGCTTTATGAGCCGGATATTATCCTGACCGGCGGCTGGGGGCTGGTATCGAACATTTTACATGATGAGATATTTGCAGATGATGCTGAATGGATCAGACCTCATGAAGAGACTGCATTGTGGTATTACAAAAGCAGTTTGGTCTGCACAGGTAAAGAAACGCTTGTTGTAAGTATGCCGCACCCGAATCGAGCGGCAAAGAACTGGACATTAGAGTTAGAAAAGGTTTTACGAGCAACCGGACGATTGTAAAACAAAAAAAGCTGACAAAAACATACAAAGTAATGCATTCAAATAACACAACTGTACAAAACGCGAAAAACCGGCCCAGCCAGCCCAAAAGGCTCAGGAGCCGCCGGAAAGGCCCGAAACCTGAAAAAGAGGGCTTTTTCGCTCCCCTATATTTCGTATAACCTGCATTATACGAAATATTATAAAAATCAAAAACAGAGGCCCCCTTCTCCTGCGTTCCGTCATCGGTGCAGGTTTTGGGAGCCTCTGCTGTTCTTTTATATCATTTCGTTTGGGACGTGTGGATCGTCTGCCAAACAGGCATCGTAAAATACAGCTGGACAAGACTGCTTTCATGCGAGCGTCCATTGCATCAGACTTTACAGCGGTGTATCCAGCGGCTGTGTTCCGAAGTACGCGCAGATCGCTTCATAGTAAGTGCGCGCCACTGTTTTACAGCCTTCTTCGCTGCCAAACTGTGCAACGTCCTCTTCGCTGGTCACAAAGCACTGTTCTGCCAGAACCGCCGGACAGTTTACATCTTCCAACAAGGTAAAGCTTCGCTCGTCCCTTACTTCGGTATGGGTGCTCTCTACAAGCTGCTTTACCTCGCCCTGATAATAAATGTACCGGATGCCGCCGTGGCCGCGGAGCTTTGCGCCTGCGGCCTGCATTCCCTGCGCCAGCTGCTGCGCGAAGTAATAGCTCTCCTGATGCCATGTACGGCCCGGGACGGACGGATAACACTCAAAGCCTGCAGCGGCAGAACCCTCCGGCGCGGAGTTGCCGTGGATGGACAGCAGCAGCTGCGGGCTCTGGGCATTGATGGCTTCCGCCCGCTCGCTGGGCTTTGCGGTGGCATCATAGCTTTCGCGGGAACGCAGCGGGATGTAATTAGGGTCGGCCTCCAGCAGCGCAAGCAGAGCCTCGGAGGTCTGGGCCGTCATCTCTTTTTCTTCGACGACTCCCCTTGCGCCCGGGTCGCTTCCGCCGTGGCCGGCATCAATGCAGACCCGGTAGGGCGGGTCGCCCACCACAGGCCGGAAAGGTTCTTCCCCGCTCTCATTTCGCCCGGAGCCGAACAGCGCTGCTTTCCAAAGGAAAAATGCTGCACTGAAGCAGACGACGCACACCAAAAGGCCGATGACCGTCGCAGTGGACGGGCCGCACTGTTTTCTCCGGCGTGCGTGTCTTGGATTTGAACGTCCTGCCATCGGCTTACTTCAGCTCGACGACGGTCACGCCGCTCTCGCCCTCGCCGTAACGGCCCAGACGGAAGCTCTTGACCATTCGGTTTCCCCGCAGATGCTTATGGACGGCCGTGCGCAGTGCGCCGGTACCATTGCCGTGGATGAGATATACCACAGTCTGGCCGTTCAAAATCGCACGGTCGATGAAGGAATCCACCTCCGGCAGCGCCTCGTCTACGGTAAGACCCAGCAGGTTGCATTCCATCTTTGCCGTGCGCTGCACGCGCTCTACCCTGCCATTGGGCCGGTTAGCATCGCCGGTCAGGCGGGAGTAACGCTGCTGGGCTTTGGTCTGGGGTTTCGTCTCCTTGACCAGCTTTTCCGGCTGCTTAAGGCCCTTGAGCGGCACTTTCGTCTTGATGATGCCGGCACGCACCAGCACATCACCGTTTTTATCCGGCAGAGAGAGCACGGTAGCCAGCTGGTTCAGCTCTGCAATGCAGACCTCCTGCCCCACCTTGACTTCCTTCAGCGGAACGAACTCCTTGACCGGATTGTGTACCACTTCAGTCCCCATAAAGAGCTTTTCGGACTCTTTCTTGGCGATCTCACGGGCGCGCTGGGCCTTCTGCTGGGTGCTCATCCGCTCGTCTTTCTGGAGCTGGCGCAGCTCATCCGTCAGAGCGTAAGCCTTGCTCTCGACCTCCTGCGCCAGTGCGCGGGCCTTGGCGCGGGCAGCTTCCAGCTCATTCTCGCCCTGCTGGATAAGCTCATCGCGCTTCTGACGGGCTGCATCCAGCTGGTGGGCGGCCTCGTTTTTCAGGCCTTCCACCTCGTCCTGACTGGCTTTGAGCTGGAGCTTCAAATCATCCAGCTGGCCCAGAACGGCGTCCAGGCGCTTGTCTTCTGCGGACAGATGCTGCTGTGCCGCCTCAATGACCCGCTCCGGGATGCCAAGCTTTTCGCTGATAAGGAAAGCGTTGGACTTGCCCGGAACGCCGACGCTGAGCTTATAGGTGGGGCGCAGCGTCTCCAAATCGAACTCGCAGCTGGCGTTGACGACGCCCTTTGTCTCGAGAGCGAACACCTTCAATTCTGCATAGTGCGTTGTGGCCATCAGGAGCACACCGCGGCGGCGCAGCTCTTCGATGATGGCAACAGCCAGTGCCGCACCCTCCGCCGGGTCGGTACCGGCGCCAAGCTCGTCCAGAAGCACCAGCGTGTGGGGCATGGCAAGCTCAAGGATGCCGGTGATCTTCTTCATATGACCGGAAAAGGTGGACAGGCTCTGCTCGATGCTCTGCTCATCGCCGATGTCCACGAGGAATTCGTCGAAGACACAGATCTCACTGCGCTCATCCGCCGGGATGAGGAAGCCGCACTGTGCCATCGCGCAAAGCAGACCGGCCGTTTTCAGAGTGACGGTCTTACCGCCGGTGTTGGGGCCAGTGATGATGAGCGAATCATATTCCCTGCCCAGCGAAATATCGACAGGAACGCACTTCTTTGCGTCGATGAGCGGATGACGCGCCCGGATGAGCGAGAACGACGTATCCGTCCGGACAGTGGGTTTGAACGCCTTCATATCCAGTGCAAGGCGGGCTTTTGCAAGCAGGACGTCGATTTCCAGCATGGCCTTATAGCTGTACTGGAACTGCGGCTCAATGGCTGCGACCTGACCGGTAAATGCTACCAGGATACGCTCGATCTCCTGGGCTTCCTGTGCGCGGTACTGAAGGATGCGTGCGTTTGCCTCCACAACAGCCTGAGGCTCGACGAAGACGGTCGCACCGGTAGACGAGACGTCATGGATGATACCGCTCACCTCTCCGCGATACTCGCTTTTGACAGGAACGACATACCGGCCATTTCGGATGGAGACGACGCTCTCCTGTAAGTACTTGGAGGTGTCCATATTCCGGACCATGCTTTCCAGACGGTCGCGGATGCTGTTTTCAGTCGCACGAATCTTTTTGCGCAGGTCGTTCAGGGTGTGCGATGCCGTATCTGCCATCGCATCCGGTGCAAGGATGGCACTCGAAATTTGCTGCTCAAGGCCCGGCTGAGGAGCCAGCGCATAGAATAAGTCGTCCGTCGGAAGTGCATCGTGTTCCGAAGAGCCATACCAGCTGACAAGGTTCTGAAAGTTGCGAAGCGCACCGGCCACCATCAGCAGTTCACCCATTGAGAGGACACCGCCCTTGACGGCGCGGGCGGCCAGCTGACTGACACCCTCTACTCCACCGAAGCGGGGCGAGCCGTTTTTGATGAGCAGTGAATTGATGGCATCGGTCTGTTCCAGCGCATACCGCACTTCATCGGGGTCGCACTGAGGCTCGATGGCAAGGAGCTTTTCGCGGGACTCCCTGCACACACAGCCCTCCGCCGCCCGGGCAATGATCTTGTCCAGTTCCAGCGTTTTCAAATAACTTGTTTCCATAGTAATTCCTTATATCAAATCGATTTCAAATGGTTATGGCAGGACGGATCTCAAAAAGTCGTAACTCTTCAACGGCTTGTCCAGATGGGTCAGCGCATATTGCTCTGCTGCTGTAGAGAGCTTCGCCAGACTGCCGACGGAAATACGGAAGCCGAATATCTTTTTATCTTCTACCAGACAGATATGCCGCAGCGCAAACAGCGCCCCGGCGTCCAGATTGCACTTTTTCCCCGCCTTTTGGGCGCAGGATTCGCAGAGCAGACAGCCCTCCGCCGGGTCGAGATAAAAGGCAGGGCCGTCGTAGGTGCCGCAGTCGCGGCAGTAGACCAGCTGCGGCAGAAATCCGCATTCGCTCATGGTACGCAGCTCAAATACGGCCTTGATGACCCGGAGGTCGGCCTTTTTCTCGCTTATCATGTAAAAGCAATTCAGGAGAAGCCTCAGTTCTTTTGCGGCTTCGTCTCCTGTGGGCGAAAGCGCCGAGGCCATTTCCGCCATATACATGGCAAGGCTCATGCCCTCAATGCTGGACGAGATGCCGTGAAAGACATTTTTCACTTCTGCTTCCCGCACAGTGTACATGTTGCGGCCCGGCACCAGTGTGAACTCGGAGTAGCAGAACAGCCCGCACGCGCTGAACAGCTTGCTCTTCAGCCGCAGGCTGCTCTGCGCTGCTGCCGAGATCACGCCCAGTTCCGGTGTCAGGATCGTCAGAATGCGGTCCGATTCCTTATAGCGGGTCTCCTTCAGCACCAGACCCGTGGTTACAAAGGCTTCCATTTTCTTGGTCCTCTGCCGGGGCTTCTTCCGGCCGCTGTTGTTTATAATCGAGATAACGAAGAATGTTTCCCGTGCAGGCAAACGCCTGCCAGCTTGCTTGTGCATCCATTTGCAGCACCTCTTCCCTGTTACGGATAGTGTCAGGTTTATTTTAACCGTTCATCCAAGGGAATTCTGTCCTGCTTTGGCAAGTATCAGCGGTTATTGGTGTTCTGCTTGAAGCCAAAGTTGTTCAGCAGGAACTCGTTATCACGCCAATCGGATTTTACCTTTACCCAGCACTGCAGATTGACGCGGCAGCCCAAAAACTCTTCGCAGTCTGCACGGGCAGCACTGGCAATTTTTTTCAGCATTGCGC
>OLQC01002237.1_pt1 | contig 13347 bp, 8 predicted proteins | sample 1672471 | NCBI WGS metagenome assembly OLQC01 (sample SAMEA3136689, study PRJEB25190) | human gut metagenome | biome: human gut; feature: human-associated habitat; material: faeces | place: Austria | collected 2013
ACATTAATAAAAGGATTGGGGCGAAAAACTATAAATAAAATAATAAGACAAGGTGTATTAAATAGTTTAGAAACTAGTGAAACGATAGACTATTTAAATAATATAAATTTAAAAATAAAAGGAATTATAACTAAAGATGAATTAAAATATGCAAATGAAGTTGCAAAAAGAACAATAGAAATTTGTGATAGAGAAGATATAAAAATATCTACTTTATTAGACGAAGATTTTCCCCAAAAACTAAAAAATATAGATGATAATCCAGTAATTATATACTCTAAAGGAGATTATAATAATTTAAATGATAAGGGAGTAGCTATTATCGGTAGCAGAAATCCAAGTTTGCATGGTGTGAATGTTTCTTATAAAATTTCATCTATACTATCACAAAAAAACTATACTATAGTTAGTGGACTTGCGAATGGATGTGACACTTTTGCCCATTTAGGATCATTAGATACTTATGGTAAGACAATTGCAGTTATGCCTTGTGGATTAGATATGGTTTATCCAAATAATAACTGTGATTTATTTAAACGAATAATAAATAATAACGGTTGTGTTATAAGTGAGTATCTACCAAGTCAAGTTGTATCAAAATACAGATTAATCGAAAGGGACAGGTTACAAAGTGCTCTTAGTGAAGGCATAATTGTAATTGAAACAACTGAAAATGGTGGAAGCTTACATACTGTAAATTATGCATTTGATCAAAATAAGATTGTATCTTGTTATAAACATAATAAAAATTATTCAAATCTAAAGACAGTAAAGGGAAATATAAAATTACTGCAAAATGACGAAGTTATACCGATTTATGATACAAAATCACTAAATGAATTTTTAAAAAAAGTAGATAATTTTTATAAATATCAAAATACAAATCAAAAGTTACAAATACATGAAAATACTCAACAAATTAAATTTAAATTTCTAAATTAAAATAAACAGACTATTAATATTTAAATAAGTAAAAACTTTTCAATTTATGAAAAGCTCTCAATTTTATTATATATTTTATGTTAAAAATGATTTATTCCAAAATTTGAAGTATATATAACCATACTATTTGTAAATAATATAACTAGAATACTTTATTCTAAATAAATACAGTTATTTAAATCGCTTGCCTTAAATAACTGTAGCCGGTATAAGGAGGGCTATTATGCATAATAAAAAATGTAGCAATAACTGTCAAGGATGTCAATGTCATAAGGGGAAAGATCCAAAAGTAAAACGCCATGAACATGAAGATTTTGAAAAAAAATCTGAAATGAACAATAGCTGGATTTCAGCTATGAAACAAGATCCATCTACAGACGAGCAATCTCATGTACAATTAAACTACAGACAATATAAGTAAAATAGCCAACTTTGCACCAAATTTACTATAATAATCAATTAAATTTTACTCAGAAAAAATGCCAAATTCATCTATTTGGCATTTTTTTGTATGATAAAAGATGAATGTTAAAATTTTATATGCAATGTTAGAAAAATGTTAAACATATCAACAGTAAAAAAATATCTGCTAGTATATATAATAAGATATGTTACTTTGTAATATTTCTAATAAAAATTGAAAGGGGAATAAAAATGGAAGCAAAAAGTCACTCGAAAAGTAAAAAAACTATAGGGGATGAACCTCCATCGCTCCAGAAAACTAAGGAGTATGAAAATAAAATAAAAATTGATGATTCCAATTGGTACAAGATAAGTACAACAGAAACGTTAAAAAGGCTTGACTCTAATAAAGAATTGGGATTAAAAGAAGAAGACATATCTTTAAGACATAGCAAATACGGGAAAAATAATTTAACTGAAACTAAAAAGCAAAGCAAATTAGTTAGGTTTTTAAAACAATTCAACAACAGTGTAATCTATATTTTATTAGTAGCAGGGATACTAACTTTATCAATGCATCATATCTCAGATACAATCGTGATAGGGATAGTTGTTCTTGTAAATGCTTTAATCGGCTATATTCAAGAAAATAAGGCTGAAAATGAAATATCAAAAATTAAGCAGATGTTAGTTATAAGAACGACTGTCATAAGAAATGGCGAGAGATTTGATGTTGATGCAAGTGAATTGGTTCCTGGAGACATCGTATATTTAGAAGCTGGAGATAATGTACCAGCAGATATCAGAATTTTGGAAGCGAATAATTTGAAAATCCAAGAGTCAGTTTTAACAGGTGAGGCAGATTCAGTACAAAAAGATGAAAAGACTCTTATTGGAAAAGTTGCAACATCTGATCAGACTAATATGGCATTTGCATCTACAAGTGTTACAAATGGAGATATGATTGGGGTTGTGGTTGCGACTGGAGATTATACTGAAATAGGCAAAATAAATCAAAGCATAAATAATGTAAAACAGCAAAAAACACCTCTAATAATTTCAATAAATAATTTAGGAAAATATATATCATATGCAATAGTTCTGACTGCGATTTTATTATTTGCATTTGGAGTTTTATTTGACATATATGAAATTCCTGTTCTTTTATTATCAGTTGTAACTATGGTTGTCGGTTCAATTCCAGAAGGACTGCCAGCTATAACATCTGTAATACTTGCAATAGGTGTTCAAAATATGGCAAAGAAAAATTCTATAGTAAAAAATCTCCCATCAGTAGAAACTTTAGGTTCAGTAAATATTATAGGTACAGATAAAACAGGAACTCTAACTAAAAATGAAATGACAATAAAAGATATAATAACAGAAAATGATAGATATATAGTAACTGGAGATGGATACTCACCAGATGGAGAAATCAAAAAGGTGGAAGGTAGAGAAGATTTATTAAATAATAAATCTAATAGCAAACTATATATTGAAGGTGACTTAAAAAAATTAATATTAATAGGTGCATTGGCAAATGATGCAACTTTAAATCAAGAAAATGGAAAGTGGAGTATAAATGGTGAGCCAACAGATGGCTGCTTTTTAACACTTTGTAAAAAAGCAGATTTAGATACATCTGATTTTGTTGAAATTGACAAGATACCTTTTGATTCTGACTTTAAATATATGGCAAAAATAGTTGATTTAGACGAAAGTAGATATTTAGTTGTAAAAGGTGCACCAGACAGCTTGATGGATATAATTTTAAATTCCAACAGTGAATTTAATCAGATATATTGGAAAAAGAAAATGACATGGTTGGCAAAACAAGGCAAACGTGTTGTAGCAGTTGCTTATAAAAAAATATCTAAAGACATAAATGAAATTGAGCATAATTTATTAGAAAAAGACTTACAATTAGTAGGTTTAGTTGGGATTATGGATCCACCAAAGGAAGAAGTTATCGATGCGATTTTACAGGCTCGAAATGCAGGTGTAAAAATTAAGATGATAACAGGTGACCACCCAGAGACAGCAGCAGAAATAGCAAGAAGAATTCAATTATCCGATGATAATAATGTTATAACAGGGCCACAACTAGACAAATTGACAGATGACGAGTTAAAATTTATAATCCAAGATTACGATATATTTGCAAGGGCAACACCAGAGAATAAACTTCGAATAGTAAAGGCATATCAAGCTAACAACTTAGTTACAGCGATGACTGGTGATGGGGTTAACGATGCCCCTGCATTAAAACAAGCAGATATAGGTATTTCAATGGGAATTAAGGGAACAGATGTGGCTAAAGAATCATCAGATATGGTACTTGCAGATGATAATTTCTCGACAATAGTAGATGCAATTAAAGAAGGACGACGAGTATATGACAATATCAAAAAGACTATAAAATTCTTGTTGCCAACGAGTATAGCAGAAGGTTTGATTGTTTTAATAAGTATAATCTTAAACAATCCGTTGCCTTTAGAGCCTGTTCAACTTCTGTGGATAAACATGGTATCAGCAGTAACTATATCATTTGCATTTGTGTTTGAACCAGCTGAAAGTAATATAATGAGCAAAAATCCTCGTCATAAAAATGAAAACATAATAAAAAAACAAGATACAGTTAGAATTTTATATGTGGCGATGTTAATAGCAAGTTTAGGTTTAGGTATAAATCAACATTTATTATCAGTTGGAGTTAATCACAATATAGCGAGCACAGTGACACTTAATATAATTGTATTTTGTAAAATATTTTATTTGTTCAATATAAGAAATGATAGCAGTGCTATTTCAAAAAATTTCTTTACAAACAAAATAGCTTTTTTAGTTGTGGGAATACTTATAGCTTTACAAATGTCCATAACTTATATTCCACAAATGCATAGCATATTTAGACATCAGTTGAAATGCAAAACTGGTTATATCCTCTATATTGTGGATTTATAGTATTCTCAATTGTGGAAATCGAAAAGATTTTGAGTTTTAAATTAAGAAAGATTAGATAGATTTTGTAATCTTTAAATTTTAATTTACAATACTTAAATTAAAAATTTATATACATTACAACAAAAAACTATGTAGGATAACTACATAGTTTTTTTATTTTCTATAATAAGATATAATATATAGAAGTGTAAAAATTGATATTTTCAAGATTAATATATAATAAGAAAAAAATTAAAGAGAGGTGATATTTTGCAAGGAATACTTAAAATTAAAGATGAAGACAAATTATTTTACAAAACTTTAGTTATGCTATGTATTCCAATCATAATTCAAAACTTAATATCAACTTTAGTAAATATGGTTGATACAGTAATGGTTGGAAGTTTAGGAGAAGTATCTGTAGCATCAATAGGGATAGCAAACCAATATTTCTTTTTATTTAATATGGCATTATCAGGAATTATAGGTGGAGCTGGGATTTTTATGGCTCAGTTTTATGGAAAGGGAGATAAGGACAGTATAAAGAAAATTACAGGGCTTAGTGTTATAGCAGCATTAATTTTAGGATTATTATTCTTTATGCTAGCAGTATTTTTCCCAAATGTAATAATTCACTTTTTCTCTCACGATCCATTAGTTGTGAAAGAAGCGAGATCATACTTTTTAGTTATAGGATTTTGTTATCCAATTATGGCAATTAGTTATATTTTTAGTATGGGGTCTAGAAGTGTTAGAAATCCTCGTTTAGGGATGGTATGTAGCTCTATATCTCTTGTTATAAATATAATTTTAAATTATGTTTTCATATTTGGTCATTTTGGTGCGCCAGCATTAGGTGTAAAAGGTGCTGCTGTTGCAACAGTTGTAGCTAGAATAGTTGAGTTTATATTATTAATATCATATGTATACTTTATAAAAGAAGATTATGAACTTAGATTTGGAATTAAGGACATAAAGGGAATTACAAAAGAGCTTGCAACAACTGTAATTAAGAAAAGTACGCCAGTATTTTTAAATGATACAATTTGGGCATTTGGTAGTGTACTTTATTCAGTTGCTTATGCGACAGCTGGTACATCAGCTATAGCAGCGAGTCAAATTGCAAGTACAACAGGAAACTTCTTTATAATGACTGCTGTCTGTATAGCGATTGGTTCATCAATAATGATGGGCAACGAACTAGGTGCAAATAATATAGATACAGCAGTAAGATATTCTAAAAAATTCTCTGTACTTGTTACTATAGCAGGACTTATTTTTGGAATACTATTAATAAGTGCAACGCCATTATTATTAAAAATGTTCAGCGTATCAGACAGTTTAGCTCCAGACATCATAAAAATATTTAAGATAATGGGAGTTTTAATGGCGCTTAGAACATTCAACACATTTATAGTAATAGGTGTTATGAGAAGTGGTGGAGATACTAAATACTCATTATTCTTAGAAATGGGATGTATGTGGTTAGTTTCACTTCCAATAACATTCTTCGCAGCTTACAAAGGAGTGCCAATTTATATTTTAGTTGCACTTACTTATACTGAAGAAGTTGCAAAATTCATATTCGGAGTACCGAGAGCACTTTCTAAAAAGTGGGCTAGAAATATAGTAGATGAAATATAATATTATAATCAACAAAGGGATATTGAAGTTCAATATCCCTTTTAAAATAAAAAATTACTGACTTATATTTATATATAAAAGTTTTTATATATAAAATTAAATCTAATCTAATGCAATACAGCAACACCATTAAGCATGACTTTGCTTGCAAGTTGTGCCATCTCTTTTGGTGATTCTTTAAGACCATTATTTAACCAAGATTCAATTAGACCTATGCAACCATAAAGCATAAAGTTAAAGAAGTAGTCAAAAGTTTCTACTTTTTTAGGTCTGCTGAATAATTCAGTCCAATATTTAAAACAAGCATCCCTAATGATTGTTTTTAATTTGTTAAAGAAGGTCATTTCACCATTGTTACTTAGAAGACATGTACAAAAATCAACATTTTGTTTTATTAGTTCAAATGTTTTACAAATAACTAGTTGTGGATTATTCGCAACTTCAGCCGTAGATAAATTTAAAAGTTCTTCAAATTTAAGAATAATTTCATTTTCCATTTGTTCTGATAAATCGTAAATATCTCTATAATGTAGATAAAAAGTACCTCTGTTTAAATCTGTAAGTTCACACAGTTCCTTAACAGTTATATATTTGATACTTTTTGTTTTTCTAAGGTGGATGAAACCTTCTTGTAGTTGTTGTTTAGTTTTTCTAATTCTTCTGTCAGTTTTCTTTTCCATAATACCCTCCAAAAATTAACACATTATTAAAAAATGTTGATTTGTATACAAAATAAGATAATACTGTCTAAATTTAAACAGAATTAAAATCATTGATTATTGAAATTCCACTATTATGAAATTATAATGGATTTTATCATTTAAATCAACACGACGTTAATTAAAGGAGGAGAATTTATGAGAAAATTTTATGAGGCTATCGTAGATCATAAAAAAACAGTAATAGTTTTCTTTACTATTGCAATGATTATTTCTGCACTTTGTAGCACAATGGTAAATGTAAATTACGATATAAATGACTATTTACCAGACGGTACAGCATCAACAGTTGCTCTTGACAAAATGAACGAAGAATATGACATGAGTATACCAAATGCGAGAGTTATGGTATCTGATTTGACCGTGGCCGAAGCGCTTAAGATGAAGGAAAAATTATCGAAAATTGATGGGGTAGAAGATGTAACATGGCTAGATGATGCTATAGATACAGATATACCTTTAGAAACAGCAGATAAGGACACTGTAGAAAATTATTATAAAGATAATAATGCATTATATACAGTTACAATAGATGAAAGTAAAAGAATCGAAACAGTACATGCAATCAGAGATTTAATTGGTGAGGAAAATTCAATGTCTGGTGCAGCAGTAAATACAGCAGTTGCAGCAGAGGCTACTACTAAGGAAGTTAAAAATATAATATTCCTAGTGATACCAATTTGTTTAGCAGTATTATTCCTTACTTCAGGTTCATGGATAGAACCAATATTATTATTAGGTTCAATAGGAATAGCAATATTACTTAATAAAGGTAGTAACTTAATGTTTGGTACGATTTCATTCGTAACAAATGCAGCAGGAGGGGTACTTCAGTTAGCTGTATCTATGGACTACTCAATATTCTTATTACATAGATTCCAAGAGATGAGGGAAGAAGGCCAAGCTCCAAAAGAAGCTATGATCAATGCACTTTGTAAATCAACAGGTTCAATTTTATCAAGTGGACTTACAACAGTAATAGGATTCGCAGCACTTATACTTATGAGATTTAAGATTGGTCCAGATATGGGGCTTGCAATGGCAAAAGCTATATTTATAAGTTTAGTAACAGTGTTTGTTTTATTCCCAGTAATATTATTATATTGTTACCCACTAATAGATAAAACTGCACATAAATCTTTACTACCTGACTTTGAAAAATTCGGTAGATTTGTTACAAAACTTATGGTTCCAGCAGTATTAGTATTTGTGTTATTTATAATACCTTGTAATTTAGGACAAAAAGAGAACTTCTTCTCATATGGTTCATCACAAATATTTAGTACAGATACACAAATAGGTAGCGATACAAAGAAAATAGAAGATATTTTTGGAAAATCAAATAACCTAGTATTAATGGTTCCAAAAGGTAATTTACAAAAGGAAAGTCAATTAAGTAAAGACTTACACAACATGCCAGAGGTGTCTAGCATACTTTCATATGTGGATAATGCAGGGGCAGAAGTTCCAATGGATTATGTGGATAATGATACTTTAAGCAAATTAATATCAGATAATTACAGTAGATTAGTTTTAACAGTAGATGCAGATTTTGAAGGTGAAAAAACTTTCGCTCTTATAGAAGAAATACGTGCATTAGCAAAAACATACTATGGCGATGAATATCTTTTAGCTGGTGAAAGTGCTAGTACTTACGATTTAATGGATACAATAACAAAAGATAATGACAGAGTAAATCTTATAGCAATAGGAGCAGTTTTCCTAGTACTATTACTTTCTATGAAATCACTATCTATACCAGTTATATTAGTATTAGCGATAGAAACAGCAATTTGGATAAACTTATCAGTTCCATATTTCACAAACGACTTCGTATTCTATATAGCATACTTAATCATAAGTTCAGTACAATTAGGTGCGACAGTTGACTATGCAATACTTTTAACAAGTAGATATATGGAAGTTAGAGAAACTGCAAGTAGAAAAGATACAGTAGTAGAAACTTTAAGATCAACTACAGTATCAATAATGACATCGGCATCAATACTTACTATTGCAGGGATATTATTATGGAAAGTATCTACACATGGAGTACTTAGCCAGTTAGGACATTTACTAGCTAGAGGTACAGCATTATCAACAGTAATAGTATTATTCGTAATACCAGGAATGCTGTATATAGGAGATAAATTAGTACAAAAAACAACTGTAGGTTCTAAATTCTACAATGAAAAAGAAGTTTCTTTATATAAAAAGAAAAAATATGAAGATTGGGAATTAAATTAATTTAAAATCAATATCGGAAATTAATATAGAGTTAAACTATTATAAATAGGAGAGTGTGTTATATGAAAAATTACAATAAAATAATAGCAGTTGCAATGGCTGGAGCAATATGCGGTTCTACTGCATTTTCATCAATTTCATTAGCAGCTACAAAATCAAGCGAAAAAGAAGAAGTAATTTATGCAAACTTAACTTCATCTGGTGATATAGAAAAAATTTATGCAGTAAACATATTTGAAGATAAAGATATCGTAGACTACGGAGTTTATGAGACAGTAAAAAATATGAATACAATGGATAAAATAAATTATTCAAATGGAAAAATAACAATACAAAACTCAGAAGATAAATTATATTATCAAGGTGTAATGAAACAAAATACGCAAATGCCTTGGACAATAAAAGTAAGATATAAATTAGACGGTGTTGAATATGCTCCAAGCGAACTTGCTGGAAAAAGTGGTAAGTTAGAAATATCAATATCTATAAAAGAAAATAAAAACTGTAAAAAGAATTTCTTTGAAAACTACGCTTTGCAAACTGTAGTACAATTAGACACAAATTTATGTGAAAATATAAAAAGTGATGAAGCGACTATGGCTAATGTAGGTGGATTAAAACAACTTACTTATACAATATTACCTGGAAATGAAAAAGATATAAAAATAACAACAGATGTAACTGATTTTGAAATGAGTGAAATCCAAGTAAACGGAATAAACTTAAACTTAGGTTTAGATAAAGATTCTATAGATACATCATCATTAACTGGTGAACTTGATAAATTAAAAGATGCAGTTAATGATTTAGATGATGGAGCTAATGAATTAAACGATGGTGCAAAAAAATTAGATGATGGTGCAGTTACTTTAACTGACGGTATAAAAACTATACAAGATGGATTAGATCAATTAAACTCAAAATCATCTAGCTTAACTAGTGGTTCAAGTGAAGTATTAAGTGCATTAAAAACAATACAATCATCACTTAATAATGTGTCAACTTCATCTAAAGACTTAAAACAATTATCTTCAGCATCGACTAGTATAAAATCTGGTATAGATAGCTTAGTAAAAGGATTAAAAACAGTTGATTCTAGTATAGACACATATAACAGCAGCTTAAAAAAAGCAGGACTTAATAGTGCAAGTGAATTAGCACAAAAAAATAAACAAGCGCTAAGTGCTCTTGGAATAACAAATACACAAAGAAAATTATATAGTGCATATACATCAGGAGGAAGCCAAGCAGTTTCAGCAGAATTAGCTAAATTAGCACAAGCAGGAGATTCTGAAGCAGTAGAATTATATAAACAAGTATCAGCAGGAAACACTGATGCAGTTACACAATATGTTCAAGCAGCAGGAAAATTAATATCAGTTGAAACTTTATTAAAAGCTGATGCAAGTTATATAGAAGGAAGTTCTAAACTTATAAACGGTATAGATGCACAAATGAGTACATCTTCAGGCCAAACTACTTTAATGAGTGGTGCAGTATCATTACAAACTAACTACAAAAAATTCGATGCTAGCATACAAGATTTAGTTTCTTCGTTAAATAACTTAATGGCTAATATGACTCAATTAAAAAATGGTATAAATAAATTAACAGATAATTATGCAACTTTAGATAGTGGAATAAAAGAATATACAAGTGCAGTAAACAAAATAACTAATGGTTATTCAAAAGTTTATGAAGGAGCCCTTGATTTAGTAAGTGGAACACATAGTTTATATAAAGGAACAACAGAACTTACTGATGGAACTGGCGAATTCAAAGGTGAAACATCAGATCTTGACTCTAAAGTTGATGATGAAGTAGATTCAATGATAGATAACTTTGCTGGTGGAGACTTCGAAGTTGAATCATTCGTATCGGATAAAAATACAGATGTGGATTCAGTACAATTTGTTATAAAAACAGAAGCTATTAAAAAAGAAGAAGTTAAAGTAGAAGAAGAAAAAACTGAAGAACTTAACTTCTGGCAAAAATTATTAAATTTATTCCGTAAATAATCCTTTCTTAATTTAATAAATAAAAAATACCCCCTTTTAGATAAACAAAATGTTTATTCAAAAGGGGGATTTTTTGTTTATTTTATTTTATTCTATATTTCGAAAATAACAAGTAGTATAATTTATTTAAAAGTTAAAAAACTGGAGGTAACTATGGAGCAAAAAATATATATAAATAAAGAAGATTCAATAGTATCAATGTCTTCAAATAATAAAGCAAAACATTATTGCAAATCTGGTAGCACAGTAGTATTTCAGACTTCAGATTGTTATAATGGCAATTTAAAAAGTGAAAGCGATTTATTTCATTTAATAGACTATTCTAATATAAATCCAGCAACAGGCCCTTTATATATAGAAAATGCAGAGCCTGGAGATGTGCTTAGAGTTGATATTTTAGAAATAAAATTAGATTCGCAAGGGGCTATGTCTGTATCACCAGGAAGGGGAGCATTAAAAGATTTTGTTGAAGAAGAACGTACAAAAATTATAAAAATAGAAGATGGATATGCAGTATTTAATGATATTTTAAAGTTTCCAATAAATCCGATGATAGGTGTGATTGGTACAGCGCCAAAAGAAGGCGAAGTATTAAATGGAACACCAGGAGAACATGGATCAAATATGGATTGTAATAAAATTCAAGAAGGGACAAGTTTATTTTTACCTGTAAACGTGCCAGGTGCACTTTTGGCAATGGGAGATTTACATGCAGTTATGGGTGATGGAGAATCTGCAACTTGTGGAATTGAAATAAGCGGGGAAGTTACAGTAAAAGTAACAGTTTTAAAAGATGCAATAATGCCGACTCCATTTTTAAAGACAAATAGTGAATATATAACAATTGCAGCAGGGAAAACTTTAGATGAAGCAAGTAGCCACGCATGTTTTAAAATGCTAGATTTTCTAAAAGCAACACTTCCATTAGATTTACAAGAATTAATAATGCTTTTATCAATTGCTGGTAATATGGAAATATGCCAAGTTGTAAATCCACTAAAGACAGCACGTATGACAATGCCGATAGACTTATTTGATAAATATAATGTGAGGATATAAAATGAGAATATAAAAAAATGCCGGTAAAAATGCCGGTAAAAATAATTTCTATTTTTATCGGCATTTTTGCCTTCTTTGTTATATCAAAGATTTAAAAATATATTTTATTATAAATTATTTTTGTACTAAAACAATATCTAAATATTCACCATAAACATATCCAAAGCCATCTTTATATTGGATTTTATACCAATTATATTGACATTTTTCTACTACAGTAACTTTAGTACCTTTAGTTATAGCACCAAGTTTTTTAGCTTTAGGAGAACCACCGTTTCTTACATATACATCATGGTTAGCTACAGCAGTTGCTGGATATTGAACTTCAGGTTGTTCAGAAGTTAAAGTTACATATTTAGAAGAAACATATCCATAACCATCGTTATATTTTACTTTATACCAAGCTTCAGTTGAAGTTTTGGCAACTATAGTTACTTCAGTACCTTTTTTAAGTACGCCTAATTTTTTAGCAGAAGTACTAGCAGTTTTTCTAACATAAACATTAGTTTTTACAGTACCAGTGGCATTATAAGCTACATCTTCTTTATTAGTAGGAGTTTCAGATTTAACAGTTACATATTTACTATAAACATATCCAAAGCCTTTACCGTATTTAACTTTGTACCAGTTATTAGAAGATTTAGCAACTATATCAACTTTTGAACCTTTTTTCAAAACAACTATTTTACTATAACTAGTTCCAGGTCCTTTTCTTAAAAATACATTGCTATTAACAGTACCAGTTGCTTTTAAAGCAGTATCTTTTATTGTAGCTGCATAAGCTGTTGCAACATAATCACTATTATAACTTGGCAAACTAGCCACTGACATACCACCTGCACAAAGAACAGATGCTAACCCTGTTACCATAAATTTTTTGAAATTTTTACTTTGCATTTTAGATGCCCCCTCATTTTCTAAAAGTCCTATTTAGGAATTTCGCACAGACTTTTTAAATTTTTATTTAAGAAAGTAAATTGGAAATTATATTTGGAATTTATTTCCTTATCCTTTAACAACATTTATTATAGCACTAAAAAATAATTTGTGTTAGAAATCAAAGAATTGTAAACAGATAGTAACAAAATAACAAAAAAGAAACAAATGGTAACAAATGTGCAAAAAAAAGAGGGTTAAACTGGTCAGACTTGTTACCATTTAGTAAATAACGAAAAAGAGGGAGAACAATATCAAATAAAAAATGTTCTATTTTTAGTTTTGTCATAAGATTGTCAGAAGTTTTAATTATTATATAAATATAAAATAAAAAACCGAGGTGTAAATATGAGTATATTAAAAGCTGAGAACTTGGTCAAAATATATGGTCAAGGTGAAAATGAAGTAAAGGCGTTGAATAATGTTAGTCTAGAAAT
>OLQC01002244.1_pt1 | contig 13316 bp, 18 predicted proteins | sample 1672471 | NCBI WGS metagenome assembly OLQC01 (sample SAMEA3136689, study PRJEB25190) | human gut metagenome | biome: human gut; feature: human-associated habitat; material: faeces | place: Austria | collected 2013
AGGGAAAGGTTTTGAAGTATGTATAAGATCGTTAAAAAACAGCCGCTGAACCCCACGGTGACGCGGATGGAGATCGAGGCGCCGCTCATTGCGAAAAAAGCAAAGCCCGGCCAGTTTATCATTCTGCGCGTAGATGAAAACGGCGAGCGCATCCCGCTGACCGTTGCCGGCTATGACCGCGAAAAGGGCACCGTTACAATCATTTTTCAGATTGTCGGCGCAACGACCGAAAAGCTCAATCACTTAAACGAAGGCGAATGTCTGCACGACTTCGTAGGCCCGCTTGGCGTACCAACGCATGTAGACGGCCTTAAGAAGGTCTGCGTTATCGGCGGCGGCGTAGGCTGCGCCATCGCACTGCCCATTGCCGAAGAGCTGCACGCCATGGGCGCGGAAGTCACCTCTATCATCGGCTTCCGCAATCAGGATCTCGTGATTCTGGAAGACGAATTCAAGGCTTGCTCCGACCACTTCACGCTGATGACGGACGATGGCTCCTACGGCGAAAAGGGCAATGTCACCGCCCCGCTGAAGACGCTGCTTGAAAACGGCGAGCGTTTTGACGAGGTCATCGCCATCGGCCCGCTGATCATGATGAAGTTCGTCTGCCTCACCACAAAGGAATACGACCAGAAGACCGTTGTTTCCATGAATCCGATCATGGTAGACGGCACGGGCATGTGCGGCGGCTGCCGCCTGACCGTTGGCGGCAAAACAAAGTTCGCCTGCGTGGACGGCCCGGACTTTGACGGCCACGAGGTCGATTTTGACGAGGCGATGAGCCGCTCCCGCAGCTACACTCCTTTCGAGCGCCACGCTTATGAGGAAGCCTGCAACCTGTTCAAGAAGGAGGCCGAATAACCATGGCCAATATGTCTTTGAAGAAGAATCCCATGCCCTCTCAGGACCCCAACGTCCGGAACAAGAACTTTGACGAGGTCGCTCTCGGCTACACCGAGGAGATCGCCATCGACGAGGCCAAGCGCTGCCTCAACTGCCGTCAGCATCCCTGCGTCAGCGGCTGCCCGGTGAACGTCCGCATTCCGGAATTCATCGCCAAGGTCGCCGAGGGTGAGTTTGAAGAAGCCTACAAGATCATCACCTCCACCAACAGCCTGCCCGCCGTCTGCGGCCGCGTCTGCCCGCAGGAGCATCAGTGCGAGGGCAAGTGCGTCCGCGGCATCAAGGGCGAGAGCGTCGGCATCGGCCGTCTCGAGCGCTTCGTCGCCGACTGGCACGCCGCCCACGCCGACCCCAACGCGAAGGTCGAGAAGCCCGTTTCCAACGGCCACCGCGTCGCCGTTGTCGGCTCCGGCCCTGCCGGTCTGACCTGCGCGGGCGACCTTGCCCGCATGGGCTATGAAGTCACCGTATACGAGCTGTTCCACAAGGCCGGCGGCGTTCTGGTGTACGGTATCCCCGAGTTCCGTCTGCCCAAGGCGATCGTGGCGCGCGAAGTCGCGGCGCTCGAAGAGATGGGCGTTAAGATCGTGACCGACGCCGTCATCGGCCGCGCGATCTCCATCGACGAGCTGCTCACCGAGGAAGGCTTTGAGGCCGTGTTCCTCGGCTCCGGCGCGGGTCTGCCCCGCTTCCTCGGCATTCCGGGCGAGAACCTGCTCGGCGTTTACTCCGCCAACGAGTTCCTGACCCGTATCAACCTCATGAAGGCTTACCGCGAAGATTACGACACGCCGATCAAGCACCACAAGTGCGTCGCCGTCGTCGGCGCCGGCAACGTCGCCATGGACGCCGCCCGCTGCGCGAAGCGTCTCGGCGCGGAGCATGTCTACGTCGTCTACCGCCGCGGCATGGAAGAGGTCCCCGCCCGTAAGGAAGAGGTCCACCACGCCCAGGAGGAAGAGGTCGAGTTCAAGCTGCTCACCAACCCGGTTCGCGTCATCGGCGACGAGAAGGGCTACGTGACCGGCATCGAGTGCATTAAGATGGAGCTCGGCGAGCCCGACGAGAAGGGCCGCCGCCGTCCGATGCCCGTTGAAGGCTCCAACTTCGTGCTCGAAGTGGACGCCATGATCGACGCTCTCGGCACCAGCCCCAACCCGCTGCTCCGCATGACCACCCCCGGTCTGGAAGCGGACAAGCACGGCTGCCTGATCGCCGACGAGAAGGGCAAGACCACCCATGAGGGCGTGTTCGCCGGCGGCGACGCCGTCACGGGCGCTGCCACCGTCATCCTCGCCATGGGTGCCGGCAAGACCGCCGCTACCGCCATTGACGAGTACATCAAGAACAAGAACGCCTGAGTTCTTACATAAGGCATAAGAAAAATCCGGTTCGGAGCTTCCGAGCCGGATTTTCTTATGGACTTTTCGCCGGGAATCTGCTATTTTCAATGTGCAAATTACCCAAAAGGAGTGGGGCGTCTTGCGTCAGAATAAAGGTTGGAGAACAGAATACTTCTCTATGATTTAAAAGGAGAACCAATCGATTTATGCTGAACAAAGAGGGATTCAATGCATGGGCGGACGGGTACGACCGCAGCACCGCCCGCTCCGCCGCGGGAAAGGTCGCGTTTATCCAAAGCCTTCTTCCGCTGCTGCGCGAGGGCGGAGTCATCTATATTGGCAACGTTGCCTTTGATACACGCGCGGAGCTGGAGGCGTGCCGGGCGCAGTCCGGAGACCGCTGGGACAAGGACGAGATCTATTTTGTCTATGACGAGCTGAAAAAGGCGTTCCCCGCCATGACGTTTGACCGTCTCTCCCCCTGTGCCGGGATACTGTCGCTGCGGAAGTGAGGCTGCCATGACGTCCACCGACTGGATACACTATATACAGGATGCTTACAGCACAGAGCCGGAGCATCCGTGGGCGGACAAGCCGGAGTTTTCCGTATTCCGTCATGCGAGCAACAAAAAATGGTTTGCTCTTTTTATGACCGTAAAGGCTTCGCTGCTCGGTCTGCCGGGAGCCGAAGAAGTCCCCGTGCTGAATCTCAAGGCCGATCCTCGTCTGATCGGGCCGCAGCGGGAAAAGCCCGGGTTCTTCCCTGCCTACCATATGAACAAGGAGCATTGGATCACCGCCGCGCTCGACGGCAGCGCGCCGGAGGACGAAATTAAGATTCTGCTTGCCATGAGTTATGATCTGACAGCAATGACGCGCGCTTCCCGCAAAAATACTATACTGCCATGAAAAAAATCCTCGTGATCGGCTGTCCCGGGTCGGGAAAGAGCACGTTTGCCCGGCGGCTGCGGGACAGGACCGGGCTGCCGCTCTATCCTCTCGATCTTCTCTGGCACAGGCCGGACAAAACGACCGTTTCCGAAGCGGAATTTGACGCGGCGCTCGCCGAAATACTCCGAAAAGACCGCTGGATCATCGACGGCAACTTCAGCCGGACGCTGGAACGGCGACTGGCGGAATGCGACACGGTATTTCTTTTCGATCTGCCGCTTGCGGACTGCATTGCGGGCGTGGAAGCGCGCATCGGTACGAAGCGCGAAGATATGCCGTGGATCGAGACGGAGTTCGACCCGGAATTCCGCGAGTTTATCACGCATTTTTCCGAGACCCGGCTTCCCAACATCTATGCGCTGCTGGAAAAGAACAGGGATAAAACGCTCACCGTATTTCATTCCCGCGCCGAGTGTGAAGTCTATAAAATACCAGCGGCGGAAGCCTGACGATTCCACCTTGGAGGACCGATATGAACGAAACAAACCAAACCGACCGTTTCGCCCCGCTGTTCGCGGAGCTTGACCGGCGGCTCGCCGGAGAATCCCCCGTGCGTCTCGCCATTGAGGGCGGAAGCGCGAGCGGCAAAACGACGCTCGGCAAAATTCTCGCCGAACGGTATGACTGCACCGTGTTCCATATGGACGACTTTTTTCTCCGCTCTGAGCAGCGCACCGCCACGCGGTTTGCCGAGCCCGGCGGGAATGTGGATCGGGAACGGTTTCTCGCCGAGGTGCTGCTCCCGCTCCGGCGCGGCGAAAAGGTTTTTTACCGGCGGTTCGACTGCGCTTCCATGCAGCTGCAAAACGCCGTGGAGACCGCGCCGAAAAAGCTCGTTGTTGCCGAGGGGGCATACTCCATGCACCCCGACCTTGCGCCGTATTACGATCTCTCTGTATTTCTGGACATCTCCCCGGAATTGCAGCGCGAGCGCATTTCCCGCCGCAACACGCCGGAGAAAGCGAAACGCTTTTTTGCCGAATGGATCCCGATGGAGCAGGCGTATTTCGCCGCGTTCGATATTCCGGCAAAGTGTACGCTGCGCCTTCCCATACTGTAAAGAAAGAAGAGGCATCTGCAATCTCATCATCCTCGACTGCGCCGCCGGAAAGAACCGGACAGGCATTGTGTCGGCGATCCTCCTCCAAAAATTGGGCATGAGCCGCGAATACATCATCGCGGATTTTATGAAGACCGCGTCCAATCCGGAAGCGTATCTCGCGCAGTTTGCCGGTGAGCACCCCGTCATCCGTCTCGATGTCATCACGCCGCACGAGCGGTACATGGAAGAGCTCCTCGCGTGGCTCACGGCACAGGAGATATAAGGCGCACAGGCAACAGCGCGTTGCTTGTCTGCGTCGGAGCATCTGCCAGTGCTGCGGTATGCCGCTTGAGGACGAAATAACCAGCCGCGAGCCAGACGGATCGTTCAACGAGGAATACTGCAAATGGTGCTATTCCGGCGGCGAGTTCAAGTATGAGAGCGCCGAGCAGCTCATTGATTTCTGCGTGGAACATATGGCGACGGAGGCATGGCCCGCGGCGCAGGTACGCGCGCACATGGAAGCCGTCGTGCCGCAGCTCAAGCGCTGGAAGCGCTGAGCGCTTCAAACAAACCCCACTTCGTTGAGGGCTTATTTGAGGCGCTTTTGCCGATCTGACAACGAAAAAACCGTATGGCCAATGCACACCACATAAAGCAGTAATTTCAAAATACTAACTTATAGGCGTTGCAAAAGGGCATATTGCAAAATGATGAGCCTTGCAGAATACAACTGCAAGGCTCATTAGTTAAATTTCAACAAGTTTAATGTCGTTTTCTTTAGCGTATTCAATTACATACGGATTTTGCGTGTAAATTGTAGGTTTATTTTCATCGTAACCAAAAGCATCAAAATCCAACTGTTTAATACTGTTCGGTAGATAAACCTTTTTTAGCGTGCCGGGAAAAGTAAAGCCGCCTATGTACTCAACACCTTCAGGTACTTTTACAACTTCGAGTCCCTCGCAACCATCAAGACTTAGACCATTAAAGGCGTTGTCAGAGATAAACTTGACCCCATCTGGGATGGTGAATTCCTTTACTTTGCTAACTCTCGGGTAAAAATACAGTTTAGTCATATCACCACTGTACACAGGTTCAGAAATACTGTTATAGGAGGAAATTGTACCCATTGTACGGACAGGCGCATTGGGCATCTGCAGTTTTTCAAGAGATCCACAGCAGAATGCTTCTTCGCCAATAAAGGTCACTGAGTTAGGAACAACAATCTCTTTCAGCTTTTCACAGCCGTTGAAGACTCTGGTGCCAATTGAATCAAGGCCATCGTTGAACTCAATTTCTTCAAGTTCTTCACAGCATTCAAAGGCATAACCGTCAATCATTTTTATGCCGGCCGAAACCACAATCTTCTTGATCTTGCTATAAACTTCCTTTTTCTCTTTTCTCAGCCGCTCTTTTTTGGGGGACAGGCAATGCCCACACAACGAACTTACGGGAATACCACCGATTTCTGCGGGGATAACAACGGTAGTACATTTCCCCTTGTACCCAGTAATTTCAAGAGTTCCATCGTCCAAAATCTCGGAAGACCAATTTGCATCTTTGGGACCTGCTTTCGCTTTTTGACCACGGACCTTTCTCATGGCGCTTGCATCATCCACAATGAGCATACCGCTTCCAAGCAACTGATCCAGAAGATTCTCGGAATTATTGTTGCTATAGATTTCCTTGATTTTATCGATAACACTTTGGTCGGCGGGTTCGCAGATGTATGCAATCGCAAACAAAACTTCATACAAAGAATTGCCGAACACCATCTTTAACTGTGAACCGGCAGCTGCATTAATTGCACCATAGTCAGCTTCGGTTGCATTAACAAAGAAAATTTCGGGCTGTTCATTCATCAGGTTGCCAATGGGGCCATCAAACAAATCAATAACGGCAGCTCTTTTTGCCTCGCTCAAACCGGCACCGCAGATAATCTTAGTGCAGCAGGAAAGTGTAAAAATCAACATCTGAATACCATTATCACCGGCCATTATAAACGGCGTCATCAGTGTGTTAATGGGTGTTGCTGCCAACTCCTTAATTTCAGCGTCACTTTTTCCTTTATAATTCTCTTCGATTTTCTCAATCATTGCATTTGCAATTGGGGATTCTACTGAACTCATGTTTTACTCCTCTCTAGTATTCTTCTTCAATGTTAAAATGTAATAAACCACGGGTTTTTGTTCGTTATTCCTTACTGTTTCTCTCTCCGGTTTCGCAGCAACATCCGTTTTCGCTGTCGCTTCCGCTGCTTCTGTCACAGCAGGTACAGCATCTTCTGCACTGCCGCCGCAAGCTGCAAGTAAAATGCTCATGGCTAATACAAATAAAAGAATCCGCCATTTTTCATTTCTTCGTCTCAACCGCCTTTCTTTTTAACTATGTAGGCATAATAAAGTCTACACAGTTTATTATAAAATACTATAACAGCCTATATAATTCAAGTAATATTTAATTATGTAGGCGGATTTTATGGACTACTATGCAATCGGGCAGCGGATACGAAAACACAGGAAGGCTCATAGGCTCTCGCAGGAGGAGCTTGCCGAGCGGATCGGCATTTCTGTTACACATATGAGTCACATTGAAACAGGAAATACAAAGTTGAGTTTGCCGGTGCTGGTCGATATCGCCAATATTCTCGGCGTACACACCGATGACCTTTTGTTTGATGCAGTCCCTGCTGAGCGGAGCGCCGCTATGGACGCCATCGTCCAAACACTCAACGGATGTTCGGCGCAGCAGCTCCGAATTCTGGAGGATATTTTAGAAGCAGCGCGGCTATCCCTCGAACAACATCTATAGCCAAAATCGACAGAAAAGCGGCATCCGGAATTGTACCGGACGTCGCTTTTTTGTCGGTCTTTATTCTGTTTTGGATATTGTCTCCGCCGGGTTTTCCGCTTCGGCTTCCGCCTTTTCCGTGTCCGCAGGAGCGGCTTCGCTTTCGGGCAGTGGCTCGGTTTTTCCGTCGGGCAGCGTTTCCGCCGCTTCCGCGGGGTCAAGCTCGATCACGGGTGCCTGTCCCGCGAGGAACTCGGCGCGCGATTTTCCGTGCGCCACCGCAACGGTGGTGAAGAGGCCGGAAATGCCGTCCAGCAGGAAGCCGAGCGCCGCGGCAAACAGAAGCGTATCGTTCTTTTCAAAGGGATTCACAAGCAGCAGCACGCCCGCCGCACAGATGCACACGCCCAGCACAAGCGCCGCCGACCAGCCGCCGGCTTCGCAGCTTTTGATATCCAGCCCGTGCTTGCAGTCCATGAAGCCGTGGTAAAGCAGCACAACGCCCATCACAATGACCGTAAGGCGCATGACCTGCTCCGCAAGGCTCTGCGTGAGCAGGATCCAGACGCCCGCCACCGCAGCGATAATGCCGGAGATGAGCAGCAGCTTTCGCAGCAGTCCGACGCGCTCCCCGGTAAGATACGAGGCGATCTGCAGTATGCCCGAGAGGATCATCACCGCGCCGAAGCCGTAGCTGATCCACTTCATGGCGGTCGCCGTCCATATCAGCATGGCAATGCCGAGAGCCAGACAGAGAATGCTCACGCCGAACGCGGCAAAAGCAAAATGACGGAAAAATCGTTTCATGGCGTATCCTTTCAAATGACCGAATAGATCGTGGAAACAAGCTCGTACCGCAGCGGATAGTGCGTCATGGCGCCGAGAGCGGAAGCGTCGGTCCTTTTCATCAGCAGCACATCGGCCTCGCCCGCGGCAGCCGCGGCAGCGAGAACGGACGCATCGCCGGCATAGACCTCGGCAATGTATCCGGTCGCGGTCTCAAACGCCGGGAGCCACGCTGTGAGGATGCCGCTCTCCAAAAGCTCCGTATCCGCTGCGACGCGCACACGGCGCGTCTCGTCCGTAGCCGTAGGGATCTCTTCGGAATCACGCTCTGCAGCCGGGACCGTATACATCGGCGTATCCAGCCCGTCGGGGATAAAGGTCTCCGCTGTGTCCTTCCCTGCGGAACGAAGCCAGCGGCTGAGCGCCTTTGCCCCGTCGCTCCTGCCCTCGCAGAGGACATACACGGTCTCCTCCCCCGCGGTGAAGCGCGGCGCGGCAGTCGGCTCCGGAGTTGGCTCCGCCGTCGGCTCCGGGGTCGGCTCATCCGTTGTCTCCGGCGCAGCGGACGGCGGGGCGGACGGCTCCGCCGTATCCGGCGCTTTGGGGCCGCACGCCGTCAGCAGCAGGCACGCCGCGAGGAAAAGCGGCACAACATATTTCTTCATGGTTTATTCTCCTTATCGCAGCCGCCGGAACAGCTGCCGCAGTCTCCGCCGCAGCCGCGCTTCCGGTTTTTCCAGCCGCGCTTCACGGCGATCACCGCCCACACGGCGACGCCGAGCAAAATAACGATATCCCCTATGGACATACGATGCCTTTCCTATCGTCAAATAAGCAGTGCGATCTGGTAGACCGCCGCGCCGAGTCCCCAGGCGAGCAGGCACTGAAACACCACGACGCCGAACGTTTTCCACACCGAGTCAAGCTCCCGCCGGATCGCCGCGACCGCCGCCACGCAGGGCGTATAGAGCAGCGTGAACACAAGAAACGCCGCCGCGCTGCGCACGGAGAAAAGCGTGGAGAGCGCCGCGCCGCCGGTGAGCACGCCGAGCGTGCTGACAACGGCTTCCTTTGCCATAAAGCCCGCGATGAGCGAGGTGCATACGCGCCAGTCCGCAAAGCCGAGCGGCGCGAAGAGCGGCGCAAGAAGTCCGCCGAGCGCGGCGAGAAGGCTCTGCGAATTGTCCGAAACGGGGTTGATGCGCGTGTCGAACGTCTGCAAAAACCAGATCACAAGGCTTGCCACGAAAATGACGGTAAAGGCGCGATGGAGAAAGTCCTTCGCCTTGTCCCACATGAGCTGGAGCGTTGTGCGCACCGAGGGCATGCGGTAGTTCGGCAGCTCCATCACAAACGGGATGGGGTTGCCGCGAAAGAGCGTTTTTCCGAACACGAGCGCCGCCAGAACACCGATAAGGATGCCGAAAACGTACAGTCCACCCATGGCGAGCGCCTTATACTTCGGGAAAAACGCCGCGACGAACACGGAATAGATGGGGATCTTGGCGCTGCAGCTCATAAACGGCGTGAGAAGCACGGTCATGCGGCGGTCACGATCGCTCGTGAGCGTCCGCGTTGCCATGACCGCCGGAACAGTGCAGCCAAAGCCGATGAGCATCGGCACAACGCTTTTTCCGGAAAGACCGATCCGGCGCAGGAGCTTGTCCATCACGAACGCGACGCGCGCCATATACCCGGTGTCCTCCAGCATGGAGAGGAAAAAGAACAGCACTACAATGATGGGAAGGAAGCTCACCACATTGCCGACGCCGCCGAACAGCCCGTCGATAACGAGCGAGTGTACGACCGGATTGATGCCGTAAGCCGTGAGCGCCGCGTCTGTCACCCCTGCCAATGCTTTGATCCCCATGGCAAGCAGGTCGGACAAAAACGCGCCGATCACTTCAAACGTGAGATAAAACACCAGCAGCATAATGCCGACAAAGATCGGCAGGGCGAATATGCGGTGGGTAAGGACGTTATCGATGGCGCGCGAACGTTTCCGCTCGCGGCTCTCCTCGGGTTTTTTCACCGTTTCGGCGCAGACCGATTCGATGAAGGAATACCGCATGTCGGCAATGGCGGCGGCGCGGTCGAGCCCCGTTTCGCGCTCCATTTCCACGATGCTGTGCTCACACAGCTCCAGCTCGTTCTCGTCGAGCGCGAGACGCGCGACGATATCGCTATTCCCCTCGATCACGTTCATGGCCGCCCAGCGGGCGCTCATCCGGGCGCGCTCGGCGTGGTCTTCCACCACGTGCGTCACGGCGTGGATGCAGCGGTGGACCGGCCCTGGCGGACAGAAGTCATACACCTCCGGCTTGCGCCCGGCGGCCGCCGTGCGGCAGGCGAGCTCCGTAAGATCGGCGATGCCCTCGCCCTTCGCCGCGCTAATCGGCACGACCGGGATGCCGAGCAGCTCCGAGAGCTTCACGGTATCGACCGTTCCGCCGTTGGCGCGCACCTCGTCCATCATATTCAGCGCGAGCACCATCGGCACCTGCATCTCGATCATCTGCAGCGTGAGATAAAGGTTTCGCTCAATGTTCGTGGCGTCCACGATGTTGATGATGCCGTCGGGCCGGCCGTCAAGAATGAAATCACGCGTTACGATCTCTTCGGCGGAATAGGGCCGCAGCGAATAGATGCCCGGCAGGTCAACGACCTCGTCGCCCTTCGTGTTGCGGATGCTGCCGCTTTTGCTGTCCACCGTAACGCCGGGGAAATTGCCGACGTGCTGATTGCTTCCGGTAAGCTGATTGAAAAGCGTCGTTTTGCCGCAGTTCTGGTTTCCGGCAAGAGCGAATCTCATGCGAGCTCCACCTCCACCTTGGCGGCGTCCTCCAGCCGCAGTGAAAGCGTATACCCGCGCAGAAATACCTCCACCGGATCCCCCATCGGCGCAATGCGCGTTACGGTAATGTGCGTTTTGGGAATGACTCCCATATCAAGCAGCCGGAGCCGGAGAGCGCCCTGGCCTCCGACGCTTCGGATGATCCCCGACTGTCCCACATGCAGTTTATCCAACGTCATTTCTTTTTCACCCACTTTATTTTGTATTCTCTATTTTACGGCATTATCGTCAAAAATCAATATCCAATCTGCCGGTTTTATCCCGCCTTACACTTTTGCCTAAAACGTATATTGATTTCCTCTTTCAGCTCTGCTAATATAGTACACAAGATGCAATGACATCCGTATTATATATGCTGGAGGTTCCATCATGTGCGCACAAGCTCTGCCGGAAGGCGTTTACCGCGAAGAGATCGTTTTCACGCCGGAGGAGACGGACAGCTTTGGCCGCATCCGGCCCGACGCGCTCGCCCACCGCTTTCAGGAGATCGCTGCGGTACACCACGCCTCGCTCGGCGTCGGGCAGGAGATCGCCGTGACGAAGGGCTGCTTCTGGGCGCTCGCGCGCACGGAGATGCGCATTTCCCGGCTGCCCGCCGTGGGCGAGCGCGTGTTTCTCGACACATGGGTCGGGCGGCAGTCGCACGGGCTGTTCTGGCGGCACTACCGGATCGCCGGCGAGGACGGCGCGGCGCTTCTCTATGCCGTTTCGATCTGGGTCATCATGGATATCGAGAGCCGCGCGCTCACCAAAGATCACGCCTGGGCCGTCGTTTCGCGCGTCACGGTCGAGGGGGAGCTGCCCGCGGCGTTCAAGCCCATTCCCTTCCCCCGTGAGCTGCCGGAGCGCAGTTCCCGCCGCGTGACCGACGCCGAGACTGACGGAAACGGCCATCTCAACAACTGTCTGTATCTCCGCTGGGGACAGGATCTGCTGCCGGTGGAATTCGCACGCACGCATACGCTGCGCAGCGTCTGGATCGAATATCGGAAAGAATTGCCGCGCGGCACAGAATCGGAGTTGACGTACTCGCTCAGCGGGAGTACTCTGTATGTGCGGGGAACCGCAGAAAACAAAGAACGATTTTTGCTGAGGATGGAATATGATGAAACGGTTTGAAAGCGATTATCTGGAAGGCGCGCATCCCGATGTGCTCCGGGCACTGATTGAAACGAACGGCGAGCAGACCCCCGGCTACGGAGAGGATCCCCACTGTGAAGCTGCCCGCGCCCTGCTGCGCGAGCGCTGCGAACTGCCGGAGGGTGAGATACAGTTCCTCGTAGGCGGCACGCAGGTCAACCGCACCGTGATCGCCTCGATCCTGCGCCCGCATCAGGGCGTTGTTGCGGCGGACACCGGCCACATTGCCGCGCATGAGACCGGCGCGATTGAAAACTCCGGCCACAAGGTGCTGACCGTGCCGAACACGGACGGCAAGATCGCCGCCGCGCAGGTCGAGGAGCTTTGCCGCGCGCATTACGCCGACGCGAGCTTTGAGCACACGGTGCAGCCGGGCATGGTGTACATCTCGAACCCCACGGAGTTCGGCACCGTGTACACGCGCGGCGAGCTGGAAGCGCTCCACGCCGTGTGCAAAGCGCGCCATCTCCCGCTCTTTATCGACGGCGCGCGTCTCGGCGCCGCGCTCTACAGCCCGGTGTGCGACTATACGCTCGCGGACATGGCGCATATGTGCGAAGTGTTCACGATCGGCGGCACAAAAATGGGCCTTCTCTTCGGCGAGGCGGCAGTGTTCTCCGCGCCGGAGCTGGCTAAGGATTTCCGTTACTTCATCAAGCAGAACGGCGGCATGCTGGCCAAGGGCCGTCTTCTCGGCGTGCAGTTTTACGCAGCCTTCAAGGATGGGCTCTATGACCGCATCGGTGCGGAGGAGGTACGTCTTGCACTTCGCCTGCGCGACGGCTTCCGCGCCCGCGGCTGGGCCTTTCTGGTGGAGTCTCCCTCCAACCAGCAGTTCCCCATTCTGCCGGATGCGCTCATCGAACGGCTCAAACCGGAGTTTTCGTGCAGCCATACGCAGTCCTTCCCCAACGGCACGAGCGCCGTGCGTTTCTGCACGAGCTGGGCGACGACCGACGCCGACATCGACGCGCTGCTTGACGCCGTTCCCATCAACGCCTGAACCGCATAAGTATTGCCAAAGCCGCCCCGCCCGGATCGATTTTTCGGGCGGGGCAGCTGTCCGTTAGAAAGGTTGCGCGATAGTTGGTGGCGCAACCGGCAGCGGGGTGTTATATTGACGGCAAAAAGGAGGTCATTTCCATGAAAATTTCCATTCTTATGGCTGTCGTGTCGCTTCTGATCCTCGCCGTTGGCGTTTATGTGCTCGTGCTTCTCATCCGTGCGCTGCGAAAGTACATCCGCTCCGAGCCCGTGCGGAAGGAGAAGGCAGCGAGCGCCCGATCGCTCGTGAGGTATTGAAGTGCCGCCGGACGGAGTGCAAAATGACGCAGGAGTTTGTGGCGGAGGCGCTGGGCGTCAGCCGGCAGGCGGTCTCCAAGTGGGAGAGCGGCGCATCCGATCCAAGCACGGCGAACCTCATTGCGCTTGCAAAGCTCTTCGGCACAACGCCGGAGGAGCTTCTGAAAGAAATTCAGTAACGGCAGAAGAGCGCCCTTTCATA
>OLQC01002247.1_pt1 | contig 13287 bp, 10 predicted proteins | sample 1672471 | NCBI WGS metagenome assembly OLQC01 (sample SAMEA3136689, study PRJEB25190) | human gut metagenome | biome: human gut; feature: human-associated habitat; material: faeces | place: Austria | collected 2013
GGAGATCTCCTTTGGATCCACTTCCAGGATATTGGCGTCCAGCACGACGAGATCGGCGAACGTGCCCACTTCAACGGTGCCGATAATATCGTCCATGAAGTTCTGGTAGGCGTCGTTCTTGGTGTAGGCCTCGAGCAGCTGGTAGGCTGTGAGCCCCTGTTCGGGCCAGCGGGTCATGTCGGTGTCCTCTTCCTCGGGATAGGGCGAGTTACGGGTAACGCCGGCCTCGATCGCATCGAGCGGGACAAATGGAATGACGGGGGCGTCTGAGGAGCCGCTGATGCAGATGCCTGCCTCGGCCATGTGCTTTGTTCGGTACATCGCCATGGCGCGCTCGTCGCCGACATAGGCGCGCTCCAGGTCCATGAGATCATCGTGGTACATCATCAGGAATTGGAGATTCGCCACTACATCCAAATCGGCCATGCGCTGGATATCCTCATCGGTAATGGCGCATACGTGGGTGATCGTGTGCCGCGCGTCGCGCTCCCCATTGGTCGCCCGAGCCTCCTCGAAGGCATCAAGGGTGCCGTGAACGGCGCCGTCGCCCATGGCGTGCACGTGCACCTGAACGCCTTCTGCATCAAAGTCGTGTACAAGACGGGTAAAGTCTTCCTGAGACCAGATGGGTTCGCCGCACCAATGATCACCGAGTCCCGTTGATTCCAGGTAGGGTTCCAGGAAGACGGCGGTGCCTCTTTCGGTCACTCCGTCGTAGAAAATCTTCACAGTATTCGAAGAAATCATGTCTGTGGCGGAGTCGTTGTAGGACTTGATGGTGGAAAGCACTTCGTCATAGGTGCGACCTTCTTTCATAGTGGGGACGACGCGCATGCGCAGGGTCAAATTGCCCTCGCGCTCCACCTTGTGGTACATATCGATAATATCAAGACCGCCTTGGGTGATATTTGTAATGCCGGTTATGCCATAGGAGTTTGCTTCCTCCATGAATTTGTACAGGGCCTTTTCCAGATTATCGTTGGTCATGGTGTCGGGCATGATGGCGAATACTATTCCCTTGGCGGCATCGCTGACGCATCCCGAAGGCTCGCCCTTTTCGTTGCGATAGAACAGGCCGCCTTCTGGGTCGGGGGTGTCGGCGGTTACGCCAGCCATTTCGAAGGCCTTGGAATTGACCCAAGCGGCGTGGTAGGAGACGTCATGGATGAGAATGGGCTTATCGGGGCAGATGGCATCTAGATCCTCTTTCGAGGGCCCGGGATTCGAGCCGTCGGGAAGCTGGTAGGCATTGAGCATGAAGGGCGATCCGATGTAGCCTTCTTCGTCGGGATGGGCTTCCACGAAGGAGCGGATTGCCTCGAGGTATTCCTCATTGGTGCTAAGTCCCGTTAGATCGATTTGGAAGAGTTTGGTGAACCAGTTGCCAGGGGCGTGGATGTGGCCGTCAATGAAGCCGGGGGAGACGAACTTGCCATCGAGGTCGATGACTTGGGTGGTGTCTCCTACGAAAGCGTCGATGCCTGAATCATCGCCCACATAGACGATTTTGTTGCCCGCGATGGCTATGGCCGAGGCAACCTCGCTTTCCGATACCATCGTCTGCACATGGCCGTTGTACAGCACGAGATCGGCGGCGTTCTCTTCGGGGGAATCAGATGGGCCGGTTGATCCGAGCGGCTCATCTGATGCGCATCCCCAAAGACCGCCCGAAAGCGTGGCGGCCGCAAGCGCACTTGATCCAATGACGAAATGGCGGCGGCTGAGAAGCTGATCGAGACGGGACATGCTCATAAAACCCTCCTTAGTTCGGTCGCAGCGCTCTCTTCTCGGTGCTGCGATGACCTAACTTTAAGAGCGGGGAAATCTCTTGTTAAGGAAATCAGGGAGGGCTTCTAGATTATTTAGGGGATGATTTTTTGTCATCCCCTCTTCTGAACTGGGATAACGAAGAAGCTGAATCGAGTGTCAGGCAAGTCGGTAGCCTTGGCAGCCAAACCGTCTATAATGTTTGCTATCCGATGAAGGAGGAGTCGTGTCCCTCGCCTTTCTCTACAATGTGGCAAGCTGCATCGCCTATGCGTTGGCCATCGCCGCCTATGGGAGCCTGTACTACGTCGAGCGCAAACCGGGATACATCTTCACGGCGCTCATCTTCTTCGCGTACACGATAGATATCGTTTTATTGTTCATGTACGAGTTTGTTCCAGAATTCGCGTTGCAATTCGAAGACGCGCGAAACGCCTACCCCATGCTCTACACCACATTCAACATGGCTATAATCCTCTTGTACCGGCTCGTGCTGGGCAGTTTGCTCTCGCGCAGCTTTTCCCCTGTCGAAGGATTTTTTGGGCGGTTTGCATAATGGCGGCCTGGGCGAGCGGCGCTTCATCAGTCGAATCGGTTGCGTCGTGGCGCGGGTTCCTCTTTACCAGGCTGCTGGCATTGTGGGTGATAGGGTACGGTATCTGCTGCTTGGTGGCGGAATTTCGATGCATGAACCGCTGGCGATGGGTTTTCTCGCTTCTGCTCGTGCTCGTGTATGCCCTGGGAGAAGCGGCAACGTATGTGAGTTTCGGGCAGGAGAGCAGCGGGGACTTTGCTTCTCCTCGCAAGGTGCCCGTCGAGGTTATGGCGCTCTGCTTCACCGTGGCCGCCTACGTCTTCCTCGCCCATCATCGGCGGATGCGCAACGAGCAGCTGGCAGAATCCCTTGTGCCCTGGATCTCCCGCGAATACGGGCTGACCAAGCGTGAAGAGGTGCTGCTGTCGCTGCTCGAGAAGGGTGCATCGAACAAGGAGATCGCCGAGCAGGAGTACATTTCCGTCAACACGGTGAAAACCCATATATCGAATGTTTACGCCAAGCTTGGCGTGAGCGGCCGGGACGAACTTACGCAAATGCTCAAAGAAGAGCTAGAGCGCCGCAAAAGGCTCGATTCCAGGGCGCTGCGGGAATAAGGGCGGCTGCGGCCTTCCGACGCCTGCACCTCCCACGGCGCCAGCCGCTGTTGCGCGTCTGCCAGCTATCCCCTATCCCTTCCAGAACAGCTGGGCGAGCTCTTGGCGGGTAGTGGTGCCGGTTTTCTTCAGGATGTTGTGCACGTGAGCTTTCACGGTGCCGAGGGCCAATTGCAGCGAACTGGCGATGTTCTGATTGTCCTTGCCTTGCAGCACTTCTTCCAAGATGACGCGCTCGCGCGCGGTCAGGTGATAGCGCTCGCAGAAGGCGGGAAGCAGCTCGTCCACGTATTCCTGGGTGTCGGGCGCATCGGCACTCGGCGGCTCCTTGAAGCGCAGGCGCAGGGTGTCGGCAGCGACGCGCAGGGTGAAAAAGGACAGGGTCAGAAGCAGGATGTTCTCAGAGAAGTTCCGCTCGCTGATATACAGGGGCAGCATATCGGCGTTCGCGAAGAAGCTGGAATCGAAGACGAGGATCATGACGATATCCTCGATGAGAATGCACAGGCACAGAACTAAAGTGATGAGGAACAGCGGCTCCTGACGGCGCAAGCGGGCCTTCTCCACTTCGTTGCGGGCCGTGCAGTAGCGATAGACCCCGAAAGCCAAGCACCACAGGAGAAACGCCTGTCGCAGCGTGTAGAAGAGCCATTGGCGAAACTCGTCCACGGGCAGGCACAGCACGACGATTTCGCTTGCCGCGATGAAGGCCAAGGCTGGGGCGAGGCGCAAAACGCGGCGGCGCTCGTTCACGAAATCGCACAGTATGAGCCACATGGGCTCGAGAGTGCCCAAGGCGAGCAGTATCTTCAGCTGCGGATGGTCGATGGTATAGAACTGGTTGATGGAAGGCTCGACGTTCTGGCCCAGGTACTCGTATTGAAAGATAAGCGCGAGGTCGAGGAAGTAGAACAGCAGCATGGCTGCAGCGTAGAGAAACGAGTGGCGCCGGGAAACGAAATAGGCCGAGAGCGATACGGAACCCGACGCCACGCACACGAGCATCACGACGATGGTGTAGAGGTAGAACGCTGTCTCCAAAGCAAGCCTCCTCGGTGACGCATAGGGCCCGATGATGAGCCGCGACGGTCTAGAGCGGTTTAGGTCGTGCCTCAACTTGAAAGATCAGCAAAAGAGGCGATGGATCTTTTCTACCATAGAGGCCGGTTCAATAGGTCTAAGTAGCGGGATTATTTGGGATTAGACGCACGGTGAGCTTTTACCATCTGGAAATAATCTTGATTATTTCTTCTCAAAACTTCTAGCGCGTTCCATGCTGAGCCTCGAGAGATGCGGAAGACGCTCAACAATTCCGGAGACGGCCTCGAGTCGAGAAAAGGCCGCGAACGGGAATCCGGCCCGAATAGCGCCGACATGAAGGGTCCTCCGCATGAAACCGCATCGCGATCATCTTGCGCAGAGGTCGCGAACGAGATCCTAAAGGAGGATTTCTATGGTCAAGGACTACATCGACACCAACGACTTCACCAAGGAGGAGCTGCTCGGCATGGTGGACCTCGCCATCGCCATGAAGGGGCTCATCAAGGAGGGCGGCGAGTACCCGCTCTTGCTGAAGCACAAGACGCTGGGCATGATCTTCCAGCAGGTGTCCACCCGCACGCGCATCTCCTTCGAGACGGCCATGACCGACCTGGGCGGCCACGCGCAGTTCTTCGGCCCCGGCTCCATCCAGCTGGGCGGCCACGAGTCCATCGAGGACTCCGGCCGCGTCATGGGAAGCCTCGTCGACATCCTCATGGCCCGCGTCGACCGCCACAAGGACGTGGTGGCCCTGGCGAAGTACTCCGCGGCCCCCGTGATCAACGGCATGAGCGAGTACAACCACCCCACCCAGGAGCTCGGAGACCTCATGACCATGATCGAGAATTTGCCCGAGGGCAAGAAGATCGAGGACTGCAAGTTCGCCTTCATCGGCGATGCCACCCAGACCTGCGTATCGCTCATGTTCATCTGCTCGAAGATGGGCATGGACTTCGTGCAGTTCGGGCCCAAGGGCCATCAGATCCCCGACGGCGCCCTGCTCATAGGCACCGATGAGGAGCGCGCTGTGTTCGGTAAGGAGCTCATGGCCATCGGCGAGGAGAACTGCAAGATCTCCGGCGGCACCATTACCGTCTCCGACGACATCTCCTGCATCGAGGGCGCCGACTTCGTGTACACCGACGTGTGGTACGGCCTCTACGACGAGGAAGTCTCCAGCACCAGCTACATGGACGTGTTCTATCCCAAGTACCAGGTGACCTGGGACCTGATGAACGCGGCCGGCCCCGACTCCAAGTTCATGCACTGCCTGCCGGCCAACCGCGGCGAGGAGGTCGTGGACGAGGTGATGGACGACCCGGAGCGCTCCCTGTGCTGGGACGAGGCCGAGAACCGCAAGCACTCCATCCGCGCCATCCTCGCCACTCTGTGCCCCCAGAGCGAGCCGAACCCGGAGAAGGCGACCAACTACCGCGCCACCATCGACGAGTGCATGGCGAAGCTCGGCAAGCAGGGTCTGTAAACCATGTGCGATCGGGGAAGGCGCAACTTCCCCGATCGCTCTTTCCCATTAAGGAGTTACCCTATGAGCGGTAAGAAGAAATTCTCCTTCGTATCCGTTATTCTGTCGGTGATCTGCGTGGTGTTCGTGTGTGAGGCGGCGGCACCGGCTGCTGCCATCGGCAACCAGCAGTTCTTCTGGTGGATCTTCCTTATCATCACCTTCCTTTTGCCCTACGGCATGGTAGCGGCCGAGCTCGGCACCGCCTACGACTCCGAGGGCGGTATCTACGACTGGGTGCGCGACGCGCTCGGCGACAAGTGGGGCGCCCGCATCAGCTGGTACTATTGGATCAACTTCCCGTTGTGGATCGCCAGCTTGGCCACGCTGTTCCCGCCCATCTTAAGCATGGTGTTCGGGGCCGATATCGAGTCGAATCTGCTGCTGACCTTAGGCATCGAGATCGCGTTTGTGTGGATCGTCGTGTTCATGAGCTTCTCGAAGGTGTCCGATTCCGAGTGGATTCTGAACGGCGGTGCCGTCTTGAAGGTGCTCGTGGCCGTGTCCGTGGGCGTGCTCGGCATCTGGTATGCCTGCGCCAACGGATTCGCCGGATCCATGGCCCCCGAGACGTTCCTGCCCGACTTGACCAACACCGCTGCGCTCGGCTACCTGTCCATCATCATCTTCAACTTCACGGGCTTCGAGGTGATCTGCACCTTCGCCAAGGACATGCAGAACCCGGCCCGCGACATTCCCAAGGCCATCATCCTGGGCGGCCTGGCCATTGGCGCCATCTACCTGTTCTGCGGCTTCGGCATCGGCGCCGCCATCCCGGCCGACCAGATCGACCCCGACTTCGGCATGCTCTACGCCGTAATAACCATGGTGGGCGAGACCTCCCCCATCTTCATCATCATCGCCGTAGTATTCCTCATCACCCTGTTCGCGAACATGGCCTCCTGGTCCTTCGGCGTGAACGCCGTGGCCCAGTACGCCGCGAAGAACCAGAACATGCCGAAGGTCTTCGCCCACGAGAACCCGAAGACCGGCATGCCCACCGGCGCCGCCATCGTCAACGGCATCGTGGCCACCGCCGTGCTGCTCATCCAGCTCATTCCCAACGAGGCCATCTCCGACGGGCTGTTCTGGACGCTGTTCGCCACCTCCGTGGTGTTCCTACTGCTCACCTACATCCCCATGTTCCCGGCCTTCATCAAGCTGCGCAAGGTCGATGCGAACCGTCCCCGCGTGTACCGCTTCCCCTTCCAGGGCACAGCCATGAAGGTTATTCTGGCCATCCCGGTCATCGAGCTGGTGCTGGCCGTCGTGGCCACGCTCGTGCCGTTCTCGGCCGAGGAAGTGGCGGACAAGGTGCCGATGATCGCCATCTTCATCATCTTCCTCCTTTTGGGCGAGGTGGTGCGCATTGTGAGCGCCCGCGGCCGCAAGGAGGAGTTCAAGGGCCTCACTCCCGCGATGGCCGCCGAGCGTTTGGCTGAAGAGGCCGCAGGCGAGCCCGATTCGCTCGAGCCCGTTGATCCGGCCCAAGTCGAGCAGATTCTTGCCGCCGACGACGGCAAGAGCGAGAAGATTTTGTAGATTGCTGTACTCGTACCCCCCCCTCTTGAAAGGAATTCCCTCATGAAAACCATCTACGAGTCCGACTCCACCCCCGCCGCCGACGGCTTCTTCATGCCCGCCGAGTTCGCCCCGCAGGATCGCGTGTGGATAGGCTGGCCTCACCGCACCGACACCTGGGCCCACGGCGCCAAGCCGGCCCAGAAGCAGTACGCCGCCATCGCCCGGGCCATCGCCGAGTTCACGCCGGTCGTTATGTGCGCCAACGAGGACGACTACGCCAACTGCAAGGCCGTTTTCGAGGACGACGAGAATGTGACCGTCATCGAAATGACCACCGACGACGCTTGGTTCCGCGACACCGGCGCCACCTACGTCATCGACGGCAAGGGCGACAAGCGCGCCTGCGACTGGCACTTCAACGCCTACGGCGGCTTCATCGACGGCCTGTACTTCCCGTGGAAGGCCGACGACCAGATCGCCTGCAAGATGGCCGAGCTGTCGCACTGCCGCCGCTATCGTCCCGACGACATGATCCTGGAGGGCGGCTCCATCACGGTGGACGGCGAGGGCACCCTCGTGGTCACCGAGCAGTGCCTGCTTTCCCCGGGCCGCACCGCCTCGGCCGTGCTCGCCGAGGAGGTCGAGGAGGACACCATCTGGCCCGTCTACGCCAAGCGCTTCGAGCCCTGGAGCGAGGAGCTGCGCGCCTACATGGACGAGCACCTGAAGGCCTATCTGGGCGTGGAGAAGGTCATCTGGGTCAAGGAGGGCATCGACCCCGAGGAGACCAACGGCCATATCGACGACGTGGCCACCTTCATCGCCCCGGGCGTGATGGTCTGCATCTGGACCGACGATGAGGACTACCCCTTCTACCGCCAGTGCCATGAGGCCTACGAGACCTTGAGCAACGCCACCGACGCGAAGGGCCGTGCGCTGAAGGTGTACAAGCTGCCCATGCCGGCGAAGCCCCTGTACATGGACCAGGCCTCCTGCGACACCATCGACATGGACGAGAACGCCGAGCCGCGCGTGGCTGACGAGCCGCTCATCGCCTCCTACATGAACTACCTGGTGACCAACGGCGGCGTCATCGTGCCCCAGTACGGCGACGAGAACGATCCGCTGGCCGTGGACACGCTGCAGCAGATCTACGACGAGGTGTGGGGCGAGGGCGTCTACAAGTGCGTGGGCGTCCAGTCCGACCAGGTGGTCTTCGGCGGCGGCAACATCCACTGCATCACCCAACAGGAGCCTAAGGCCTAAGCGCGTCGCCCATATGAGGCTTCAAAGTCCTCCGACGCCCCAGGGTCGGCAAAGTAGGGCATTTTGCGCCAGCCATCAAGTTGCCGGCAATGTAGGGCTTTTGGAAGAAAAGAAAGGGCTAGATTATGAGAAGAAAAGTAGCTCGTGTATTGTTTTGCGCCAGCTTATGTTTAAGTCTGCTGGCATTTGCGGGCTGTTCCGCAGAGAGCACGACGGGCGGAGCATCGGACAATGCGCCTAGCGGAACGCCGGACAATGCATCGACGGATGTAGCGGTAGCTTCTGGCGCCGAAGAGTTCGATGGGGTGTTCGATGCAACCGTCAACGCAGGGAACACGCAGGAAGTTGTCTATGTAAACGGCTCCTGGTTTGATATGGGAAGGCAGTACGGATTACAGCAGAAAGTGCAGTTAGAGAATAACTGGGCATCTGTAATGGCCATGATTTATACGGAGGCAGACGATGCCGCATATAACGAAGCCATGGGTAAGATCCTGAAGCACTACGAAGCGGATGAGCCATCTGTGTTTGACTTCTTGTCAGGGGTGGCTGATGGGGCAGGAATCTCAAAGGAAGATGCGATTGTTGCAATTATGGGTTCCTCTGTCCTTAACTACGATTTGATGATGCATTATGATCCGGAGCGCTCAAAAACGTGCATGACCGTATCGGCTTGGGGAAACATGACCCTGGACGGCCGTCATCTTGGAGGCGCCAATCTTGATGCAATCAGCGCAACGCCTGCTGCAATGTTCTCGGATATGATTTCTTATCCGGATGATGGCTATGCGGTTATGGCATCTGGCGGAATGCAGGGCAATGCATTCATGAACTCTGAAGGCCTCATTATTACCTATGCCGGAGGGCCCCACGCGGCACCGAGCGAGGGTGCCGAGGTGATTGATAGGGAAGGCACGTTCCTCGATACCCTGTTCGCTTACTGGTATACAGCTACAAAGTGCGCTACAGCAGATGAAGCGGTCAAAATGCTTACGGAAACTGAGTGGATCCATACCGGCAACATTAACATTTCTGATAATAACGGGAATGCTTATGTTGTAGAGCAAAAAGACACTGCCTATGTAGTCCGTAAGGCCGGCGATCATGGCGAGGAGGATTACCTTATTACGGCAAATCATTTCCTGGACGAGTCGTGGATGAACGATTCGTACGAGGCGTATCCGGACAGCGTGCCCAGGGCTAGCACGGTAGAGAGGATCCTGCTGGACAACAAGGGCTCTGTTACCCCGCGCACCATCGCGGATGCACTCGGAAGCATTCGCTACTATGACGAGGGCAAATGGAGCGAGGAGAATTGGGATTTCGGCGGCTTCTATCAGTTCCATTCCCCAGAAGGAGATGATCTGGAGTTCAAGACCATCTTCAGGACGATTTTCGACGCGACCGATCTTGAGATGTTCGTCTTGAGGGGCCATGATGAGAAATTCCGCTCCGATGTCCCGTTCGGTACGGCCAACTACTACAAGCTCACTCTTGGAGAGGGCATGCAGGCCACCAATAAGAGCGCGGAAACCGATGCCCGTATTGCAGTGAGAAACGCTGGCGCCGAATTGTACAAGAGCGATACCGAAGATGCCGACGCGTTGGAGTGCTACAACAAGGCCGCCGAGGCAGTGCACACGGGATGCAATTATACGACCATGGCCGATTGCGCTGGGGCAAAGGGCGATAAGGAGCAGGCTGCGATCTTGTATGGCCTTGCAACTTCGCAGTTCACCAATGCCCAGCGGTATGCGCAGGCATCTTATACTACCGAAAACGTGATTGTTGACTAAAGCTATGCAGCACTTGATCCCTCAGTACTTCATATAATTCCTAAAGTTTGCAGTCACAAGAGTCTTTCAAAAAGCGGAGATGATTCTGAGGTTCTCCTCTGATCATCTCCGCTTGCTACGTTTCCTATGGAGCGTCCGCAAATTCCGATAGCAGATCAGGGCCGAGTTAAGTGGTAGATTTCAGTGAATGAATGCTTGGATACTGATCGCGCGCGGAATATTGACGTGTCGGACGTTTAACGGGCCGAATATCGCGGCACGAGAAACGCCCACCACTCCACCCGCCAAGATCTCACCCGCGATTTCTGGAAGGGGTAGGGCCTCGCGCACGCCCTCACCTCCTGCTGCGGCCACGACTATCGTGAGGATGGCCATGACAAGAAGCAGGATGCCCAAAATAGCGAATGAGGTGGGCATTTTCATTTTACGGGCCTTGCGGTCTTGCCTCGCGTTCTCGGACATATCTTTTTCTCTCAGCTATTTGCCGGTAGATAGAGGCCGATCTCCTTGCCGTCCTGCAAAAGGAGAATCTGCTGAAATTCACTCTAGACCTTGGTACTGTCCCAAGGTCTAGAGTGAATTTTGCCGTCCTTGAGAATTGTTTTTTTGAGATAGGGGACACCATGGTCCAGGTTAATTCGGAAATCGGTCCTTTGAAGAAAGTCATGCTTCATCGTCCGGGCAATGAGCTTAAGCGAGTGCATCCCTTTCATCTGCAGGAGATGCTCTTCGAGGACACGCCTCTTCTGGAGAAAGCGCAGGCCGAGCACGATACGTTCGCGGGTATTCTCAGAGAAAATGGCGTCGAAATCCTCTACCAAGAGGATATGTTCGCTCAGGCTATGAAAAACGAGAGCGAGAGATCGGCATTTGTCGAGGAGTTCCTCGATCGTTCTGCGATTCCCTCTATCGGGCTGCGCGATCGGTTGGCGGAATACTACAATGGGCTTCCTCTCGATGAGTTCGTGGAGCGTGTTTACACCGGTGTTCTCAAGAGCGAATTCGATGGAGGGGATTCGCTGGGGGGCTGTTACGTACCTCGATGATCTTTTTCTCGTCAACCCGCTGCCCAACAGCTATTTCACGCGCGATAGCAGCATCAACATCGCCGATGACGTCATTTTGTCCCACATGGGCAAGCCCTACCGCCAGCGCGAGCCCTTGCTCATGAAATACATCCATCGCGCCGCAGACGAGTATCGCGGCAACCCCACGCAGGATTTCTACTCGATGGAATGTTGGTCGATCGGGACGCGTTCCTGTTCAACCCCTTCCTGAGCGGCAATGTGAACGTGTACAAGCTGACCCCCGCTTCCGATTGCGTCAGGACGCAGCCCGTCGGCTCCGACTGGAGCAAGGTGCTCGCCGATGCGCTTGGTGAGTCCTCGGTACGGCTTATTCCCGTAGGCAACGGAGATGAGATCCAGGGCTTTTGGGAGATGTGGAATCTCGGCGGGAACGTGCTCACGTTGGCTCCAGGATTGGTGGTCTGCTACGATCGCAACAAAATAACCCTCGATTTGCTCGATAAGGCAGGTATCGAAGTGCGCACCTTCGAGGGAGCGGAGCTGTCGCGCGGCCGTGGAGGCGCCCGCTGTATGTCGATGCCCATCATCCGAGAGGCCCTCTAATCTTACTGAGCCGATGCCGGCGTGGTTGCTTTGACTAGAAGGGCGACTGAAACCGCCTCCCTCCAAGTGAGGTTAACCCGCGATTGGAGAATGACTTCCAGGGCCGCTGGTTTAGGGCGGATTAGGGGTAGTTGCGGTAAAAATAAACCCAATCTTATCTTTTGCGCCTACGTGGCGCTCAATAAAGTAAGTACGCAGAATGGCTTTTGTGCCGAGCCATCCTGCGTACTTCTCATGATGAGGCCAACAGGTAAGGAGAATTCTATGCCATACGAAAAGGGCAACGGCAAGACCGTCGTCATCGCCCTGGGCGGCAACGCCCTGGGCAACACCCCGCAGGAGCAGCTTACGCTCGTGCGGAACACCGCCAAGCACATCGTGGACATGATCGAGGAGGGCACCAACGTCGTCGTCTCCCACGGCAACGGCCCCCAGGTCGGCATGATCAACAACGCCTTCGCCTACGCGGCGGCCAACGACGACAAGACCCCGGACATGCCCTTCCCCGAGGCCGGCGCCATGTCCCAGGGCTACATCGGCTACCAGCTGTCCCAGGCCATCCTGAACGACCTGAAGTCCCGCGACATCATGCGCTCGACCGCCTGCATCGTGACCCAGACCGTCGTCGACGAGGACGACCCCGCGTTCCAGAACCCCACCAAGCCCGTGGGCGCGTTCATGGACGAGGAGACCGCCAAGGCCAAGGCCGAGGCCATGGGCATCACCGTCAAGGAGGACGCCGGCCGCGGCTGGCGCCAGGTGGTCGCCTCCCCGATCCCCAAGCGCATCGTGGAGTTCGACGCCGTGCGCGATCTGGTGGAGGACGGCTACATCGTCGTGTCCACCGGCGGCGGCGGGGTGCCGGTCTTCGAGACCGGGGACGGCTACGTGGGCACCCCCGCGGTCATCGACAAGGACCGCTCCAGCGCGCTCATGGCCGCCGAGCTCGGCGCCGACATGCTCGTGATCCTCACCGCCGTGGAGAAGGTGTGCGTCAACTTCAACACGCCCGAGCAGGAGCAGATCTCCGAGATGACCGTGTCCCAGGCCCGCGAGTACATCGCCCAGGGCCAGTTCGCCCCCGGCTCGATGCTCCCGAAGGTCGAGGCCTGCATCGAGTACGTCGAGGCCTACCCCGAGGGCAAGGCGCTCATCACGTCGCTCGAGTGCGCGGCCGCCGGCCTGCGCGGCGAGACGGGCACCGTCATCGTCGCCGACTAGGCACCGATGCGCAACCTGTCAGGGGGAGTGCGATAGGCGCCCCTTGACATTAACTTAATGTATTAAAAGAGCGCGTTCTCCGCGAAGGTGGAGAACGCGCTCTTCCTATTCTGCTCGTATGCACAACAGGTCAACAAAAAAAATAGTTGCTCAACTGGGAAATTTTTTCTTGCAGGTGAACAAAAATGGTGCTATATTGAACCCATCGATAAAGCCGACCGATCAGCTCATCGGTTTTGTCGATAGTAATTATTCCTCATCGTCGCGAGCACGGTTAGGGCGTGCTCAAGAAAGGAATGAACCATGGCTAAAATCGTCAGCTCTTGGAACGACTGGGATCCGCTGAAGCGCGTCATCGTCGGCCGCT
>OLQC01002249.1_pt1 | contig 13281 bp, 8 predicted proteins | sample 1672471 | NCBI WGS metagenome assembly OLQC01 (sample SAMEA3136689, study PRJEB25190) | human gut metagenome | biome: human gut; feature: human-associated habitat; material: faeces | place: Austria | collected 2013
GTAGCGTAAGAAGGTTTCATTCCGGAAGCATCCGATGCCTGCTTGCAAGATGCCATCCACACTGTACAACCGACAATCCCTATCAGCCGTATCCATTTTTTGCTTACTGTAATCATACTTTCTCTTTTGGTCTTTTGTTAAATCCTGGACAAAAGTAGGAGAAAAGAACAAGGCAAGAGTGACCAATTTCCCTCCATAAATGTCCTATTTTCGCCATTTACGTTTATTATAGCTAACTATTTGGCAATAAACGACATATCAAACAAATCTGAAGAAGTATGGGACATTCTGTTTTCCCGATTATTCACCAACTTTGCAAAAAGTAAAAAAGGAAAGAACATGGAAAAAGAGAACATTATTACGGTGGATATAGAGGATTTTAAGGACAGTCAGCACGTCCTTGATTATATCGATGATGATTTTGCGATAGTCAACAGTCTGGAGGGGACTCCTTATAGTAATGATACAATCAAACTGAATTGTTTTCTCATCGCGGTTTGTATAGAAGGGTGCATCCAGTTAGACGTCAACTACCGGACCTATAAGTTGCAGGCGGGCGAGCTGCTGCTGATCAACCGCCACAGCGCGCACAGCATCGCCCGGTGCGGGGAAAACGACATCGCGGTCAACTTCCTGATCCAGCAGGAGTTCCTGGATTTTGTGCCCGATATGATCGGCACCCATAACGTGCTGGGCAGGTTCCTGCTGGACGCGCTGCGCAATTATGAGCAGGACATGGCCTATCTGCACTTCCGCGTGGCCGAGATCAGCGAGATCCAGTGGCTGCTGCAAAGCATTGTGCATTCGCTCATCGCGCCCAAGGCCGCCGGCCTGCAAATTCGCCGCACCGAGATGGGGCTGCTGTTTCTGCACCTGCTCAGCCGGCCGGAGTGCATGCGTATGCCCGCCGCCACGCATCAGGAAAACCTGGTGGTCATCGAGCTGCTGCAGGAAATCCGCCAGAACTATGCTGATTTTGTGCTGCGCGATTTCGCCCGGCGCAAGCATGTGTCCTCCGCCTATCTGTGCAAGGTGCTCAAGGAGGCTACCGGCAAAAACTGCACCGCGCTGCTGCAGGAGCGGCGCATCGAAAAGGCCAAGCGCATGCTGCGCGAAACCGACCTGAGCGTGATGGAAATCTGCGCGGCGGTGGGCTACAGCAACAGCAGCTATTTTTACCGCATCTTCGAGTCGGCCACGGGCATGTCTCCCAGCGCCTGGCGGGTTAATTCAGGTTGCGACGAAAGGCGATAAACGTCCTTTCCCGCCGCGCCGTTTTCTGTACAATAAAGGATAGCGAACCTCAGCTTTGACTAAAGGAGAGATTTCCCATGAACGAAGGCTATCAGCTGGCCCTGCGCCGCTACGCGGACATTGGCATAGATACGGAAAAGGCCCTGCAAACGCTCGCGTCCATTCCCGTGAGCATTCACTGCTGGCAGGGCGACGACGTGACCGGCCTGGAAAGCCTGGGCGGCGCGCTGGACGGCGGCATCCAGGTGACGGGCAATTATCCCGGCCGCGCCCGCACGTTTGAGGAGCTGACGCGCGATTTTGAAACCGCGCTGTCGCTGATTCCCGGCTGCAAGCGGCTGAACCTGCACGCCAGCTACGCCATCGGCGGCGAGGGCAAGCGCGATCAGCTGCGCCCCGAGCACTTCGTCCCCTGGGTGGCGTTTGCCAAGGCGCATCATATCGGCCTGGATTTCAACCCCACGTTCTTCTCCCACCCGATGGTCAAGGATAACCTTACCCTGTCCAGCCCCGATGAGGCGGTGCGCGCCTACTGGATCCGCCATGCTGTGGCCTGCCGCCGTATCGCCGCGTATTTTGCGCGCGAGCTGGGCACGCACTGCCTGTGCAATATCTGGATTCCCGACGGCTACAAGGACGTGCCCGCCGACCGGCTATCCCCGCGTCTGCGCCTGCGCGACAGTCTGGATCAGATCTTTGCCGAGCCCCTGCCCGGCGTGATCGACAGCGTGGAAAGCAAATTCTTCGGCATCGGCCTGGAGGCCTACACCGTGGGCTCGTCGGAGTTTTACGCCAACTACGCCGCCACGCATCCCGGCGTATATAACCTGATGGACAGCGGCCATTACCACCCTGAGGAGTCCATCGCGGACAAAATCCCCGCGCAGCTGGCCTTCTACGATAAGCTGCCGCTGCACGTAACCCGCCCCATGCACTGGGACAGCGACCATGTGGTCACGCTGACGGACGACCTGCGCGGCATTGCCGATGAAATCGTGCGCTGCAACGCCTGCGATAAGGCGCTGATCGGCCTGGATTTCTTTGACGGCTCCATCAACCGCGTGGCCGCATGGGTAATCGGCACGCGCAATATGCAAAAGGCGCTGCTGCTGGCCCTGCTGACCCCGCATCAGGCGCTGGCCGAATTGCAGGATTCCTGCCGCTTTACAGAGCTGCTGACTCTGCAGGAGGAATACAAATCCTTGCCCTGGGGCGAGGTGTGGGCGGAATACTGCCGCCGCCAGGATGTGCCCGAAAATGAAAAATGGCTGTCCGCCGTGCAGCAATATGAACGGCAGGTTCTTGCCGAAAGGAAGTAAGCACAGATGAAAGCAACCGATTTTGAAGTGATGCAGTCCTTTGCCCGCGTGTGCGACGATGGCTGGCAGCAGGGCTGGCACGAGCGCAACGGCGGCAACCTCACCTATCGCATGACGGCTGAGGAGGTGGATCAGCTGCGCCCCTTCTTCCGCGCCGTGCCCGGCAAATGGGTACAGATGGACGTGCAGGCCGATAACCTGCGCGGCGAGTATTTCATCGCCACCGGCAGCGGCAAGTATTTCCGCCATGTGCAGCGCGCCATGCAGGACACCTGCTGCATTGTGGAAATCAACGCGGCGGGCGACGCCTGGCGCATTGTATGGGGGCTGGAAAAGGGCGGCCGCCCCACCAGCGAGTTCCCCAGCCATTTTCTCAACCATTCCGTGCGCAAGGCGGCCACGGGCGGCGCGTGCCGCGTGATCTATCACGCGCACCCGGCCAATGTGATCGCCATGACCTACATCCTGCCCCTGACGGCGCGCGATTTCACCCGCGCGCTCTGGCAAAGCGCCACCGAGTGCCCTGTGGTTTTCCCCGGCGGCGTGGGCGCGGTGCCCTGGATGGTGCCCGGCGGGCGCGATATCGCCCTGGCCACCAGCAGGCTGATGCGCGAGTATGACGCGGCGGTATGGGCGCACCACGGGCTGTTTGTATCCGGGCCGGACTTTGACACGGCCTTTGGCCTGATGCACACCATTGAAAAGGCCGCCGAAATCTACGTCAAGGCCATGAGCATGGGTCAGGGCATTCGCCAGACCATCACCGACGACAATCTCCGCGCCATCGCCAAGGAATTTGGCGTAACGCTGCGCGAGGAGTTTCTGGATTGATTTGATTGGGGGCGCGGCACCTGGCGGCGTCCCCATTTTCTGATGAAGGATAGGAGACGGGGGACGAGGGATACGTTACTTTCTTCAGTGAAGAAAGTAGCAAAGAACCTATGTGTGACGTGAAAGTCGATTGCATCGGCGTGCCACGGGGGCATGCTTGGATGCATTGGTTGTTCGTATCTATTTGCGATTGTTGAATAGAACGGCAACCAGCATGAAAACCGCACGACCATAAAAGCCTTCTCCCAAACGCGAGACGGATGAGTTGCCGTCCTCCCATCCCCGCCAATCTATCATAAAGGAGCTTTACCATGCCCTGTGAAATCTATCAGCTGGCCCCGCAGACGCACACGCAGATGATGGGCTATGTGATCAAAACCCCCGGCGATTCGCTGATCGTCATTGACGGCGGCACGGCGGAGGACGCGGATTACCTGCTGTATCTGCTGCGCCGCCTGGGCGGCAATCGTCCCAGGGTGAAGGCGTGGTTTCTCACCCACCCGCACTCCGACCATGTGTACGCGCTCTACGATCTATTGCAAAATCGCCACGAAGCCTTTTCGCTGGACGCGCTGTACCTGCACTATCCCGAGCGCCGGGTGCTGGAAATCGGCGAGCCGCGCAGCCTGCCCGCCTGGGACGGCTATCAGGCGCTGCGATCGCAGATCGGCAGCCGGGAGCATATCCTGCGCGAGGGCGAGCATCTGGACATTGACGGCACGGCCTGGGATGTGCTCTATACCAGCGATCCTGCCTTTACCCGCAACGCCTCCAACAATTCCTCCTGCGTGCTGCGCATGACCAGCGAGGGCGTGCGCACGCTGTTCCTGGGCGATCTGGGCGTGGAGGGCGGCGAAAAGCTGCTGCGCATGCACGGGGACGCGCTGCAAAGCGATATCGTGCAGATGGGTCATCATGGGCAAAGCGCCGTGCGCATGGATGTGTACCATGCCATCCGCCCGCAGGTGTGCCTGTGGTGCGCGCCCAAATGGCTGTGGGATAACAATCAGGGTCGCCGGGGCTACGATTCGGGCGTCTGGGATATTCTGCGCGTGCGGGAGGAGATGCGCCGCCTGGGCGTGCGCCGCCACGCAATCGCCAAGGACGGCACCTACCGCATCACCCTGGATGGGGGCAACATTGATATTTTCTGCGCGGATCCCTTTGCCGCGCAATAATAAGGAGGCATCACCATGCGAGTATACGGCATGCAGGTCAATCACATCGCGCGCCCGCTGGGCTTTGATCTGACCCCCCTGCGCTTTTCCTATAAGGTCGCCTGCGAGGGCGGCAAGCGCCAGCAGTCCGCCCGCATGCGGGTGTACGGCCCGGATGAAAGCGTGGTTTACGATTCGGGCACGCGGCAGGATATCGACAGCCTGTGCTTTGCGCCCGATATTCCGCTGTCCCCGCGCACGCGCTATACCTGGGACGTCACTGTAACCGCCGATACCGGCGAAACGGCGCTCAGCCCGCGCGCGTGGTTTGAAACCGCCAAGCAGCAGGAGCCCTGGCTGGGGCAGTGGATCGCCGCGCCCAGGGAAATTGCCAACGCGCGGCTGGTCAAGCGCTTTGCCCTGCCCGGGCGGGTGGTCTCCGCGCGGCTGTATATCTGCGGCCTGGGGCTGTACGAGGCCTTTATCAACGGCCAGAAGGCAGGCGACGAATACCTGGCCCCCGGCTGCAACAAATACGACAGCTGGCTGCAATATCAAACCTACGATGTGACCGACCTGCTGGCGGAGGACAATGAAATCGCCGTGCTGCTGGGCGACGGCTGGTACAAGGGGCGCTTTGGCTTCCAGGGGCAGAAGGAAATCTTCGGCAATACGCAGGCGCTGATCTGCGAATTGCACGCGGCGCTGGATAACGGCGCGGAGATCATCATTCCCTCGGACGATACCTGGCGCTGCGGCGAATCGCCCGTGCTGTTTTCCAATATTTATGACGGCGAAACCTGGGACGCCTCCAAGCCCCTGGCTGCCGAGCTACCCGCGCGCCTGCTGCCCGATATGGATACAGATCTGCTGCGCCCGCGCATGAGCCCGCCTGTGCGCGCCATGCTGACGCTGCGCCCCGCCGCCGTGCTGCATACGCCCGCAGGCGAAACCGTGCTGGATATGGGGCAGGAAATCACGGGCTTTGTCACCTTCCGCACAGCTGCCGAGCGCGGCCATACCTACACCCTGCGCTATGGCGAAATCCTGCAGGACGGCTGCTTCTATACCGATAACCTGCGCACCGCCAAGCAGACCTTTACCTACATCTGCGATGGGCAGGAGGCCTGGGCGCGGCCGCACTTCACCTTCTTCGGCTTCCGGTATATCAAGCTGGAGGGCTTTGGGGAGGAAATCGACCTGCATGACTTTGTGGGCTGCGTGCTCTATTCCGATATGGAGCAGACGGCCTTCATCCGCACCGCCAGCGACAAGGTGAACCGTCTGTGCGAAAACGCCCTGTGGGGGCAGCGCGGCAACTTTGTGGATGTGCCCACCGATTGCCCCCAGCGCGACGAGCGCATGGGCTGGACGGGCGACGCGCAGGTGTTCTGCGCCACCGCCTGCTACCAGATGAGCAGCGCGGCCTTCTACGCCAAGTTCATGCGCGATATGGCCTTTGAGCAGCGCGAGCGCGGCGGCGGCGTGCCGCACGTGGTGCCCTCCTTTGGCATGCAGGGCTCCCCTGCCTGCGCCTGGGCGGACGCGGGCAGCATCATCCCCTGGACGGTATATCAGTTCTTCGGCGATACCGCCCTGCTGCGCGAGCAATACGACAATATGAAGCTGTGGGTGGAGTGGATTCATCGCGTCGATCACGAGACGGGCGACCATCGCCTGTGGCAGGCGGGCTTCCACTTTGCCGACTGGCTGGCGCTGGACGCGGCCTTCCCGGCCTCCTGCACGGGCGGCACCGATCCCGATTTCATCGCCTCGGCCTTCTATCTGTACTCCACGCGCCTGACGCGCAAGGCCGCCGCCATCCTGGGCTACGCGCCCGACGCTGCGCGCTACGCCGCCCTGGAGCAGGAGATTCTTGCCGCCATCCGCCAAACCTACCGCGCCCCTAAGGGCGGGCTGACCGTCAACACCCAGACGGCGCACATCCTGTCGCTGTTCCTGGGGCTGATGCCCGAGTCCGACACGCCCATCCTCAAGGCCGCGCTGGATCGCCTGTTTGAAAACGCCCGGAACGAGCTGCGCACGGGCTTTGTGGGCACGGCCTATCTGTGCAGCGTGCTCACGCAGGCGGGCTTTAACCACCTGGCCTACACGCTGTTTCTGAATGAAAACTACCCCGGCTGGCTGTATGAGGTCAGAGTCGGCGCCACAACGGTCTGGGAGCGCTGGGACGGCCTTGATGAGAATGGCGAGTGTCCCATCAGCAATGACGGCACTGACCAGATGATCTCCTACAATCATTACGCCAGCGGTGCGGTGGGCGCCTTCCTCTATCGCCGCGTGCTGGGCATTGAGCCGCTGGAGGCCGGGTATAAGCGTTTTCGCTTTGCACCGCTCATCGGCGGCGGTCTGACCGAAGCCGATGGCACCGTTGATACGCCTTACGGCAAGATACATGCAGCGTGGCAGCTTGCAGACGGTGTGATCACCGCCCGCGTGACGGTGCCGATGGGCACGGCCTGCAGCGTCTTACTGCCCGGGGCAGGGGAGCTCACCCTCGGCAGCGGCACACACGAAGTGCGCGGCAGCCTTTGAGCAAACCATGACCACAACTTATCAGATAAAGAAGGAGTGACCCCTCTCTTATGGCTACATCCAAATCCAATTTCTGGTCGTCCCCACTGACGCGGTCCCGCATTACGAGCGATGATGTAAAAATGCCGGAAATGCTGCTCGGCTATTTTATCGGCCCGTTCGGCGCACTGCTTTCCTCCGGTATCTTTACAAGCATCCTGCAGAATTATTTCACCGATGTCCTCAAGCTGGATCTCGGTTTTCTGACCACGCTGCAGCTGATTTCGACCGTCCTGATCGTGGCGGCCAACCTCGTGGTAGGCCAGCTGATTGAGCGTACCCGCGCACTGGCCGGCAAGGCCCGCCCGTGGATCCTGCTCTCGGCGCTGACGCTTTCGGTCGCAAGTGTGCTGATGTTCGTTGTCCCCTTTGAGGGCGCGGCCAAGATGGTCTGGATCGCGGTTGCTTATAACCTTTACTACGCCGTGGCCTATCCCATCTACAACACCGCCAACTCCACGATGATCCCGGTTTCGACCCGTGACAGCAAGCAGCGCGGCGCACTGGCTTCCTTCACGAACATTGCGGGTCTGGGCGTCATGGGCTGCGGCTCGATGGTATTCCCGATGCTCGTTTCCTTCGCACTGAAGGAGGACCAGCACCTCTGGTTCGTTGCCATGCTGGCAGTGGCCATTTTCAGCGCAATCACGATTTATCTGCAGTTCCTTTTCACCCGTGAGCGTGTCACCGAGGAGGGCCGCGGCGAGGATGCCGCCCCGAAGAAGGCTGCCTCGCTGGGTGAGCAGCTCAAGGCTGTGACCGGCGACCGTATGTGGTGGATCGTCATGGCATTCTACATGCTGTTCCAGTGGAGCGGTGCGATGAAGAACGGCTCGATGAGCTACTACTGCAAGTGGGTGCTGGACAACACCTTCTTCGGCAATGCTGACGCCTGGGGTGCCTCGCAGAGCCTGCTCAGCATCATGGGTGCGATCCCGATGGCTGTGGCCGCCGTGTTTGTCGTGCCGCTGGCCAACAAATTCGGCAAGCGGATGGTCTGTGGCGTCTTTATGGCGCTGGGTGCCGCGGGCGGTGTTATCGCCGGCCTTGGCGGCGGGCATATCATTCCCGTTGCCATCGGCGTAGCACTCAAGTGCCTTGGCTCGTCCCCGGCCTGCTACCTGATCCTCGCAATGATTGCCGATGTTATCGACCATATCGAATACCGCACCGGCATCCGCACGGACGGCCTGACGATGAGCATCTACAGCTCGCTGATGGTCGCAGCCACCCCCATCTGCAACTCGATCTTCAGCGCTATGCTCAACGGCAACGGCTACAATCAGGCCGCTGATGTCGCGCTGGGCACCGCGGCCCAGACCGCCGGTGTGCAGGCGGCCATCTCGGTCAGCTATATCTGGGTTGAAACGGTCTGCTACATCATTGGCGCCGTGATCCTGATTCTGTTCTGGACCGTTGAAAAGGACCTGCCCCGTGAGCAGGCCGAAATCGCAAAGCGGAACAAGAAGTAATGCGGCAGCTGCGGCGGTCAGGGGACTGGCCACCCTACCGCAGCCACCCCTGTAGGGCGGGCAGTCCTCTGCCCGCCGCCCCCAGAAGTAACGCGCTCTACACGCGATTACGATATACACAAGGAGGAAAAACATGAGTAAGAAAAAATCCGGCCGCCGCGTCTGGCGCGGCGTGACCACAGCCACGGCGTCGCTGCTGGCGCTCAGTGTCTGCGCCTCAACCGTCGTGGACGGATTCCGCACTGACATTGACAAGTTCCTGGGCACCAAGAGCACCAAGCTCGTGACCGAGGACTCCGACGGCACTGACCTGTATACTTTCAAATCCGACTACACCTCCACTACCGAGCTGCTGCACGGCATTCAGGACGTGGGTGAGCGGATGAGCGAAGAGGGCAGCGTCCTGCTGAAGAACAACGGCGCACTGCCGCTGACGAAGGACGAGACCCAGAAAATCACGCTGCTGGGCTTTTCTAGCTACTATCCCGTTCAGGGCGGCGACATGGGCTCCAGCTTTATTGCAAACACCGGCACGGATGCCGATACAGTCGATATGGTCGGTGCCTTCAAGGCAAAGGGCTTCGGTCTGAACCAGACTGTGGCTGACATGTACGAGGCCCTCAAGCCGATGTACAAATCCGAGGTCCAGAGCTGGGGCGGCACTGTGGAGTACAACCACATCACCGCACCTTCCACTACCGGCGTTTTCTCCAGCAAGGAGCCGAGCCAGGCTGCACTGGACGGTCAGGATGCAGGCTGGAAGGACAGCATGAATGACAACAATGTCATGATCGTCACGATTGCCCGCTCCGCCTCTGAAAACGGCAGCTACAACCCCGGCACCGCCGGTGTTGATCCCACCCAGAACCTGAACCAGACCGACCCGCTGGGCCTGTCCGACGACGAGCGCGACCTCATCAATGCAGCCGTCACCGCCAAGGCGGCCAACGGCGGCAAGGTCATCGTTCTGTTGAATAATGTCAGCGCCATGGAGGTGCAGGAGATCGAGGACAACGTCGGTGTTGACGCTATCCTGCAGGTCGGCCTGCCGGGCGGCTACGGCTTCTACGGTGTGGCCGACATTCTCTCCGGTGCGGTCAGCCCCTCCGGTCATCTGACCGATACCTATGCCGTCAAGAACGCCAGCGCCCCCAGCGCCCAGAATTTCGGCGATCTGCAGTGGGCCAACGCCAACCCCGACATCAGCATGAACGATGCCATTGTCGAGGCCGAGAACATCTACATCGGCTACAAGTACTACGAGACCCGCTATTTTGACACCGTCATGGGGCAGGGCAATGCCGCCTCCACCGTCGGTTCCTCCACCGGCAGCGCATGGAACTACGACGACGAGGTTACTTACCCGTTCGGTTACGGTCTGTCCTACACCACGTTTGAGCAGACTCTCGATAACCTGAATGTTGACCTTGAAAACGAGACCGTCACCGCGAACGTGACCGTCAAGAACACCGGCAGTGTCGCCGGTAAGGATGTTGTGCAGCTCTATGTCAGCCTGCCCTACACCGATTATGACAAGGAGCACGGTGTTGAGAAGGCTGCCATCCAGCTGCTGGACTACGGCAAGACCGCCGAGCTTGCGCCCGGTGCCTCCGAGACCGTGACCATCACCGCTGACATGCAGAATATGGCCAGCTGGGATTCCACCGCTGACAACGCGGCCGGTACCAAGGGCTGCTACATTCTCGATGCCGGTGACTACTGGTTCACCATCGGCAACGGCGCACATGAGGCCGTGAACAATGTACTGGCCGCCGAGGGCCAGAGTGTGGACGGCACCGCCGACAAGGCCAAGAGCTGGAAGCTCGATTCCTTTGACGGCACGACCTTTGCCACAACCAAAAACGGCACTGCCGTTGAGAACCAGCTGTCCGATATGGACATCAACAGCTGGCTGCCCGGCACTGCCACCTACCTGACCCGCTCTGACTGGGAGGGCACCTTCCCCAAGACCTATAAGAATCTGACCGCCACCGATGAGATGCTCGACATTCTGGACAACGACATCTATGAGATCAACGCAAACGGCGATCCGTCCACCATCACCTTCGGCGCTGACAATGGCCTGACGCTGGCTGACCTGAAGGGCGTCACTGACCTTGATGATGAGCGCTGGAGTCTGCTGATGGATCAGCTCACCCTGGAGGAGGGCATGATTCGTCTGGGTCTGGGCGGCACCTCCACCAAGGCCATCGAGTCTATCATGAGCCCCGAGACCATCCAGAACGATGGCCCCAACGGCATCTACAGCTATCCTCTCGGCCAGTATGCCAACACCGACAAAACCAGTACCGACCCCTGCGCCGTGGATGCCAACGACCCCAACCTCGCATACAAGTTCGGCACAATGGCCAACGAGACCGTCATTGCCCAGACCTTCAACAAAGACCTTGCCAACGAGTACGGCAAGATCTGCGGCAACTACAGCCTGTGGAGCAACCTGACCATCTTCTGGGGCTGCGGCACCAACCTGCACCGCTCCCCCTATAACTCCCGCAACCACGAGTATTATTCCGAGGATGCCGTCCTTACCTCCGGTCAGGCCGTTGCCTTTATCAGCGGCGGCAAGGAGTACGGCGTTATCATTGCCCCCAAGCATCTTGCCTTCAACGATACTGAGATCAACCGTCTCGGCGTTTCCGTCTTTATGACTGAGCAGCAAGCCCGCGAGAACGAGCTGCGCGGCACCCAGGCATCCATCGAGGATGCCGGCGCCCTGGGCGTCATGACCGCCTTCAACCGTGTCGGCATCACCGCCGCCAACGCCCACACCGGCCTGCTCAAGAACATTCTGCGCGGCGAGTGGGGCTTCAAGGGTCTGGAGAGCCAGGACTTCATCATGAACCCCAACTACGCCGTGCTGAAGGAGTATGCCCTCAACGGCGGCACGATGACCACCTTCACCGGTGAGAACACGATGGCCGCTGTCAGCGAAAAGTTTGCCTACTGGACCACCGAGAACGTTGGTCAGGACACCGAGCTGATGAGCGCCATCAAGCAGGCCATGACATGGCAGGCCTACGCGCTGGCCAACTCCAACGCGCTGGACGGCATGGCCAGCAGCACCCGCCTTGTCAGCGTGCGCACCTGGTATGACAACGCCCTCGTTGCCGTGCAGGTCGTCTTTGCCGCCCTGACCGTACTGGCCGCCGCCATGTATGTGCTGAATGACCGCAAATCCAAGAAGCAGTAAAGGAGTGCAAACCATGAGTTCTACGAATAAAAAGGGCGCAGGTCTGATCCTGTCGCTTCTGACCGCCGTTGCCGGTGCTGTCGGCCTTGGCTTCTGCATTGTCAACGCCGGGACTGATTCCTTCCGCAAGATCGGCACCAGCCCGGTTGTCATCGGCTGCGCCGTCATCGCCATCCTTGCACTGGTGCTGCGCGTCGTGCTGGACAAGAAGCTGACCATTGCCGCCGATGCGATGAGCGTAGTTGCCGGTATCACGCTGGTCGTGGCTGCCGTACAGTTCATCAGCCCCCGCGTCAACACCATCGCCTCGATCATGACCTTTACGAACAACGCCCAGACGATGGCTGACCTGTCCAGCGCCATCTACGGCACGGCCGCGCTGCTGATTGCCGTGGTGCTGAACATCATTGCCGCGTTCACCAATGTGAACGAGCAGTAATTCTGCGCCATTCCCGCGTCACTTCATCGTGACAGCTTTTTCCTCATCCACACCCCGGGGGGCTTTCTCTCCGGGGTATTTTGTATTATGATGTAAAAAACAGATTTTTTCTGAAAGGATGTGCTCCACCTGCGCCGCCTGATGCTTATTCTTGCCATGCTGGTTCTGCTGGCAGGCTGTGCCGCCGCCCCGGCAGCCCCTGCGGTGCAGTGCCGCATCGTTTTGGAATCCTCGCCTGCGTTTACAGCGCAGACCCAGACCGCAGCCGTTACCCCGGGGCAGAGTGTGACCTTCACCCTGACCCCGGCCGACGGCTATACGCTGACGGGCGCAGACTATCCCGGCGCCCGTCTGACACGCACCGGCACCGGCTATACCCTCAGCCTGCCGGAGGTCCGCTACTCGACCGCTGTTGCCGTCGCGGCAGAAAAAAGCGATACCGTACTCTACTACCGGGACAATCTGGGCGGTGACTGGATCGAGGCTCCTGTTACCGCAAGCCATCTGCGTGTGAATACTGCGATCCAAGGTGAGCTGTTCAACAACCCCGGCCACACACTGACCGGGTGGAATACCGCCCCGGACGGCAGCGGACAGGCCGTGGGGCTGGGCAGCCGAACCGCGCCCGGCAGCCGGCTCTATGCCCAGTGGGCTGCCCAGAACGATGCCGCCGAATTCACCTTTACCGTAAACAACGGCACTGCCACCGTCACGGGCTGGCAGGGGCGCGGGGAGCGCCTTGTCCTTCCCGATACGCTGGGCGGCGCGCCGGTGGTTGAGATCGCCGCCGGCGCTTTTACAAACGCCGCCTGCAGGGAGATCATCCTGCCTGACACGCTGCGCCGCATCGAGCCGGGGGCCTTTACCGGCTGCGCTGTGGAATCGCTGACTCTCTTTGACAATCTGCAGACCGTCAGCGACTATGCCTTTGAAGGCTGCACGGCACTGCGCACCCTGCACATCAACGCCGCGACCGCCCCCGTCTACAGCGGCAGCTACTACG
>OLQC01002263.1_pt1 | contig 13201 bp, 10 predicted proteins | sample 1672471 | NCBI WGS metagenome assembly OLQC01 (sample SAMEA3136689, study PRJEB25190) | human gut metagenome | biome: human gut; feature: human-associated habitat; material: faeces | place: Austria | collected 2013
GCGCCCGCTCCACATAGCGGAGCGAGACGTTCTCATAGCGCTCAAACGGCGAAAAATCCGTAAAGTTCGAGATGCGCGGCAGGCGGATGACCGCGATGTCGATGAGCCGCGGCTCCCTGTCGCGCCCGAAGCGTTCGCTCAAGCTATCCTCGTCGTCGATGTCGACATGGAGATATGGCACAACGCCCGCCACGGGTACGCCGCAGAGCTCCTCAAGCGTTTTGAGCCCCGGTTCCAGAATGGCGCGGTCACCGCGGAATTTGTTGACAACAACGCCCTTGATGCGCCTTCTGTCCTCTTCACTTTGCAGCGCGACCGTGCCGTAGAGCTGGGCGAACACGCCGCCGCGGTCGATGTCGCCCACCAGCAGCACCGGTGCATCCACCATGCGGGCAAGACCCATGTTGACGATGTCGTTTTCCTGCAAATTGATTTCCGCGGGGCTGCCCGCGCCCTCGATGACGATGACGTCGTACTCGCGTGCCAAGCTCTCATAGGCCTCCATCACCGCGGGGATAAAGTCGCGCTTTCTGCGATAGTATTCCATCGCGGGCATATTGCCCTGTACGCGTCCGTTCACGATGACCTGACTGCCGACGTCCGTCGTCGGCTTCAGTAAAATCGGATTCATGCGCACATCCGGCTCGATGCCCGCGGCCTCAGCCTGCACCACCTGCGCGCGCCCCATCTCGCCGCCATCTTTCGTGATGAACGAGTTGAGCGCCATATTCTGGCTCTTGAACGGGGCAACGCGATAGCCGTCCTGCTTCAAAACGCGGCAGAGCCCCGCGGCCAGCAGACTCTTGCCCGCGTTGGACATCGTCCCCTGGATCATGATAGTTTTTGCCATGCGCTCACTCCTTTCCCACGCTTCTGATTGCCGCGATAAGCTGTTCGTTTTCCTCGTACTGCCGGACCGCGACGCGATACCAGCCGGATGTCAGGCCCTCGAAATTTGCGCAGTCGCGGATCGCGACGCCGCGCGCTCGCAGCTGTTCCGTCAAGCCCACATCGCCACGGAATAAGATGTAATTCACCTGCGATGGGCACACCCAAAAGCCGAATTTCCTCAGTTTTTCCTCGAGCCACGGGCGCTCCGCTCGGATGATGGTTCGGTTTTTCTCCAGAAACTCCGCATCGCCCAGCGCGGCGACGCCCGCCGCCTGTGCAAGCGCCGAGACATTCCACGGCGGCACCGCCGCCGACATCTTCCGCAGCAAGGCCCCATCCGCGCTCAAGCCGTACCCCAGCCGCAGCCCCGCCATACCAAAGCTCTTCGTAAAGGCCTTGAGAACAAAAAGCTGCGGAAACTCCCGCAAAAACGGCGTCAGATCGGTGCCGCCGTCCGACAGGCTCAAAAAGCACTCGTCGACAAACAGTGCAATGTTGTTCTCTCGGCAGACACGCAGGATCTTTTCCAGCAGCCCGCCCGCGATCAGCCGTCCCGTCGGGTTATTCGGATTGCAGAGGAACAGCGCATCGATCTTTTCGCGCGCAAGACGCGCCAGAAAGCGCTCCTGCAAGTCAAACTGTTCCTCCTGACTGAGTGCAAAGCGCACGACCCCGCAGCCCCTCCGCTGCAAAGCCAGCGAATACTCCGAAAATGTCGGCGCGAGCTCCATCGCGCGCCTTGGCCGCACGGCCTCGCAATAGGCGTAGATGAGCTCAGACGCGCCGTTCCCGCAGAGAATGAATTCTCCCGGCACCCCTTCATAGCGCGCGATCGCCTGCACAAGTGCCCGGCAGTAGGGATCGGGATAGCGGTAGAGCTCAGGCAGGCCCCGTTCGATCGCCTCGGTCACACACTTCGGCGTGCCGAGCGGACTCACGTTCGCCGAAAAGTCGAGCGCGATCCCATCGCCGTATCGGTCCCCGCCATGCGGGTTTTTAACTCCATAAAGCATCGCATTTCCTCAAAATTCACAGAACGATCAACAGCGCTTTCCCCGCGCCGAACACCACGAGCGCCAGAACCGCCGTCAGATACATCAGCCGCCCCGCGCGCGGGATGTCCTCCAGTTCGATCTCCCGCTTCGCGTCGCCGATATAGTCCTTCTTGTGCAGCACCCCGTGGTACCACGCATCGCCCGCCAGCCGCAGCCCCAGCAGTCCCGCGCAGACCGATTCCGTCTGCGCCGAGTTCGGGCTCGCATGCTTGCAGCGATCCCGGCGGAAGATCTTCCAGCCGTTTTTCACATCCAGCTGCAGCAGCGCCCCTGCCGCCAGCATCAGCAGCGCCGACAGCCGCGCGGGGATAAAATTGAACACATCGTCCATCCGCGCGGGCACAAGTCCGATGTCCTTGTACGGCGGCTCCACATAGCCAAGCATCGAATCCATCGTGTTCACGGCCTTGTAGAAAAAGCCGAGCGGCGCGCCGCCGATCGCCAGAAACAGCATTGGCGCGATCACGCCGTCCGACGTGTTCTCCGCCACGGTCTCCACCGCCGCGCGCATCACGCCGCGCGCATCCAGCCGCGCCACGTCGCGTCCGACGATCATGGACACGGCCTGTCTGGCCTCGTCCAGACTCCCATGCTTCAGCGCCGCATAGACCTTCATGCTCTCGTCCCGCAGCGACTTCGCCGCGAGGATCTGTCCGCACATCACGCTCTCCACCGCCAGCCGCAGCCAGACGCTCACGCGCGCGCAGCCCCAGAGGAGCAGCGCCGGAAGGGCCGCAGCGATCAGTGCCGTCAGGATCCAGATACAGGCTCCGGCGGCCCGCTCGCCGCCGGGCGTCTTCGGAAAAAGGCGGCGGAACAGCCGTTCCAGCAGTGAGATGAGATGTCCGATCGCGGCCACCGGATGCGGCAGGCTGTGCGGATCACCGATCAGCAGATCGATGCAAAATCCGATGCAAAGTGCGAATAGGGACCATTTCATGCCTGTTCCCTCCTGTTTTGCATCGTGAAAATATACACAGGGTTCTGTCCCTGCATCAGGTGATAGCTTCCGGCCGTCCGCGCACGGGCCGCCTGCAGGCTGACGCATTCCGCCTTTTCAAAGTCCGCCATGCGCGCCGCCAGCGCCCCCACAGACTCCAGCGTCACCGCCGTCGCCACGATGCGGACGTGCGGATTCTTCCGCAGCGCGGCGTCCAATATCCCGTTCAAATTTCCCGCGGTCCCGCCGAGGAACACATGCGTCGGCGCCGGGAGCGCCTCGCACGCCGCCGGGGCCGTCCCGGAGACAATCTCCAGATTCCCGGCGGAAAACGCCGCCTTGTTGCGCGCCAGCAGCGCCAGCGCATCTTCCTGTCGTTCCACGGCGTACACGCGTCCGCGCTTCGCCTGCAAAGCCATCTCAATGGAGACCGAACCGGTGCCCGCGCCGACATCCCAGCAGACCGCGCGCTCCGTCAGCGCCAGCTTGGAAAGGCAGACGGCGCGCACCTCGCTTTTTGTCATCGGCACAACGTGCGCCGGATCCATCTCCCGCAAAAATACCTCGTCGGGCAGCCCGTGCGTCACGACCGCATCCGGGGCCGGATTTTCGATCAGCGCCACGCTGAGCTTGTCAAATTCCCGCGATGCCAGCTCTGCCGCCGTCCCGCAGGTGATCTTCTCGTCCGGGTAGCTCAGCCGCTCGCCGACGCTGACGCGCACCGCGCCAAGGCCCGCATCCACGAGCCGCGCGCAGAGCTTCGCCATGCCGCCCTCGCCGCCGACGAGCGCGAAGACCGTTTCCTGTGCGCGCACATCGGCCGCGATGTCGTGTTCCCGCCCATGCAGGCTGACCGGCACGGCCTCCTCATAGCGCTTCCCGAGCCGCGCGCAGAGATAGCTCATCGAGCTCAACCCCGGCAACACGCGGACATGACAATTCGGCAGCAGCGGGAGCAGTTTCTTCGTGCCGCTGAAAAATCCCGTATCCCCGGACATCAGGACCGTAAAATTCGAACATTCCGGGTGCGCCGCAATGGCCGCCGCGATCGCGTCCGGCGCGATGGCCGCGACGCGCAGCTGACCGGGCCGGACCGCAACCTCCAGCATCCGTGCCGCGCCGATCAGGCAGTCCGTATGCTCGATCGCTGCACGGACCTCGCCCGTCTGCGCCGCCTCGCTGCCGGGCCCAATGCCCACAACGCAAACATGCGGCACGCGCCCAAACGAAAACCGCGCACAGAGTCTCGCGACCGTCTCTGAAAGTCCGATCCCGTCCGCCTCTGCGGGCCGTCCGATGACCAGAAGGCGCACGCCGGTCTTCGCGGCGGCTGCCGCCTTTTCCGCGAAGCCGCCCGCGGCCCCGCCGTCCTTCGTCACCAGCCATTTTGCGCCGATGGCGCGCAGCATCGCCGTGTTCATCTCCTCCGAGAATGGCCCCTGCATTGCCAGAATATGCGCCGCCTTGACGCCCGCCTCACGGCAAAGCACGAGCGAGTCCTCCAGCGGCAGCACGCGCGCATAGACGCGCTCCGCAAAGTCCTTGATCTGACTGTATGCTTTCAATTCCTTGCTCCCGGTGGTGAGCAGGATGTTCCCCTCTGTTTGATCCAAAAATTCGATCGCTTTTTCGGTGCTTTCGACAAAAACGGCATCCTCCGGCGCATCCGACGCGCCGCGCAGCAGCCGCCAGCGCTCCACACCGGTCTCGGCGCACGCGCGGGCGATGCTCTTCGTGATCGACGCCGCGTAGGGGTGCGTCGCGTCGATCACGAGGTCAAAATGTCTGTCCGTCAAGAGCGCCTTGATCTCATCGGCCGGCAGCCGGCGGGCCGAAACGGTCAGCCGCTCTGCCTCGGGCAGCAGCGCCTGTCCATATTCCGTGGCCACACAGGCCGTGACCTCGCACGGCTGCGCATTCAGAAATTCCACCAGTTCGCGGCCCTCGGTCGTGCCGCCGAACACGCAAATTTTATACATTCCGGTATCCTCTCGGCGTGATGAGCGCGCCGTTTACGACCTTTGTGGACGAATTTCCAACAAACACTGTGCAGAACATATCGACATCCGCCGCTTGCAGTTCGCCGAGCGTCAGAATGCGGCTGCACTGCCCCTCACGTCCGATGTTGCGGACAATGCCGCAGAGCCGCTCCTCCGGCAGGACACGCAGTAAAATGTCACACGCGCGCTTTAAGTGGTCAGGGCGGCCGTGGCTCGCCGGGTTGTAGATCGCAATGGCAAAGTTGCCCTCCGCCGCGCAGCGCAGCCGGTTTTCAATGGTCTCCCAGGGCGTCAGCCGGTCGGACAGACTGATGACCGCGAAATCATGCGTCAGCGGCGCGCCGAGCACCGCGCCGCCGCTGCACGCGGCGGTCAGCCCGGGGACGACCTCGACCTCCGGCTCGCTGTTCTCGCCGCGCAGCTCATAGACCAGCGCGGCCATGCCGTAGATCCCGCTGTCGCCGGAGCAGACGAGCGCCACGGTTTTCCCGCTCTTCGCGAGGTCGAGCGCCATCTGGCAGCGCCTGGCCTCCTGCGTCATCGGCGTGGAGACCAGCTCCTTGCCGGGATAGCGGTCCTTCACCAGATCGACATAGACCGGGTAACCGGCGATCACATCACACGCTTCCAGCGCCCGGTCGGCACGAATAGTCCTGTTTTCCTCATTTCCGGGGCCGATGCCCACGATAAATACCTTACCCAAAGTCTACCTCCCATGTTTCCGCCGAGACCGCAATGGTCACGCCGTTTCCCGCACACTTCCGAACCAGAAGCCGCTCCGCACCCAGCATCGCCGCCCGTTCGCAGACGTTGCCGATGCCTGTCACCCCCTGCACGAAGGGAGATTCGGTGAACTCCCCCGTCACAGCCCGCAATTCTTCCGCTGTATAGAATGTCGCGGACCAGCCATGCTCTTCGCAGGCGGCGAGCAGCCCCGCCTCCTGCCGCTTTAAGTCGATGGAATAGACGCCCTTCACCGCATTCAAATCTAAGTCATGGCTCGCAAACGCCGTTTGAATAGCTGCCTCGACAGCTTCCCTCGAGATGCCCTTCCGGCAGCCGACTCCAACGCGCAGCACGCGCGGCACAAGGCGCAGCGTGTGCATAAACGGTGCAGAACACCGATAACCGACATAGATGCCGAGCTCGCCGGACTCGCCCAAAACCAGCCCGTCCGGCAGCGGACCTTGAATCGGAAAATCGCTGCAAACCGGAACAGAATGCTCTAAAATTTCCGCTGAAATCTGTTTGGCGCCCCCCATATCGGAGATTGCGCAGCCGTGCTCCGCCGCCCAGGTGTCGACAGAAAATTTGCCGTTCACGTCCGTCGCCGTGGTGACGACGGCGGTCGCGCCGAGCGCTGCGGCAAGCCTGCGGGCGAGCGCATTGGCCCCGCCGATGTGCCCGGAGAGCAGCGGAATGACGAAATTCGCCCGCTCGTCGAGGCCAAGCACCGCCGGATCCGTCCGTTTGTCGCGGACATACGGCGCGATCTCCCGCACCGCGATCCCAGCCGCACCGACAAAGATCAGCGCGTCCATTTCCGAAAACGCCGCGCCATAGACCGCTTTTTCAAGCGGCAGAAATCCCGGCTCCGCCAGCCGCGGCACCGCATAACAAAGCGTTTCCGCCTCCGGCAGCGCCATACAGATACGCCGCGCCGTTTTGCATCCAGTACGGCTGTAAGCGAAAATCGCAATGTTCATTTTGTGGCCTCGCGGAATTCGGTCGTGAACGAGGGGTCGTAGAGCAGCGAACGGAGATAGTCGCCCCCGAGGCAGCCGCCGACCACGATCAACGACGTCTTCGTCAGGCCGTTGGCCGTGACGGTATCGTGCAGCGTGCCGACGGTGCAGCGGAAGATCTTCTCCTCTGGCCACGTCGCCTTGTAAACGACGGCGGCCGGCGTTTCCGCCTCGTAGCCGCCCGCGAGCAGGTCGGCCTGAAGCTGCTTTGTCAGCGACGTACTGAGGAAGAGGACCATGGTGGCGTGGTGGGCCGCGAGGGCGCGGATGGACTCGCGGGTGGGAACGGGTGTGCGGCCGGGTGCGCGCGTGATGATGACCGTTTGGCTGACGTTCGGGAGCGTATATTCCGCGCGGAGCGCCGCGGCGGCCCCGCAGAAGGCGCTGACGCCGGGGCAGACATCATAGTCGATGCCCAGCTTTTCCAGCGCGTCAAACTGCTCCCGCACAGCGCCATAGATGCTCGAGTCGCCGGTATGGAGACGGACAGTGGTCTTGCCCTCGGCCTCGGCCTGACGGATGACGGCAATGACCTCCTCCAGCGTCATTTTCGCGCTGTCGTGGATCTCACAGCCCGGCTTCGTAGCGTCCAGCAGCGCTGGATTGACGAGCGACCCGGCATAGATGACGACGTCCGCCTCGCCGAGCAGCCGCGCGCCGCGCACGGTGATGAGGTCCGGTGCGCCGCTCCCGGCGCCGACAAAATGTACCATAGTTATCCCTCCATAATGGTTCCCAGCAGCTCCTGCGCGCGGCTGGTCCGGCACAGGAGGCCATATTCTTTGGAAAATACGATCGCGCCGGCGGCCATCTCGCCGCACTTGTGCGCAAGATGAAACTCGATGCGCTCCGCGAGGCGGGCCAGCACCGCGTCATATAACTGTTCTTCTTTCAGGATGCGGAGCGCATCGTCACACGTCGCGCAGTCCAGCACCTCCTCCACGCGCGCGGGCGGGAGGCCGAGGGAGGCGGCATGCGCCGCGATGAGCTCCATGCGGCAGTCGCCGCACTTCGAGTGTGTGTTCCACATGCCGCCCGCGAGCTTCACGAGCTTGCCGATGTGCCCGACGAGCAGCGCACCGCAGAAGCCGAGCGTACGGCAATGCTCCAGCGCGTCGCCGATGAAATTGCTGGTCAAAACGGCGGTGCGCGGGTCGAGGCCGATGGACGCGCGGATGAAATCCGCGCCATAGTTGCCCGGCGTGAGCAGGACATAGTCCGCGCCGTTCGCCCGACGCTGCCGCAGCTCGACATGGATGGTGTCGACGAGGGCCTGCTCGCTCATCGGCTCGACGATGCCGGTCGTACCGAGGATGGAAATGCCGCCGACAATGCCGAGGCGGGGGTTGAAGGTCTTTTTGGCGAGCGCCTCGCCCTCCGGCACGGAGATCATGACGGCCAGACCGCCGCGATAATCGCAGAGGCGCATGACCTCTTCGACGTTTTCGCGGATCATGCGGCGCGGGACGGAGTTGATGGCCGCCGCGCCGACCGGCTGGTCGAGCCCGCGCTTCGTCACGCGGCCCACGCCCGCGCCGCCGTCGATCGTGACGCCGGGTGTTTCCGTGCGTTGGACGGCTGCAAACACGAGGGTATCGTGCGTGACGTCCGGATCGTCGCCGCTGTCCTTGCGGATGGCGCAGGAGACGGTATCGGGGGTTCTCATGATCTCGAGCACGTCCAGCGTCAGGGAGACGCCCTTGGGCGTGAGCAGATCGATGGTTCGTTTTTCGTGGCCGGTCAGGAGCATCCAGGCCGCCGCTTTCGCGGCGGCAGCGGCGCAGGAGCCGGTCGTATAGCCGAGACGGAGCTTTTTTCCGTCCTTGACGATGTATTCCTCCATGCTATCGCCGGATCTGGTAGAGCAGGGCGTTGCAGATGGCGGCGGCGACGTTGCTGCCGCCCTTGCGCCCGCGGGCGACGATATAGGGCGCGCGGCCGCCCTCGATGATCAGCTCCTTGCTCTCGACCACGTTCACAAAGCCGACCGGCACGCCGATGAGCAGCGCGGGCCGGAGCAGCTCCGCCGCCATGAGCGCGTCGAGCGACACCAGCGCCGTCGGCGCGTTGCCGATAGCGAAGATACAGGGCTTTTTGAGCTGCGCGGCCTTCTCCATCGAGACCCAGGCGCGGGTCACGCCGCGCGACTTTGCCTCGGCTGCGACGTCGGGGTCGGACATGAAGCAGTGGACCTCGCCGCCGAGGGAGGCGAGGATGGTCTTATTGATCCCGGCCTTCGCCATCTGGGTATCGGTGACGATATCGCAGCCGGACCGCAGGGCTTCGAGCCCTGTCTGCACGGCGTGGGGCGAGAAGACGAGGTTGTCGGCGTAGTCAAAGTCCGCGGTGGTGTGGATGGCGCGCTTGATGACAGGCGCGTTTTCCGGGTCGAGCTTCCGGTCGCCCAGAAGCTCGGTGATGATCTCGAAGCTGCGCGCTTCGATGTCCATGGGTCTGCAGGTCTCAAGCATGGCGGTGCTTCTCCTTTCGGCAGGCGGCGAGAAAATTCGCGGCGAAGGCGGGGTTCGCGTAAAAGTGGAAATGCGGGTAGCCCGCATAGAGCCTCCCGGTCGCGTGGACACAGGGCCAGCGGCGGCCGGAGGGCTTTTCGGCCAGGAAGGCCTCGCCGGGGTCGTCCGCGTCCCAGCGGTGAAATTCGTGCGCGGCGATCGACTCACCCGCGCGGCAAAGAAGATTGTCCCGCTGCGCGGTCAGCGTCAGGTAGCCGAAGCGCGTGAGCTTCCCGGCGTCAAAGCTGCGGCCGGGGAGCGCGCCGGCCATCGGATGATCGCCGATGGCGTCCAGCAGGTACATGAACCCGCCGCACTCGGCGATGCAGGGCACGCCTTTCTGCACGGCGGCGCGGACGCTTTCGCGCATGGAGGCGTTTTCGCCAAGCTCCTTCGCGTACAGCTCCGGATACCCGCCGCCGAGATAAAGCCCGTCGATATTCTCCGGCAGCGCGCCGTCGGCGATCGGGCTGAACGGCACGAGCTCGCCGCCCATCTCCCGCACGGCGTCAAGACTGTCTTCATAATAAAAGCAGAAGGCGTTGTCCCGCGCAACGGCCAGGCGGATCTTCTCCTTCTTCGGCAGCACGGCGGGCGTATAGTCCAGAGGCTCGGCCTCGTGCGCGAGCGCGAGAAGAGCGTCGATATCCAGCGTCTTTTCCGCCTGCGCGGCGAGCGTCTGCATCTTTTCGCGGAGATCTCGGATCTCCCCCGCCGTCACAAGCCCCAGATGGCGGCTCTCGAGCACGCATTCGTCGAGCCGCGGCAGAAAGCCGAAGCACCGGATGCCGAAGCGCTCCTCGATGGCGGCGGAGAGCGAAGCATACGTCATGGCGGTACACTGGTTGAGTATAACGCCGCGGATGCCGCTCTCGGGCCGGAAGCGCAAAAACCCTTCGATGACCGCGAGCACCGAGAGCGCCGCGCCGCGCGCGTTCACCACGAGCACGACCGGCGTTTTCGTAACAAGGGCGAGCTCATACGCGCTCGTTTTCCATGTGGTGAGCCCCGCGCCGTCATAAAAGCCCATTGCCCCCTCGATAACGCTCACATCGCACCCCGCGGCGTTTTTCGCGAGCAGGAAGCGGAGCGTGTTTTCCGAAAAGAAATGCAGATCGAGATTGGCGCTCTTCGCGCCGATGATGCGGCTGTGGAACATCGGGTCGATGTAGTCCGGCCCGCATTTGAACGCGCCGGTCTTCAAGCCGCGGTTCACCAGCGCCTGCAATACGGCGCACACGACCGTCGTCTTGCCGCAGCCGCTGCTCACGCCGGAGATCATGATTCGGTCCATAAGATCCTCCCCACGCAGAAAAGCCGCGGCGGTCCAAAAGGACCGCTGCGGCCGTTTTTCCGCTGGCATGATGTATTCCCCATAGCCGGGGAAGCGACGCATCTCTGAGCAGGTCTCCTGACTTGTGCATCCTCAGCTCCGCGCAGCCTTCTCGGGTCTCCCCAATGACCGGCTTTCGCCCCGGCGGAGCTTCCGCACTTACAGTGGCGGTACCGTTCCGGATCTTCCCCGGATTTCCTATTCTCTCCGAAGCGTTTTTACCTGTCTACGGAGCACTCAGGCGTCTTTTTTGATTGGATTTTACTCTGCGGCCCCCGGTTTGTCAAGGCGGCAGAACGTCTGCCGGACGGCGGCGTCAGAAGCCGAAATACTCCATGCGTTCCTCATCGCCCATGCCGAGAATGCTGCAGAGGTTCCGGACAGTGTGGGCGGCGTAGTCGTCGGCAATGTTCGCGCGCAGCGCGTCCACCTGTTCGTTCCAGCCTTCCTCGCTGCCGCCCCAGTGCGCACGCTCCCGCGCGATCTCCGGCGCGAGCAGCGCGCGGAATTCGTCGATCTTCTCCGTGACGTGCTCGTCCGAGAGCGTCGTTTCCGTCAGCTCGGCGTACCGCGTGAGAAGCCGCTCCTTAAAGTCGTCGATGCCGAAGAGCCAGCGGATCGTCGGGGCGATCTGGGCGGTCTGCTCCGAGCCGATGAGATTGAAAAAGCAGTTGCTCCTCGTCTGGAACGCCCAGTCGAGATCGTAAAAGGCGATCTGCCACGGCTCGTCGCCGGTGCGGAAATAGCGGAGGTTGCTCTTGATGTCCACGTTTGCGCAGTAGCCCTCGAGCAGCACCCAATCAATGAAGCCGTCCATATCCATGGCCTCGCAGAAGCGCTCGTAGGCTTCCCGGCGTGTGAGTGAGGTGTCCCGCCAGAGTCCGAGCGCCTCGGTATACACCGCCGTATTCTGCGCCACCGGCGAGGGCAGCATCGTCACATCTTCCTTCGCCGTGCCGGTGAGATTGGCATAAAACTGCCGCGTGATATCGTCCTTGAGACAGTAGATGCCCCAGTATTCGCCGTTGATGTACAGCACGCAGTAGCGGCTGCGCTGCGTCACGGTCGTATCGAGCTCGGCACACAGCTCCTGCATGAGCTCGTTGCGGAACACCGTGGAGATATAGTCCTGCCCGGCGCGGATGGAAAGCTCGGTGAACTCCGCCGGGCCTTTACCGAAGATGTCGTATCGGAGCGTCTCCGCGCCGTAGCAGCCGCGGAACGAAACGCCGAGGCTCTTTTTCGGGTTGAAAAGACTGGTGCGTCCCTTGAGCTCCACGCCGCAGTCGATGGAAAAGCCGCCTTCCGGGGCGAGAAGCGAGAGATTCGCCGCGCATTCGCGGTATTTTACGGCGCCGTTATATGTTTCGGAAAACCGTCGGGGTGAGTCGGTCACAAGACTGAGCACCGGCAGCGTGTGCTCCTCGCCGATGAAGAAGCTGAGCGTGAGCGCGCGCGACGGTGCGCCGCCCTCCTCCACGGCAGCGGCGCGAAGGACGGTCGTTTTGTCCACGGTGATCGCGCCGGTGTACGGCGTGCTCTCCTCCGTGGGGGCGGAGCCGTCGGTCGTATAGTAAATATCGCCCGCCGCGGCGAGCTTCACGCGCACGGTCTGCCCCGCTTCGTAGACCCCCGATTCGCGGTTCGCCGTGGGGGCTTCGGAGATATACCGGTAAGCGTCGGTCTCGTTCGGCTCGTTCGGCGTCTGCCTGCGGAGATAGAAAAAGCCGTTTTCGGCGTCCGTGCGGCCCATGCTGTACCCGTAGGGGATATCGTGCAGCCAGACGAAGTCCGCCGCCGCGCTCTCGCCCTTCTTCGTGAGATAGAGTGTTTCACTCGAAGCGTTGAGCGCGAAACTCGCCCGCAGGCCGTTGCCGGTCGTCGGGTTCTCCTCGCCGGTGCAGTAGATGAGGATCGACTGTCCCTTCGCGAGCGTTCGGTTGGGAAGCGACCATTTTTCCAGCTCCCGCCGGTCGTCCGAAAGGCAGTAGTCGGAGAGCTTCACGCTCTCTTTCGATACGTTCTTTATCTCTACCCAGTCGTAATACTCGCCCTTGAGAGCGAACGTGTCGTTATAGACCGCCGCCTCATAGAGCACGAGCGGGCTTTCCGTTTTGCGGCTCTCGCAGAACGCCGCGTACCCCGCGGCGGTGTTCGGGTATCCCGGCGGCGCCGTGCTGAATATTTACGACGCCTTGTATGAATACCGTGACAGGATCCGCCACGTGCTTACGGCTCACGAGCAAGGAGCCGCCCACGCCGCCGACGGCTACGCCCGTTCCACCGGAAAGGCGGGGGTGGTGATCGCCACCTCCGGCCCCGGCGCAACTAATCTGGTCACCGGAATCGCCACCGCCTATATGGACAGCATCCCCATGGTGGCCATTACCGGCAACGTTGCGGTGGAGCTGCTGGGGCGGGACAGCTTCCAGGAGGTGGATATCACCGGGATTACCATGCCGGTGACCAAGCATAATTTCGCGGTCAAACGGGTGGAGGATCTAGCGGACATCATCCGCAGGGCGTTCCAGATCGCCCAATCCGGCAGGCCGGGCCCGGTGCTCATCGACGTGCCCGAGGACGTTCAAGAGGCCTTGGCGCCGTCCTTCTCCTACCCGGAGAAGGCGGACATCCCAGGCTACAAGCCCAAGACGGCGGGCCACCCGGTGCAGCTTAAGCGTGCCTTAGAGGCCATCGGCGAGGCCCGGCGGCCCATCATCTGCTGCG
>OLQC01002268.1_pt1 | contig 13167 bp, 7 predicted proteins | sample 1672471 | NCBI WGS metagenome assembly OLQC01 (sample SAMEA3136689, study PRJEB25190) | human gut metagenome | biome: human gut; feature: human-associated habitat; material: faeces | place: Austria | collected 2013
CAGCTGAGAAGTTGTGCACACGTGCCATCTTCTAGTTCCCCCTCGTAGTCGTTTGGACGTTCGGGATACTTTAGCACAGTGGAGCGCCAGGCGCGACCACATCACGGTAAAACTCGACTGCGCCGCTATGATTTACAGGATGGTTACATGGGGGAGGGGTGACCTTACCTGATGGCTCGCATCCGATCCGCCTCGGCCTTCGCTTGTTTCCAGGGGCGCACACGACCGTTGGTGAGGTCGTCGTAACCATGAGCGATGGTACGTTGAATGTGATCTTCGCGTTCCTGAATGGTAGTTAGCGCGCGCGTCTGATCAGAAATAGGCTTTACGACAGGCATATGAAACTCCTTACATAGAATCATATGTATAACTCTATGTTGAGTGTAGCGGAGGGTGGCGTTGGGCGTGTGCGTGCCTGCATTCGTAAGCGCGGTTGTCTGGCAAGTGTGATTTGGGGCGACCTCGTTAAAGTTTCTAAGCTGCGAAAATGACCGTTAACCGGATTAAATTTTGTTGCTCAACATTTGACACTCTGGGCGTGGTAACTTTTTTACCAACAGGTATGATTATTGTCATGTGCTCCGCGCCTGCCTGCCGGGTTGCGGCGCACTTGTGACAGCCTTTGACACCCTTGGAGCGTGTACTGTGGATGTAACCACAAAAAGCGTTCGGGGGGGGGGTGCTCACCCGCGAGCAATTCCTCCCGCATGAGATGCGCATCGTCGCTGCCCTTCGTATGCAGGGCGCAAGCGACGAGCAGGTCATTGTACGCGTAAAGAGCGAGAACCTCTTTCAATATCCCACGGAGCGCATGGTCGCCAACCGCGCAACCGTGTGCCTTCGCCGCCTTGACGCCATGGTGCCCACGGACGCCGTATGCGCCGCGCGCGGCATCGACCCCAAAACCGCCGTCGAGGCTGCGTCATCCCTAACCAGGCTCATGGCATCCGGCACTCCCACGCAGGCGGACCAGGCCATCTTCTACAGCATGATCTGCCGCTACGATATCGTGCGCGAGCTCGTGCTCGTCGAGGTAGGGGAGCGCCTACAAAACTTCGATTATGCCTTTACGGCGGTTGACCTCAACGCCTTTATGACACGCTTTACCACGGAGTATCCGGACGCGGCCCGCTGGACTGAGGCCACGGTCAAGCGCATTAAGGGCTCGCTCCGCCAGACGCTCCGGCATGCCGGCCTTATCGGCGAGGGCCAGAGCCCGGAGTCCGAGCGCCTGTCACCACTCTTCTTCGCTTCCGATGTCGAGCGAGCCTTGGTTCAGCTGGGCGAGCAGTCGCTTATCGCGGCCCTTACCGGCAGGGCGGTGATGTAGCGTGGCTCCCGTCAAAAGCGCCGTCGACCCTGTTATCACCCCGGCGACCGATCTCACCACCAATATCGGCATCCATTCCCGCAAGAGCGTCGTGGCGGCGCATGCCCGCTCCGAGCGCGCCTGTCAGGAATTTGAGCGCCGTGCGCAGCTTCTGCGCGAGTGCCTGTGCAGCGAGGACTTTTTGGCCAACAAGGGCATAGGCAATGAGATCGGCTTCCACACTTTTTGCTATGACCCCGCGCTGGAGTTTGAGGCGCGTGCATTATTTGACACCCTTTCACGCGATGCCGAGGCCGACAAGCTTCCGTGCACGCTCAAGGTCGTGAACCTTTACGACGCCGTGCTGGCAATTCTCGAAAAGCGCCGTGTCCTCAAGGCTATCCCGCACCAAGAGGAGCGCCGCGGTACCCAGCGCGTGCTCGAGGACGTGGCCAAGTTCGCCTCGCCCGAGAAAGTCGCCGCGTACATCCATGAGCAGACCGAGCCGCACGCGCCTGGAGACGTCGTTCTCCTCACCGGCGCGGGCGAGGTTTTCCCGTTCTTTCGCATACACACGCTTCTCCACTGCATGCTTGCGGATTTTGATGAGGTGCCTGTGGTCGCCGCCTATCCGGGCAGTTTCAACGGCTCTTCTTTCCAACTCTTTAACCGTCTGCCGGCCGACAACTACTACCGCGCCATCGATATCTCGTAAGCACGGCTCCCCGCAGGCAAGTCCCTGCCGCCGGTAACAATCCTTTGCCATAACGTTCCCAAACCCAAAGGAGCACCCATGGACAACACGATCATTCGCGACCTCTTTGCTAAAGACATCAACCGCTCCATCAACGGCGTGGTCAAGGTCCAGGATTCAAAAGATGGGTCCATCCGCCAAGAGCTTGACGAGTACGTGGTGACGCGCGAGTTGCAGAGGCACTTTGCCACGTTCTTCAAGGCCTACGGCGATGCCATCGATGCGCGCACCGACAAGATCGGCGTGTGGATCAGTGGTTTCTTCGGTTCCGGTAAATCGCACTTCCTCAAGATGCTGAGCTACCTGCTCGAGAATCGCCAGATCGGCGGTAAGAGCGCCATCCGCTACTTTGACGGCAAGATCGTCGACCCCATGGTCGCGGCTGCCATGGAGCGCGCCTGCTCGGTGCCCACGCAGGCCATCCTCTTTAACATCGATAGCAAGGCGGGCCAGTGGAAGCAGGGCGATACGGCTCCCACGGCGCTGCTTCGCGGCTTTGAGCGCATGTTCTACGAGGCGCGCGGCTTCTACGGCGAGGACCTCAAGCTTGCAAAGCTCGAGGACTACATCGATTCCCTGGGCAAGACCCAGGAGTTCCGCGAGGCCTTTGAGCGCGTCAACGGCGAGTCCTGGCTCCAGACCCGCGACACCTACAGCTACTTTGAGGACGACGTGGTCGAGGTGCTGCAGAGCGTGCTCGGCATGAGCGAAAAGGCCGCATGGAACTGGCTCGAGGGTTCTGAGGACGAGGTTTTGGCCCCCGATGTCTTTGCCAAAAAGGTCAAGGACTACGTAGACGCTCAGGCAGCGGCCCACGGCGGCAACTTCCGTTTGCTCTTTATGGTCGACGAGGTGGGTCAGTTTATTACAAACGACAAGGACCCAAGCCTCATGCTGAGCCTTCAGACCATCGTCGAGGAGCTGGGTGCCGCCTGCGGTGGCCGCGTGTGGGTGATGGTTACGAGCCAGGAGGCCATCGACAACCTGAGCCTGCCCGTGGGCAACGACTTTTCAAAGATCCAGGGCCGCTTCAATACCCGCCTTTCGCTCTCCAGCTCCAGCGTGGACGAGGTCATCCAGCGCCGTGTGCTCGAGAAGACCGCGCCGGCGGCCGATATGCTTGCACAGGTCTACGAGCAAGACGCCGCCGTGCTTAAAAACAACTTTACCTTTGAGGGTGGCTCGCGCTCCGACCTTGCCGGCTACGCCAACTCCAAGGATTTTGTGGCCAGCTACCCGTTTGTGGGCTACCAGTTTAAGCTCCTGCCCGACGTGATGACCGAGGTGCGCAAGCACGGTGTCAAGGCCAAGCACATGTCAACGGGCGAGCGCTCCATGCTGAGCGCGTTCCAGGAGAGCGCTCAGGCCATCCAGTATGACCAGACCGGTGCACTCGTGCCGTTCTGGTGCTTCTTCGACACTATCTCCAAAGACCTTGAGCACGGCATCAACCAGGTGGTCGACCGCGCGGTCCGTGCGGCCGAGGACGCAAAGGGCCTTGAACCCTACGACGTTCAGGTGCTCAAGCTTCTGTACCTGATTCGTTACATCGGCTACGTTAAGGCCACGGTCGAGAACATCTCCATCTTCATGATCGACGGCCTCGACGTGGACATGCGCGCCCTCAAGGACCGCGTCAAGGAGTCCCTTGCCCGTCTGGAGCGCGAGAACTACGTGGCGCGCCAGGGCGATACCTATAGCTTCCTCACCGACGAGGAGCAGGAGATAGCGCAGGAGATCGCACGCACTCCGGTCGATAACGCGCAGGTGATCGAGTCTATCAAAAAGCGCCTGTTCGACAGCATCTACACCGCGCGTAAACTCAACCGCGGGGCCAACGACTTTCCTTTTGACCGCTATGTGGACGGCTCAATCCACGGTGCCAGCATGGGCGGCATGGAGCTTTGCGTGGCGACTATGGCGAGCGATCTGGGCCGTGCGGACGATACCGAGCTGGCCTTGGCTTCTTCGGGCAAAGCCATCGTGGCTTTGAGCGACGAGGCGGATTATTGGGAGACGCTCGTCAACGCCGCCAAGATCCGCAAGTACGCCAAGACGCGAAATCTCCAGGAGCTTCAGCCGAGTACGCGCCAGATCGTCGAGTCCAAGATGCGCGAGGCAGCCTATAACGAGAAAGAGGCCGATGTCCTTTTGAGCGAGGCCGTACTCCATGCACGTTGCGCGGTCAACGGCCGCATAATTGAGGTCCGCGCGGCCAAACCCGCTCAGGTCTTTGAGCAAGTGCTGGCGCAGCTGTGCGATGTGGTCTTTGAAAAGGCCGACTATATCGGCGCGCCGGTCACGAGCGATTCCGATATCCGCTCCACTCTGGCGGGCAACGTTCAAGCGGGGCTCGCTGGCATGGACGCGGGCAACACGCGTGCGCTCAAGGAGGTCGAGGACTACCTCAAAGTTCAGCACCAGCGCCACCTGGATACCGCTATGGGCGATATCCAGCGCAGGTACCAGCAAAAGCCCTATGGCTGGCGCGAGGTTGACATCGCAAATGTGGTGGCGCAGCTTGTAGTGGAGCAGCGCGCGCAGGTGCTGTTTGGCGGTCAGACGGTTCAAGCTAACGACAGCCGCATGGTGTCGCTCCTGCGTAAGGATGCCGATAAGGCCCAGGTGCGTTTGCGCGTGCGCATGAGCGACCGGTTGCTGCGCGCCACGGGCGAGCTTATGCGTGGCCTGTTTGATCTCAAGACCGTGCCCTCCAACGAGGATAAGCTCGTGGCCGAGCTCAAGGAGCGCCTTGAGGGCTTGCGTGAGGTGTGCGTCGCCATGGCACGCGACTACTACACGGGTATCAAGCCGGCCTACCCGTATCCCGGTGAGGGCGAGTGCGAGAAGATGCGCTCGGAGGTGGTCGACGTTCTTAAGGACCAGAGCGATTCCGAGGCGTTCTTGACCACGTTCACCAAGCACGAGGACCGCCTGTTCGATGCCAAGGAAGACTTTGACAAGGTGGTTGAGTTCTTCGAGTCCAACCAACGAACAGCGTTTGACCACGCCAAGGATTTCTTGAGCCGCACCGAGGGCATCGAGTATGCCTCCGATGACATTCCCGACGCTGTGGAGAACGTGGCAAAGGTACGCGAGATCCTCAAAGACCCAAAGCCCTACGGCCGCATTAAAGACCTTCAGCCGTTGATGGCACCCGTCGAGGAAGACATCAAAAAGCACCTGGGCATTCGCCGCAACGAGTTCTTGTGTCGTATCGAAAACGACCTGCAGGATTTGCGGAAGCAGGCCGAGAGCCAAGAAGGTTTTGTCAAGCAGGCCAAGGATGCCATCGCGGACGCCAACACCAGGTATGAGTCGTTCAAGAACCGCGCCCATGGCGTCCAGAGCCTCAACGAGCTTAACGCCCTCGCGGCAAACTGGGAAAACTGGATCGTTGCTGCAACCAACAAGATATACGACGCCGTGGATGAGGCCCGCATGCGAATGGACAACGAGCGCCGCACCACCGAGGTCACGAGTACGGGTGAGGTGGTCAAGAAGATCTCCAACAAGGGCGCCGCATCGTCTGCGCCCGTGCCCGCGTCTAAGCCCCAGCGCAAGATCAAGACCGTGCGCCGCGCCGATTTGGCCAAGCCGAGTCGCCTCTTGTCCGCAGAGGACGTGGAGCGCTACGTGGACGACCTGCGCTCTCGCCTTATGCAGGAGCTCGCTGCAAACGACGAGATTCGTATCAACTAACTCGCGGGGCCACCGGTGCCAAAGCGAGCACCGGTGGTTTATGGCGTTTAGAAAGGCTCATCAACCATGAACGATTCTGCTCTTAAGAGCTTCTGCACCTGGGCCCGTACAGAGCTCATCAAAGGCGTGGAGGCACAGATGGTGCGCTACGGCATCACCGAACCTGCACCTTCGCCCGTTGGGTCCGAGACCGTCAACGGCCTGCCCCTAAGTCCTGCTGAGGTTGAGCAGCGTGACGAGCTGCTGCGCATACAGACAGAGGTGGGTCACGAGGCGCTGCGCGACCGAGCGGCCTACACCTGGTTCAACCGCATCGTGGCCATTCGCTTTATGGATGCACGCGGATGGCTCCCCAGCCGTATGCGCATGCTGAGTCGTGCGGACGGCAGCCATGGCAGCGAGGCCGTGGAGAACGCACTGGACGTGGAGATTGCGGCGGCCGATGTCGATCGCATAGCCGAACTTAAGATGGCGGGCTTGGATGAACCGCTGTGGCGTTACCTGTTTGTGGCTCAGTGCGAGGAGCTTGCCGATTGCCTGCCGGGCGTCTTTGAACGCGTGGGCGGAGCCATGGAACTGCTGCTGCCCCAGGGCCTCATGATGTCCGATGGCGTGGTGGGCAAGCTCAACGCCGTCCTCGCTGACGAGGACTGGCGCGAGGGCGTGACCGTTCTGGGTTGGATGTATCAGTACTACAACGCTGACGTTAAAGACGAGTTCTTCAAGTCCAAGCGCAAGGCAGCGGCGGAGGACATCGCGCCCGCCACGCAGCTCTTCACCCCCGAGTGGATCGTGCGCTATATGGTCGAGAACTCGCTCGGCCGTCTGTGGATGCTCAACAACCCGGGGAGTTCGCTACGCGAGCACATGAAATATTACATCGAGCCCGATGCTGAGCACGAGGACTTCATCCGCATCTCGAGTCCCGAGGAGATTTCGCTCTGCGACCCAGCGTGCGGCTCGGGCCATATCCTGGTTTATGCGTTTGAGCTGCTCTTTGCCATGTACGAGGAGCGCGGCTACCGCGAGCGCGAGATCCCGGAGCTCATCCTGACCAAAAACCTCGCTGGCATGGAGATCGATCCCCGTGCGGCTCAGATTGCCGAGCTGGCGCTTGCCATGTGTGCTCGCGAGCACGACCGTCGCTTCTTTAGACGTGGCGTTCGCGCCGATGTTACCGTGCTCACGAGCATTCCGCTGGGGGAGGATGAGCTACCGGGTAACAAGAAGCTCGCCGAGGAACTGAGCCATTTGGGCGAGATCGGCTCGCTTCTTAATCCTTCAGAGGACGAGATTGACGAGCTTAAGGCCGCCGCCGCGAGCTGTTTCGACGATCTTTTTGCTTCTGCGACCAAAACTAAGCTCGAAAGCGCTGCCGTCATCTGCGAGAAACTGTCCCGTCGTTTTACCTGCGTCGTGGCGAATCCTCCGTATATGGGCAGCAGCAGCTTTAACCCCTTTATGAGCAAGTGGGTCAAGAAGAACTACCCCGACGTGAAGAGCGACCTGTTCTCTTCGTTCATCGTGCGTATTATGGACTTTGCCGGCGAGCACGGCGAAATCGGAATGATGACTCCGTTTGTTTGGATGTTTATCGGTAGCTACGAGAAGCTTCGAAATAGGCTTATCGATGACAAGACCCTAACTACGCTCATTCAGCTCGGGTATTCTGGCTTTGCAGGGGCAACCGTGCCTGTCTGCACATTTACCTATCACAATTCGCATATCGATGGCTATAAGGGCGGATACGTTCGTCTTGCCGATTTTACTGGCCCCGCGGTTCAGGCTCCCAAGGCGCTGGAGGCAATCCAAAACCCCGTCTGTGGTTGGTTCTACCGTCGCGACGCGGACACCTTCAAACAAATCCCCGGCACCCCCATATCCTACTGGTTGGGGGATGGGCTATTGGAGGCTTATTCCTCCGGACGATTTATTGACGAGGTGGCCCATCCTAAAGTCGGGATGCAAACTTCGAATAACGAAAAGTTTCTACGTTTGTGGTGGGAAACAGATTGGTCACCGACTCAAAACGATTCGAACCATAAGTGGATTAAATACCTTAAGGGAGGTAAATATCGAAAATGGAACGGCAATCTAGAGTATTTGCTTTTCTACAACAATGATCCGAATTACATCCTCGAGCAACCCCATGCCCGCGTTTTACCGCTCGAAATGCTGCGAAAGCCTAAGATTACATGCACAATGCTGACGTCGGGAAGACCTGGCTTCAGGTCTGCTCCTGAAGATTCTTTTTATGACATTGCGGCACATTGTTGTTTTCCGAAGGAGCCACAATTCAATTATATATTGGGCCTGTTGAACAGCTCTCTTTCTGCTCTGTGTCTTTCGGCGCAGAATCCAACGATGAATATGCAGGTGTCTGATATAGCTTCGGTCCCCTATGTTGAAGGCGACCCGAAATCGGTGAGCAAGGTGAGTGGAATCGTTGCCGAATCGTCAGATATTTCGAAGATTGACTGGGACTCGTTTGAAACCTCTTGGGATTTCAAACGTCATCCGCTGTTGTAGGTGAGCATTGTGACCAAATCCTACAAACTTGTCGAAGAGACGAAACGAACTACAGCGGAGTGTGCTGAAAAGTGGAACGCAGATAAACGAGATGTTTCCGCCTGGTGTAGGGCTGATTTGATTTATGGTGCGGTAAAAGAAACCTCTTTCCCATTCAGGTGGATCATTCCCTGTGATGCGAAGCGTCCCATAGATGCATGCATCATTAGGGAGCTGCTGTGGCAGATTATCGAGCTTGAAAACGAGCGTATTTCCGAAATCGACGTTTCTGTTTGGGGTATTCCGGCAGCCGATGTTGCTGGGTGCATTCAGTCGTTGAAGGATGCCGATTATTTGGCGTTTTCACAAGAAGGTGTTGGCTTACAAATAACGAAAAAGGGCCTTGCTTTGATTGGCCGCGGTCAGCATGACAAGGCTATGAATGAGACGCCTACGGCACTGAAGTGGACTGCCGATGCCGTGGGTATTATTGCCGGAAGTGCAATAGATCAAATTATCCAAAGATAAGCTGCTTCCGCAAGGACGCTGTAGTTTCGAAAGGTAATAACCATGTCTGATTGTTGTATTTATGAACCTCAAAATTACGACCCACAGGCGGTTGATCGTTTTCTCCGTGGTGAGACTAGAGAAATATGCATTGAGCTGAAGTGCGTTGAGCAGGAAAAGTCAGAGGACTTTGCGATTGCGGATGCGGTTTTGCAGCTCGATTTAATAAAGTGTAGGGAGCCACACATGTGCGACGTTCCCGCTCATAATACCCCTTATTTTGATCCATCTGGTTTAGCGAAGCTTTCATTTTTGATTACCGAGAAGACAGTCGGTTCGCAAGATTACCATGCGATTTGTCGCTGTGGGGCCGCTCACCATCTGTTGGGGGGCTCTCGATTGCTCCTTGTAATTTCGGAAGGGAGCGAATCTCGAGAATGCGCATTTGAGTTTAGTCCAGCATCGGGAGTGTTTGGCAAATACGTGTGGCATGAAGTCGATTTGCAAGCTTCCATTGGATAGGCGAGCGATTTCATATCGCGCAACTAAGACGAATCAGCTGCTTTCGAGCGAGAGATGCACCGGCATCGCGCGGTGCATGGGGCTGAGCTTCGAGCCTGATTCCTTCACGGCGACCGATTAATTGAAAGACCATGGGAAACGGAAGGCGGCACAATGACAACGCTTTTGGCCGATAAATACGAGGCTCGCAAGGCCGAGGTCAATGCTCGCTTTGAGCAGCTTCGCGCTAACGAAGAGGAGCTCAACCGAATCTTTGCCAAGATCTACAACATGGAGGGCGAGGTGCCCATCGAGGTCGAGGATAAGTACGTGTCGGTGGCACGCATCTTCGACACCGCCGACGAGATCCCCGAGAGCTATAAGGGCAACAAGTATGTGCGCACCAAGCGCGACGAGATCACCTCGCTCATGAGCTATGCCGTGGGCTGCATGTTCGGCCGCTATTCGCTGGACGTGGACGGTCTGGTTCTGGCCGATCAGGGTGCCACGGTCTCTGACTATCTGGCCAAGATGCCCGATCCCGAGAACGTGACCTTTATGCCCGATGGCGACAACGTGCTGCCCATTACCGACGATGAGTACTTTGACGACGACATCGTGCGTTACTTTATCGACTTTGTGCGCACCGCGTACGGCGAGGAAACGCTCGAGCAGAACCTGGCCTTTATTGCCGAGGCGCTCGGCGGCAAGGGCACCTCGCGCGAGGTGATTCGCACCTACTTTTTGAAGGACTTCTTTAAGGACCACTGCCAGACCTATAAGAAGCGCCCCATCTACTGGCTGTTCGACAGCGGCAAGAAGAACGGCTTCAAGTGCCTTGTTTACATGCATCGCTACCAGCCCGACCTGTTGGCTCGCATCCGCACCGACTATGTGCATGAGCAGCAGGAGCGCTACCGTGCCCAGATCGGGTATGCCAACGATGCCCTTGTCAGTGCCGAGCGCGGCGAGCGCGTGCGCTTGGATAAGTGCATCAAAAAGCTCAACGACCAGCTCAAAGAGACCATTGCCTACGAGGAGAAACTGCACCACTTGGCAGACCAGATGATTAAGATCGACCTGGATGACGGCGTCAAGGCCAACTACGCCAAGTTTCAGGATGTGCTGGCGAAGATTAAGTAACTGCAGATACGGTAAGGATATTCATGCCCAAGATCGATGTAGAAGAACAGCTCAAGCTGCGATTTTTGCAGCCGTTGTCCTCATGCGCGCCGCGCCGTGTTGTGATTTGGCACGATGCGGACGGCGAGTTTGCTCCTGAGTTTGAGCGATTGGCTGCCGAGGGTTTCGACGGCGTGGGGGCCGATGCCGGCGTAATGCCTGCTCACGGTGACTTTGAGCGCCCGGTGCGCTTTGTTGAGGCCTGCGAGGGCCGTATGTTTGCCGTCAAGAAGCTCATCAACCGCGATGACCTTGCGAGCGATATCTTGCTGTATCGCCGTTGCCCGCGCGGCAGGCTTGAGGGTGATTGGCTTGCCGATGTTGAGCTGTATGCCGATCAGTTCCAGGCTGACTATCTTTCGCTTTTGGCCGATCAGCTGGGCATCGAGAATATCGACGCCGTGCGCGAGAGCCTGCGCGAGCACAAGACGTTCTTTGATGCCAAGACCCGCTGCGCTAAGTTTGCCGCGTGTGTTCCGCATGCCTCGGGCGCATCCGATATCGAACTCGGCATCCTTACGGTGATTTTTGGCGGTAAAGAGCTTGGTGACGCGCGCCCCGCGTTTGTGCTGCGTGGTTGTATGACCATGCTGCTGCACGAGGGTCCCGAGGCGCTGGCCGAGTTTATGGACAAGTACTGCGTGCGCGATGTGCTCTCTGCCTTTATGCTTCGCTGCTATGGGTTTGAGGGACCGCTGTATGAGCGCGACTCATTGCTTATGCTTTCATCCCATGTGCTCCTTACAGCGGCGTCTACCGCGCTTCCCGAGGGAGCGCTCAAGGGACTCGAAAGCTATGTGGCTCCCGCCTACGGCCCCTATTGCCTTGAGGCGGTGCGCACTTGGGACCAGGCCGCCGATACCCAGGCGTCGAGCGAGGACCTATTTGAGATCTGTCGTTTGGTGGAGGATGCCCGCGGGCTCTTTGTGCGGTTTGAGGCTCTGCCGATCGATGCGCTGGCCTCGCTTGATGTGTTCCCGTGCGTCAATGAGGCTGTGCTCTCGCAGTTGTTCAGCTCGTTTGCCCAGGGTGCAGACCGTGTTGAGGACGCACGCGCCTTTGTGGCGCGTCGCTGCGACCTAAGCTGGTACCGCCGTGTCGAGAGCTACTTTGGCTTGCTTGCCGCTGTGGCCGATATGTGCGCGTTTAGGCAGACGCACGCGGGTGGGTTCCATCTGGCGCAGTCCCAGCAGGTGTGGGATGCCTATGCGTCCGAATGGTATGCCATGGACGCTGCCTATCGCCATATGTGCACCGCGTATCTGCGGGCACGCTCCGTCGAGTGCGATGCGCTCGAGGAACCTGCCCGCGCCGTGGCGGACTGGGCGGAGAATCTCTACAGCAACTGGTTCTTGGCGGATGCCAATGCCTGCTGGGCGGCTGCTGCGCAAGGGGAGTGGGCCAATTGCGGCTACATCGATGGTCCCGCACGGCAGGATGAGTTTTACTGGCATGTGCTACCCGCCTTTGTGGGTTCTGCCAAAACAACGGTCGTTATCGTGAGCGATGCGCTGCGCTATGAGGTTGCCCGCGACGTTGCGGCGCTGCTCGAGCGCGAACGCGGCGGCAACGTCAAGGTCTCTAGCATGCAGGCGGTCTTTCCCTCCATTACCGAGGTGGGCATGCCTGCGCTGCTGCCGCACCAGGTGCTTGAGCTTGCAGAGGATGGCGCGTTTGTGTTGGCTGACGACATGCCCACTGCGACGACTCCGCAGCGCGAGGCCGTGCTTGCCCACGTTGAGCCTACAGCCCGCGCTTTGCGCTCGAGCGCATACCTCAACATGGCGGGAACCGAGCGCAAGGCGATGCTCAAGGACTCAAGACTTGTCTACCTCTATCACAACAAGATTGATGCCACGGGCGAGAAGGCCGCTACGCAGGATGACGTCTTCGATGCCTGTACGGACACCGTAGAGGAGCTTGCCACGTTGGCGCGCCGCGTGTGCACCGACGCCCCGGGCGCGCGTGTTGTTATAACGGCGGATCACGGCTTTATCTACACGCGCCGGGAGCTCAGCGAGTGTCAGATGCTCGGCAAGCCAGATCTTCCCTTCCTTGACGCTCCCGTCATGCACGGCAAGCGTCATCTGGTGGTGCCCAACGAGGCCGCGGCCAAGCTTCCGGACGAGGCACGCGGGGTGTTTGTTAATGTTGACATGGGACGTTTGGGTGCCGGCTTTGAGGGGTTTGCCCCGCGCGAGAACGTGCACTTCAAGCGTCCCGGTGGTACTAACAGCTACGTCCACGGCGGCATGAGCCTGCAGGAGCTTTGCGTGCCCGTTATTGGATTTTGGCGTGCGCGCTCGGGTTCCAAGGACTTTGTCGACACGCGCGCGGCGACGTTGCGCGTGCTAAGTGAGGGGCGCCGGGTGACCAACTCACTCTTCTCGCTCAACTTGATCCAGGAAGAACCAGCCCAAGGCAAGGTCTTGCCGTGCGAATACGAGCTGGTGTTTACCGATGCAAGCGGCAACGAGGTGAGCGATACGGTCAAGGCGCATGCTAACAAAACTTCTGTTAATTCGCAGGAGCGCGTAGTGCATGCCAAGTTTGCGCTGCGCGCGGCGGATGGATTCTCGGCAAAGGGTCCGTACTATCTGGTCTGCCGCGAGCGCGAGACGGGCAAGATCGTTTGGCGCGAGACGTACACCATCGCTGTTTCGTTTGCCCCTGTTGCTGACTTTGGTTTTTAGGAGTGTGCCCT
>OLQC01002272.1_pt1 | contig 13153 bp, 8 predicted proteins | sample 1672471 | NCBI WGS metagenome assembly OLQC01 (sample SAMEA3136689, study PRJEB25190) | human gut metagenome | biome: human gut; feature: human-associated habitat; material: faeces | place: Austria | collected 2013
AAATCGTCAAAAACGAGCATGTGGAAGTGCTCGCGCTGCAGGAAGTGTCATGGGACCTGCTCAACCGGCTCAACGGCGCCGGAATCGCCAATTATCTGCCGTTGTAACGCTCGCGTGCACGGGAGTCGTCTCCGTCAAACATTGTTCGTTTTCTATCGACTGGAAATGGGATTTCTGGAATTGCCTGGAAGCGGTCGGCACTATCGGAGCTACTTTCGTTGCTCTATTCGGTTTCAGTCTAAAAGAGATCAGAGAAAAGCGATGGGCAGTGGCCAAAGTGGTGTGGGGAATAAATCTTGTTTGCACGCTAGTATGTGCACATGTACTACGCGTTTATTGATGAATCTGAGTCACCGCATGGGTCAGATGAGCCAGAGACGGAGCCATTCGGCTATGGGGTCTTTTACGTAGGCTGTATGCTTGTGAATGATCATCAGCTGGCATCAATTAACGCCGGCTTTGAACGGGTGCGTCGACGCGCTCATGAGCGTTTCAATATTCCCGAGTATGCCGAGTTCCACGGTCAGTGCATGTTCCAGTACAAAGATGATTGGATTGGCTTGAAAGGAAAACATCGTGCTGCTATCGGTATCTATCGTTCTTTGATGAATGAGATAACCGCTAGCGGAGGCGTTCTCTTTGTACGCGGAGTCCATGAACGCCAGCTTAAGCAGCGGTACGGCGAGCATGCGCATGATCCTCATTCCCTGGCTTTGCAGTACTGTCTGGATCGCGTCAACTTTTACGCGGAGTCAGAGGGTATTCAGAACATACAGATTGTGGCGGATAAGGTATCTGATCCAGCGGCTCATGAAGGTATGCTGAAACGATATAAGCTGCTTGGTTCGACGGAGGGGTATGTGGGCTCGGATCTTGCGCACATTGATTTCCCGTTCCGTTGGGAAGACTCACGCAAGTATTTTGGTCTTCAGGCTATTGATACGGCTCTTTTCATATTGAACCGAGCTGCTCGATTAGACCGTGACCATATGGATTCAAAGGGCGACCGCGAGGTCTTGAAAACTGCGCAGATTTTGCTGCCGCACCTTCATCGGTCGTCTGGAATCTCATACTTACAAAACCGAAGATCATATTACTTGATGCCGGAACTGTGGCCTGGGTATCAAAAATAGCTTCGGGGGTTCAAGAAGAACCCCCGAGCGGACAATGATCATAAGCATGCCTGCTTAAGCTCATCGTCTTTACAGTATACGCTCCGATACCTTAAGAGTCAAAGAATATTCCACATGTGAAATTCGATTGGTCCAGAGATGCCTGAGTGAAACGGACTACACGCTTTGCGTCGGTGCGGCTCTTACGGCATGTGTTCTCCGCTCTGGTGGTGGAATGCATGTCCGTGTTGGATCGGGCATCGCTTCTTAGAACAGCAAGGGCAACATTATGATTGGAGAGTTCTTAACCTGGGTATAAGAACATGCGTGAGGGCCTTATCTCACGGAGTATTGCATCATTCACCACTCGAGCTTCTGTCGAAAATCTGAGAGACGAATTTCACTATTGAGGTTCATAAAGCGGTTTATTGATAAAAAGGGGGTTATACTAATTTTAGTTATTTGATAGCGGTGAATCGAAGGGGATTAAGATGCTTAATAGTATTCTTTCAATTTGCAAAATCCATGTCAACTTAGGTAAATTTGCTGAAGGTGCAGATTTTCAACTTTTTCAAGAGAACAATGGTGATAAGAATTCTCGTGTTTCGTTGATATTTGGAAGAAATGGTGCTGGAAAATCAACGATTGCGCGTCAAATTGCAGCTCTTTCATCAGATGACGGAAATGATAAAATTTTTCTAGATAAGGATGGTAATCAGATTCCTCTTTCTCCTGAGGAAAAAACACGGATTCGAGTTTTTGATGAGCAATATGTGCAGGAGAAGATCCTTATTAAGGAAAAAGGTCTGGAAAACATTGTTATGCTCGGTGATCAGGTGCTGGCAAGGAAACGCATAGATGAGATCGACGAGAAAACTATTGAATTAGGCCATCGACAAGTTTCGCTGATACAAGCAAAGGCAGATTTGGAAAAGGGCATGCACTCTGTCGAAAAGCTATATCAGCGGGCCAAAGAAGCAGCAAAAGCTGGAGGATGGACAGAACGGTACTTTCAGATTGAGGGAGGCAGGCCTAATCTAACCCCGGAGCGATGGAATAGAATCCTATCCGCACAAAATAATTCCTCACGCCAGCAATTGCAGGAACATTTTAATCAAATGTTTAACAAATATACGAAAGCTAAAAGCTTGGGAACAACAATTATGAATACTGTTCCGCAAGTGGATGCATCCCGGTACGATGAGCAGCCATTTATTAGGCTCATGTCTCAGCAGCTTGATGAACCGGTTCTTTCGGAGAGAGAAAAACGTATATTGAATCTAGCGCAGACTGGTGATCAGGGATTGATAGAAGACGCACGTGCTGTTTTCTCTAATGAGCAGACTGATGTTTGTCCAATGTGTTTGCAATCCGTAACTGCAGAGTATAAAGCATCGTTGGTGGAAAGCATCACCAAAGTACTGAATGATGATGTGGATCATTACAAAGCAAATTTAAAGAGTCTTAGATTCTCAAAAATAGAAGAAAATGAATTTGTTTTATTGGGGATACCGGATGATATGTTGACGAATTATCACAAGGCAGTTCGGTCTGTGAATAATATTATCGAACAGTATAATGTATTTTTAGAAAAAAGATTGAATTCATTATTTATTCCCGTGACGGTAAAGCCGCTTGGTCTGTGCGAAGCAATTAATCTGTTGAATGAAGAGGTAGATAAACTTAACAACGAAATTCAGTCGCTTAATCATGCTGTCAAGGATAGAGGCAAGATAAAAAATGAGTTACTAAGAATAAGCGATCAGATTGCATGGATTGATGCGAAAGACCGGATATCTGCTGGTAAAGAAGCGGAAAGCAAACTCGAAAAAACGAATGATGACCTCGAAGAGGTTGAGAAAAGTATAGCCTCCTTGAGACGCGAAAGAGACGGCGAAGAGGCGAAGCTGAAAAAAACAGAGATTGCTGCTAAAAAGATTAATGCGTATTTGGCCAATGTGTATTTTGATAAAGACCGTTTTAGACTAGTTCCTACGGAAGGAATGTATAAGATTCAGGTTCGGGGCGAATCAGTTCCTCCCAATAAAGTGTCAACTGGGAACGGAATGTTCTAGCGCTATGCTACTTCTTCTCAGAAAGTGGTAAGGAAAAATTCGAAGGTTCAGAAGACAATGAAGCGCAATATATTGTTTTAGATGATCCAATTTCAAGTTTTGATATGGAAAATGAAGTAGGAATCTGTGCTCTCATTAGAGAAAGAGCCTCTCATATATTGGATGCAAATGGAAACAGCAGAATTACTATTCTGACGCACAACACAAGTGTGATGCAGGAACTTAGTCATGTGTTTGATGATATTAATTCGGTTAAGACCAAAGATAAAAGATACAAAATTGATTATTTTGAATTGCATAATGGAAAAATGGGGGAAAGTGCCTATCCAAGTAAAAGAAAAGAATATGCGGTCCTTCTTGATCGAGCTTATCGTTATGCAAAGTCTACTCAAGAGGATTCTGATGAATCTTTTTTGATTGGGAATATTCTCAGAAGAATTTTAGAAGGATATTGCACTTTTAATTATGGAATTGGTATGGGGGAAATTTGCCACGATGAAATACTTAGGACTAGGTGTGGAGAAGCGTATAATATGCTCTCCAACGCAATGTATAGGCTCATATTGAATGATGGAAGTCATTTTGAGGAGCGGGTTGCTTCATTGGATTCATCAGTTGCTTTTAATCGTTATAGTTATCAAGAAAAAAGAACAATGGCACAGTGTGTTTTCGTAATCCTTAACTATTTGGATAAAGATCATATTGCCAAGCAACTAGCGGGAGTATCTAAAGAAGAGATCAGGAGAAATATTTCAAAATGGCAAAGACAATTCAAAGCATCTTGATGTATTAACTGGACCTGGATAACGTCCGATTTTGTACAGTTGTTGATTCCTGCTCTGATGCAAAGGGAATGACGCGCATTCCGCGTACGTTTTTCATTCGCCAAAATGGGAACCGTGGGCATGTCATGTATGGCGACCGTCGTCTGCTTGGGCTGGACTTGACCAGCTTATCGTCGAGTTGCCGGATGTGATGCTTGATATTCCAGATTGTTGATACGTCCCTTTTCATATTGAAAATCGCGATGCTAATCTAAAAACGTAATGATACGAGTTCAAAGAGTAGCCGTGAGGCATTGGAGAACGCATAAACCTACTCGATTTTTCAACTGTATTCTATTAAGTGTGTTGATGATGGCCGGGATCCGTGACATCCTGATCATCAGCACGCCGAAGGGTCTGCCGAACTTCCAGCGGCTTCTGGGCGACGGCTCGCATTACGGGGTGCGGTTCTCGTACAAGGTGCAGCCGTCTCCGGATGGTTTGGCTCAGGCGTTCCTGTTGGGTGAGGAGTTCATCGCGGGCGAGCCGTGCGCGTTGGTGTTGGGAGACAACATCTTCTACGGCAACGGCCTGGGCGCTACGCTGCGTGGCGCGGTCGCGAAGGCCGAGTCCGGCGAGGGCGCGAGCGTGTTCGGCTATTATGTCGACGATCCGGAACGGTACGGCGTGGTCGAGTTCGACGAGGACAGGAAGGCCGTGTCCATCGAGGAGAAGCCGGCCCATCCGAAGTCGCATTACGCGGTGACCGGCCTGTATTTCTACGACGAGCACGTGGTCGAGTACGCCAAGCGGGTGAAGCCGAGCCCGCGTGGTGAGTTGGAGATCACGGATCTGAACCGCATGTATTTGGATGCGGGCATGCTGAACGTGCGTACGTTGGGTCGTGGCTACGCGTGGCTGGACACGGGCACGATGGATTCTTTGTTCGAGGCGGGGGAGTTCGTGCGTACCGTGCAGCGCGCGCAGGGTCTGCCGATCGCGATCGTGGAGGAGATCGCGTATGAGAACGGTTGGATCACGCGCGACCAGCTCATGGAGTCCGCCGAGCACTACGGCAAGAGCCCCTATGGTCAGCATCTCAAGGGCATAGCCGACGGCGAGATCATGCTCGTGCCGAATCAGAAGAACTGACAAGGGCGATTTTTCGAGATTTGTCCCCCGCCGGGCGTTTCGGCGGTGGATATTCCGGTCATTCGTCTTTCAACGGCCCTGAGCCAGTTCTCATACCAGAAATCTGTGTGGTCAACTTAAGCGTTGGCTGCACGGATTTTCTTGACAGAATCGTAAGGGCCAGTATTACTGGTACCCCTCATGGAACGTCATCATTTGGCATCATCGTCTTGTTGTTCTACTTGTGCATATATGTTTTGTACCTTGCTGATAAAGCTTGTCATGAAATTATGTTTCTGGAAGATTGACAGTATTTCAGTTGGCTGAAAACCGAGATAGAGCAATACCGCTCCATATTGGAGTACCTGGACCGCACGTGCATGCCAGTACAAGTTGCTTCCAGTCAGAAAATTGTCGTTATTGGGCTCTCTCATGTGCGTATAGGTATTTCGACTTTCTCGATGTTGTCGTAAGAACAGTTTCTTATTGGGAACAACGTAGTTTGCGAAATCGCCTAATCTTGTCCAGAGCCTGTTGGCGAGTTCTCCTGCTGATACAAAATTCGCGTATCTCAGCTTGAGCTCGGCCCAGTTGTGGATTGTTTTATTGTTGATATTCTCTAGTACGCAGGTTTTCCTCCTCTCAAATTCCTCATCGGAAAGTTCGCTGAGATTTTCTTCGACTCGGGAAGTGGCTTCGAAACTTTGAGCGCATAACGAGAACATTACGTCTATTGCCTTGTCCCACTTTCCAAGCAATGCCGCGGCGGCTCGGCATGCTGTTCGTGCATCACCGGTTGCGTTCATCCAGTTATCGGCGATGTCTTGGAAACGGTTACTTATTTCTGGGTAAGGTAGTGGCATCTTGGCTGCGAGTTTACCGATTCCATCCTTTTCGCCGGGGACGTAGCGATCAAAGTATTGACCCTGGACTGCCGGATCAACGCCTATGAACGTTATTTTTTCGATGTTCCCAGGAAAGCCCATGCAGAATGCAAGTAATCGTTCGAACGGTTCAAAAAGATTATTGAGGACATCATTTAATGGCATTCCTTCAGAGTCCAGCATCCTGAAGTTCAGTCGCCATGCTTCCTTAAAGGAAAACTCGTGGAGAGTATTATAGCTGCCGAGTCGTTTGGCGAAATGTTTTGCATAGACTTCAAAATCATTGTTCTTGTAGAGAAGAATATTTTGAGGTTCCTTTGAACAATAGGAGAATTTAAGTTCTTGAGCTCCGTCTTCGGTTAGATTGTTAGATTCACGGAAGAAGTGTGTGTCGACCCATTCGCTAAAGCCAGACAGATCAACTGTCAATTCTGATATTGAGGGGTTATAGTCAATTCGTTGGTTAGCAACAATTATTGATTCTCCCTGAAGCTTTTGCTGTATGAAGGCTTGTGAGAAGGGGATGACGTTAGTCCCATGAACATCCCTTAGTACATAGTATTTGTTGTCATTCGAATAGCCAAAGACTGCTTTCCTGCTGAAATCGAGGGCAAAAGCATTGCCTCCGTTTTCCATCGGTACGGATTCCGAAACGAGATGGCCGCGGAGAATGTTTAGTTCAGGGGCGTTCTGCCCATCAAAGGAAAGCAATCCAAGCGGACATTCGCTGATATTGTCTAGACCGTCTTTATCCGTAGCCCAGCAGGCAGGTTCGAAGTTGTAAGGTTGCATGTCATCCTCTTATCGTTTGAAATGTGCAGGATTCGAAGGATTATTCCGAATGACGCCGAATTCTAGACATTGTTCAGATTCTTACCCCCTCTTATAGTTTTGGCATAAGAATCTGAACATTGCCGAAGAGCAAGTTTGCTGTCTCAGGCGTCCTTGTCTTCATCGAAATCAATTTCTACGTCTGATTCCTGATAGAGTTCGATGTTGGAATGCATGTCGATTTCTTCGACAATCCATGGCTCTGTCTGTAGTTGACAGTGTTGTTTGAATTCTTCGAATCGATTGCGTCCATCCATACCGCGTAGAGTCACCACGATGCCGAAGCGAAGACCGTCCCCGGCGTTTTTCCCTACGGTTCCGTTCTCATCAATTGGCGGATCGAACCGTTCGGTTTTGCGGATTTTGAATCCCCAGTAGGGAATCCCATGAGAAATACGTGGCTGGAAACGTGTTTTCTCAATATCGCTGACGTGTTTTACATTGTCCCATTTTCGGTACAGTTTCCGAGCGTCGCCCTCGTAAGCATATGCAGTTGGATCTCCCTGAATGTTATTATTCAGTGAGTCGATGCCCTTCTCTTTCATGCGTCCAAAATGAAAATCCAGTTCTGTGGAAGTGTAATCAACGCCTTGTCTAGCGTTGCACTTTGGGAAATAGCAAAGTGTGGCTCTTGCCATATATGGATATTTCCCATTTACCATTGGCACTGGTATGCGGTAGTTGTACGTTTCGAAAGAGGTGATTGTACCTTCCAGGATGAACCGTATTTCGTTCGAGGGGGTAGTCAGAATATCCTCGATCTTGGTGGGGACTATGCCATATCCAACCTTGATGTTGTCAGCAGAGATTTTTCCCCATCCTGAGGCTGCGTCAATGAGCATGGCCTTTGCGGTTTCTCTGGAGAAATGCATAACATATATCAGGTATGCCATCTTTCGTGTAATCCAAGGAGCTGCGAACGATGTTCCAGTTGTCAGGTTCACACCTTGTGGCGACCACGCTGCCATCTGCTCGGTGGCATCACCTCCAAAGCAGGAAATATCTGGCTTGCGGAAAAAGTTCAGTACAGGGCCTTCTCTGGTATAGCTTGCAGGTTCTTTAAAAATGGATGTGGCGTTAACAACGAGCGAATTGATGGAATCGGCCGGTGCTCCAATGCGTTTGGGTTTGGTGCGGCTGTCTTCTCGTGTTTTATTGGTTCCTGCCACTATGAAAACGATGTCGTATTCGTTTTGCAGTTTATCCAGCATCGAGGCTTCTGGTGAGATTGTGTTTTCGGGGGATTCCAGACTTGATCCGAGACTTAGATTCCATACTTTAATGTCAGGATTGCTGGCCACGATGTTACGAATCATTTTCATAACAGTGAAAGAGCTGTTATGGCCGCTTCGGGCAACGGCGAAGTGACGGACCCGGAATCTGCCGCAGCCATCATCGAGTGCCGGGTTCAACGTTGGCCCATCGACTATGAGTGATGTGACCTCGGTACCATGGATGCGGTCTTCTAGGATTGTGCCGATTTGCGGATCAAGTTCATCGTGATACTCCACCCATTTGGAAAAGTAAGCGTTCTCCGCATCGAAACAGGTGTCAATTACTCCGACGATTGGTTCATTCGTCGGCATTGGGATTGAAGGCGTGAATAGGTCTTCGACTTGCTTGGAATCCGGCTCGAACTTCAGCTCCAAAGCATCCTTGAGAGACATGGCAACGAGGTATGGTGCTGTTTCCGTAAGCTTACGGTACTGATTTGGATTCATGTTGATGGTTGTCGCATCGAGCAAGTTGGATCCGTTCACATCAACGCCTAGCCTATTCAACAATGCAACTGTTTGTAAGCCATCTCGTCCGGTATCATAGATTGCTACCAGAGCATGCTCCTGCTGAGAATCAATGTAGTTTTTTACAGTAAAGCGCTCTACATAATGAACATCTCTAATAATCTGTGCAAACGATGTTTTGCTCAGTCCCATGCCTTCATCGATTTCGGCAAGGCCATCATGGGTGATTGATACTAATTCTCCATTGTTAATAGAGCCTCCGTGATGAGCCAGAATCTTTTTGGCTGCTTCCAGTTCCCTGAGGGTTGATTCGATGATTTCCGTCTTCACGTAATGCGTGATGACGTGGCACGGTTTCCCTGCATGGTTTTTTGAAAAAACAGCCCCGACGATGGAGCCATTCGCCGATTTGCTGTGACTGCTCAGCAAACGTTTGATGCGGTTGCTTTTAGCAACTATCGTCCTGTAGCGTACTTCGACCAATGGGTCAATGAAGGCCGGCTGTGTCTTCCAATATGCGATGACCTGATGAAGATCGTCAATCCTGTCTTGTATCTGACTTGTGGTGACGACAGCGTTTGCTGGCAAAGAAGGTGGGCCTGGACGCTGTGCTTTGCCGTGTCCGAATTGACCTTTTAACCTCAGGGCGTTATTCATCGCGAGTGCCTTTCATTTCTCGAGCTGCTGTGCTGCGTGATATTCCAGTTAGAACCTCGATTTCGCGGAGTGTGAATCCTTGATCTCGCAGCATTCGAAGGTCTTGAATTGTATTTGCGCTATCGGGGATAAGAGCAATGTAAATACGGCGGAGATAATCATTTTCGTCATTGGGTTTGCTGAACGCGATAGCAGACCGGATGAGATTTTTCATCTCGCCCGGGTATGGTAGCTGCTCTGCCTTAGAAAGAATCTTCTTAAAGAGACGAATGTTCTTCCCGATAAACGAGAATTGTTTTGCATAGTTATTCATGATGCCTGTTGCCACATCGATGAGATCTTCTTTCGTATACCTTCCAAAATCAACTACAGCATCAAATCTGCGGATGAACGCCTTGTCGAATTTTGAAAATAGGTTGGTGGTCGCGAACAAAATAATCTGTTCTGAAAGTTCATCCATTTGGCTCAGCAAAGTCGATGTGGCACGGCCCATTTCTCGGATGTCATGTGAGTCAATGCGATCGAGAGCAAGCGCATCGATTTCATCAAAGAGCACTACCGTTTGATCAGGTCGTGTAAAACTATTGATTTCAGCGAATAGTTTGGTGATGTTCTTTGCAGTTTGACCAAGACGGCTGTCTATGACAGAGCTGAAATTGACGACATACAATTCGCGTTGCATGATTGAGGAAATTTGTTTTACGGACTCAGTCTTTCCCGTGCCGGCAGGGCCATGAAAAAGGAATTTATGGATTCCGATATTCCGTCCGATGGCGTTGAGTACTCCCTGAATATCATCTGCAATGACTTCAGGCAATGGCAGAGAAGCCTTGACCACGATTTTCTTTTCGAGGAATTCGGACTTGATGTCGGAATCGGACGATTGCGGGACAAGAGTGTTTGCATCTGATAGTAAGGCGATGATGTACGCGGCCAGCTGTGTGTCTCCGGCGCGATCAAATTCCTTTGCGATGTTGTACGCCTCATTGCGAAAAGCGGCGTCATTATGCTCCGTATGGTACCGGATTAGGTTCAGTACATCTTTTTTCTTCATGTTTCTCAGCCTTTAAGTCGTAAATTGCAACTTTAAGTAATTTATTCTATGTCTCATTATAACATATGTGTGTCTCAGGCGTTTTAGTGATATGCTGTGTGTGCGGTCTCAAATGGGCTGCGGGAAAATAAAAACTCCGATCCGTTGACGCGAATCGGAGTCGGGTTGAGCCCTAGGGCTTGTGTGTCTCGGTAAGACCTCACAAGACTACCGCAATGGCTTGTCAATGCAGGTCGGGCGACTAGGGCTCCTTAGTTCAGGAAGGAGCTGTCAATGGCAGCAAATTTCAAGCCAGGTGAAGATAACCACCGACCAGGAGCATATGTAGAAGTTGGACCGCGAGGAGGAAGGGTGCATGATCCTCGCATCGTACATATTGATGCAGGTGACAGGCTTCCGCCTACGCAAGAGGCCGGACACCTTTGGCGGCATCGGCCCTCCGGCAAGAAGTAGAAGAGAATATTGAGGCGCTTCGATTGTCGGATTGAAGATATTCTGAATTCCAGCAATCGGAGCGTGACTCCTCTTCGGAAGTATTGCCAGTGCTTGATTTTGTGGAAGAGAAAGGTCTTTTGAGTAAGGATGTGATTTTGTTACTGGGGGCAGTGACTCATGATAAACATTTGCTGCTTTATAACGGTCGTTTTCTCAGGAAAGAAAGGTCAGGGAGTGCTTGTCGGCGCACGAGTAGGACGCTAGATTTAGGCTAAGCTATTCTTAGCCTGCTTGCCTCAGGAATCCGGTTCATGGAGGTTCTACGGATTTATCCGATATTCAACCATGTGTTTGGCGAATGCGGGCTGGATAGGATTTATCCGCATGTCCTCGGACTGAACTATTCGGATCCGCAGGATCTGACTGATGGTTCAATCGTCCATACAGGCTTTGAAATCACGCCTGCTAGGTGGTGTGGGGAGATTCGTGAGGTCAGGCGTCGTTATGAGTTTTATCTCACTGATGACGCAGATCAGGGCCGGCTTGGGGGGTGATAGTCCCCGGAGCATAGTCGAGGAAATTATTTCTTGGAACTATGAATCTGATGATGCTTCACCTTTTGCAGCTTGGCCATGGGCTGATTTCGGCAAGGTAATGAGCAAAGAATTAATTGCTCAGGATGCTGCGCTGTATCCTGCCAAGGGCGCAGAGCTCAAGCAAAGTTAGGGCTGGTAGATCAGCGTGTGGAGCAGCGTGGCTTGCGCCGAGCCTGACAATGCTTTGTTCTTTTGTCCTTCCAGGAGTTTGTGCTTGCGGTGGGGGTCGTGCTCACTGTGCAGCGCGCTCAGGGCCTGCCCATCGATCGCCTTCGAGAACGGTTGGATCACGCGCGACGAGCTCATGGAGTCCGCCGAGCGCTACGGCAAGAGCCCCTACGGCCAGCATCTCAAGGGCATAGCCGACGGCGAGATCATGCTTGTCCCCAACCAAAAGAGCTGACGCAGGGTCTGTTTCCGGGTGTTCCGGCTTTCCATCTTTCAATGTCTCTGCAACAGTTCGCATACCGGAAATCCATTAGTGTGAGATGCACTGCGCTTTCTCCAGAACGGAAATCCTGTTGAGACACGCTGAATTGACATTGCTGATATGCGTGAGTAAATTTATCAGATACGATAAAGCTAGGCGTTGTCTAGTTCGCGAAAACCGTTTCCTATCCAGGGAACGGTTTTCGTGCATTAGGGAGGCGTTATGTATAGACCATTTATGGCAGTAGAAAGCCAAGTGCAACAGCTTAACAGACGTGGTCTGCAGACTGACATGCGCACTCCGTGGATTTTGGAACGTGAAGGCTATTATTCGGTTGTTAACGGGTACAAGGATCCTTTTCTCGATAAAGAAGCCGGAAAAAGAACACATGAAGACCGATATCTTACCGGCACGTCGTTCAATGACTTGTATGCTCTTTTCGTTTTTGATAGGAACTTGCGATTCTTGTTGTTCCGTATGACTACGTTGTCAGAAGCTATTCTGAAGACAATATGCTCATACGAATTCACTAAAGAGAATGCAGATGAGGAAAATCCTTATCTGAATATCGCAAATTATGCGGAAACAGGCAAAGCGCACGACAAAGCTGTATTACTTATTCCAAAGTTAGGGAAAATCATCTCTTTAAACAGAAATCCTAGATTCCCTGATAGGAAAGAATATCTTCGGCATTGTCTCGAGGAATATGAGGGGGAAGTGCCGCTTTGGGTATTGTGCAATGATCTCACTATTGGTCAGATTTATTGGTTTTTCCAGGCGCAGGGTAGCGTTGTCCGTGGAAATATTGCGCGTAGCTTTACTGCTTTATATAAGGATTCTCACCGTCATGGGGAAGAGATCACTTCTATACAGCTTGACAAGATATACCGGAGAATAAAGGATTTTTGAAATATATGTGCTCATGATGAGCGATTGTATTGTGCACATCCTCATGATAGGAACATCACTGTATTCCAGCTTGTTAAGGATTTGAGGCTGGTCACGGACAAGAAACGGTATTTGGAATTCCTGCAGCAGCTTGAATCTTTACTCGTAAATCTAGAAAAGGATATCCCTGATTATATTGGTTATATATGCTGCGAGATGGGCTTGCAAAATGTAGATGTATTGCAGACTTGGATACAGACAAGCCGAAAGCTGTAAACATTGGAGAACTTTCCGGGAGCTTCGTAGTTCCGAGAATCTCTGGCCGTTACTATGCCTTTCGTGAAACCTTATAGCGAAGATTGTTAATCCCCCTATATCTCATGGTATCCGTATGTTACGTATGTTCCGCTTTATGACAAAGCATACGTTGCTGGGCCTTGGGCGCGTTTTCTTGCCATGGACGCATGCTTCCGGACGCTTCGGCACGTTCTGTGTCCCTAAATGTTGCACGATTCGAAATTTGCCCCGAAAATCGGAATCGTGCAACAAAATTC
>OLQC01002273.1_pt1 | contig 13147 bp, 12 predicted proteins | sample 1672471 | NCBI WGS metagenome assembly OLQC01 (sample SAMEA3136689, study PRJEB25190) | human gut metagenome | biome: human gut; feature: human-associated habitat; material: faeces | place: Austria | collected 2013
GCCTGAACTCGGTGATGTCGGTGAGCCACAGCCGGTTGGGCTCGTCGGCGCGGAATCTCCTGCTCACGAGGTTCTCCGGCGCCTTGGAGACCTCGCCGGCGTTGGAGCTGTAGCCCCGGCGCGCCTCTTGTTGTAGACGACCTCGAGGCCCTCCTCGCGCATCACGCGGACCACGCGCTTCTCGCTGGCGCGGACGTCCTCGCGGCGCGCCAGCGCCCGAGGACAGCGAGCAGCCCGGCGCCTAGACCGCGACGGACATGGAGCCGTCGAGGTCAGACGCGACGCGGTAGGGGCCGTCGTCGATGACCTTCTCTAATGCGGTTGCTTTGTATTCAGCTTTCAGATCGTACTTAGCGCTCCATTTGCTGCTCGATTCTTTCGTGACGTTAGATGCCACCGCTAGATCAACCTTGGCGCCTTGGACTTTCCACTCCCTCTGGTTCATCGCGTACGCAACAATCCCGTTCTGAATCCCCGAGATGCTCGGCGGGAACGACTGGTTGTCGGCATCAATGGAAAAGCTCTCTTCCTTGGCATCAAGGTGCTGCTGAATGCGGTCGGTATACTTCTCGGCTCATTCATCGGCTTTGCCATTTCGCACAAAGTAATTGTTGGATAGGTCGGTCGAGCGGTAGACGTAGTCGGCCTTTTGGTAGTTTGCCGTGTGGTCGGAGTGGGCGATTGCCATGAGCTCGTCGGTCAGGCCAAAGTACAGATGGCGCTGGTCCAGGTCTCCGTACCAGTTGTCGCTGGTGTCGTCCCAGGTTAGGTCCATCTGGCACCATTTGCCGTCGATCTTTACGGAGTTCCACGTGTGGCCGTTGCCGGTGATGCGGCCGTTGGCGATGCCCGCGGCGTCAAGGAGCTTGGAGTAGATGCGCTGGTAGCTCTTGCAGGTGCCCTGGTGGCGCGTGAGGCCGCTTTCGGCCGAGCACCAGTTGAGGCTGTGGTCGTACTCCAGCTGGTTGAGCGTCTAGTCGTGGAGCCACAGCGCCATGTCGTATTCTGAGCCGTTTGTCTCTTGCCTGCACAAGTTCACGGCGCTGTTGACGATCTGCGTGACGCTTGGGCGGGCGGCGTCGTTTACGGTCACCTCCGCCGTGGTGCGCAGGTAGTAGATCCCCTTGTCGTTTTGGGGGTCGTATCTGTCGTTGTCCATAAAGTAGAAGTAGATGCGGTACGTGCCCGATGCCGTGAAGTCAAAGGTAAAGTCGTGGCCCGCGGTGCCCAGACTGTGGTAGCTGGCCCATGCCGGTCGCGACGGGTCGCAGACGCTCTCGTGGCTGCCGCCGTCCCAATAGGTGGGTACGTCCATGCGCGCCTTGGCCTGGGACGAGCCGTTGGTCTGGGTTACGTGGAAGGTCGTCGCGGTGCCCGCGCGGGCGTCGTTCCACGAGACGGTGAAGGTGACGCCGTTTTGGGTTGCGGTGGCGGAGTGGGCGTAGGTGGTTTGTGACGCGGTGGAGATCGCCTCGGGCGTGGGGTTGGTGCGGGCTCGGAGGGATGGGGCGGGGGTGGTGTTTGCGGCGGCGGTGCCGGGGGTGGCGGTGTCTGTGGTGTTGGCGTCCGCGGGGTCGGTCTGGCTGGTGCCGGTAGATGTTGCGGTGCTGTCCTCTGCGGAATCTGCTGTCGCATTTGTGTTGGTGCCGTCTTCAGCCTTGTCTGTGCCGCTGCTCGTGGCGTCGGCTTGCGCCTGCTGCTCGGTGGTCTCTTGGAGCTGAATTGCCTCCGCGATGGCTGCCATGGGCATCGTCGCGCCGACCATGGACGTGCACGCGATCGCGCAGAGCAGGTAGTAAAGGGGTCGTTTCATAGCGGAGCCTCTCGGTGAGCAGTCAATAGGGTCCGAAGGCAGCTCCAGGCCTGCACTCCGCACATATTTTATTGGGGATTATTTTACGGGAACCCCAGTCAACATCAGCGAACTTTCTGGGGGATGTTGGGGAGGGGAGGGATGGTTGGTTGCCCGGTGACGTTGTGAATCGCGTTGGGTTGACTATGCCTGATGCGGCAAATCCAGCATAAGGCCGTCTCGCGCTTCTTCGAGACTCGCCACCGAGACCTTCCAGGAAAAGTCCGCAAGGCTGCTGCCTAGGTCAAGTTCTGCGTGGTCGTATTTTTCAATTTTGCAGCCTAGGTGATTCTCGTCTGGTAAAAGGCGACATTCGACCGGTCGCGACCCGATGATTCGATACTCCTTCTGATATGCGTACTTGGGTGTTTTGATAACGAGATTGTGCGGGATGCCCTCAAAGATCTCGCGTATCAGTTTTGGCCCGGGAACGCCGTAGGAGATGGGACCGTGGGCGTAGATGCTTCCGTCGTCGGTGGTGTGTCTGTCGGCGAGGCGCGCGAAGCTGTCGTACTGCACAATGCCGATCCATCCGTCCTCGCATCCGAACTCCTGGATCATGCGTTTCGGGATTTTCACGGCGTTGTCGACGATATCGTTCTCGCGGACCGTATACATGCAGTAGATGGGCAGGGAAGTATATCTGTAGAGGCGCACCCCGGGAGCCATGGAAGCTTCGAGCGGATCGCCCTGTTCGCCAGGCAGGCCATGATAGTAGCCGGCCGCGTTCATGTAGAGGCGACCGTTTATTAGGTCGTCGATGTATGCTTCCTTGGGTGCAAACTTGAGTAGGTATGCGATGCCGTCTTTGAGCATAGAAGATCCTTTCTTGGGTGGAGGTGCCCTGGGTCGCTTTGTGCGCCCGGGTTGTTTGCCGCCAAGGTAAGGCCGACTGGTGGGATCTTCGTGCGGGAGTGGTGCGGGTCGCTGGTGTTGCCCGGGGGCTGTGATCGCCCTCGGCGTCTGGGGTGCATGTCTGTGGAGCGTTCCGGGGGGGCTGTTTCCGGGCAGGGGAGTGTCGGCTGCTGCCAGCTAATAACGAAATTGGGGGCGAGCTCACAGTTGAGGCTGTCCTGCGCAACCTCAGCGGGGCTACGTTCTTCAGACGCGTGTTGGAAGTGGTGCGGAGTGTTAGGGCCTCGCCGCGATGTCGAACGGTACGGTTATCAAGGATTTGCTCAGCGTCAAGTTCGAACTTCCGGTGTGGGTGCAAAGTGGATTGGGACAGGACGGATGATTGGGGCCATCTTCGAGCTTGCAGGTGAAATAGGGGCGGCATAGGATATCTAATGATATTCAGGTTTGGGATGCGGACCGACTCGCTTCGAATCGGGCTTACATCAACTTTCTCGACACTATCGTATGAGAGGAATCTGGTATGAAGATTGATTTGCATTGCCATACCATCAAGGCGAAATCGGGCGATGGAGGGCGCGATATTGACCCGGCCAGCTTGGCTGAGGCCTTAGCAGGCAACCAGGTTGGTATCGCCGCCATTACAAACCATAACCTCTTCGACCTTTCAATATTCAAGCAATGCGTAGCTGAAGCGTCAGCCAAGGGAATCGATCTCTGGCCGGGCATAGAGCTTGATATTCGAGGCAAGTCTAGGGTTGTCGGCCATGTAATCGTTATTGCTGACCCCGTGCATGCGAAGCAGTTTTCTGATGTCTGTAATGGCCTGGTTCAATGCACACATCCTGATGATTTTGTTCTTGATTGGGATAAGCTTGCCGGCGCATTTGTCGGACAAGGGTTCGATTTCATCGTGATATCTCATTACCGTCCCTTCAAGGGCAAGTCTTATAAAGATAAGGCACTGCCTTACGCCGATAATCAAGCACTGAAAGCGAGTTTTCCAGTAGAAACCCCGTTCTTTTTCGAGCCTTCAAACCTTAAGCGCGCTGGCATCATGTATGCCGATGGGGTCGATTGCCTGATTGGCTCGGACGTCAAAGACTGGAGCAAGTATTGTGAGTGCTCCCTTCCTGAGATTAAACTTGAGGTCAAGAGCTTCAGCCAGTTTCTGCTCCTGCTTAGAAAGACACCTGAAGTTCTCAAATCCATTATGGACAAGAAAACGTCAGAGCAGGTTGAAATCACTTTGTTCGATGACGATGCGAAGCTTACCTTCCCCGTCTACAACGACGTCACCATCGTCTTTGGCGCCAAAGGCACGGGGAAGACGGCGCTTCTAAAAAAGATAGAGAATCATTTTCGGGCGAAGGGGTGGACCGATGTCTCTTCGTATTACGCGTCAGAAAACAATGACAAGTATAAACAAATGGTGAACGTGAATCCCAAAGAGGAGGACTTTGTTAAACTCGGCGTCGACGACGCGAGTGATAAATTCGCTGGCATCAGAGCGTGGAATGAACCGGCAGTAACTCCTTTTAGCAATTACATCAGCTGGGAAGAATACAGTGTCGAGAAAAAGGACACGGCTCGCTTCGGATTTGCCTTGGCTTCTGCACCTGTAGAACCGGACCTTGACGCGATGAGATGTCTTATCGATGACTATAAGACATTGATATCTAGCGCTAATAATATTCTTAACAACAAGATTGTTGAGGCTTGCTTGAGTTCTAACGAATTCAGTGAACTTAGATCTGCTGTTCTGAGAGTATGTATGAACGCGCAATCCTATGTGCGATCCGGTTTCGTTGACGCCTACGCACTTCATCTCGAGTGTTTTACAGTCAAGAAAATGAAAAGTTACATCACTGCGCGAACGGGGAGTCCTACAAAGCCTTCCGGAACCGGGTTTTCGGCTTTTGCCTTAAGCTACAAAAAGGCGAGATCCATTTTGAATTCGATTTCCGATTCTTTTCAAAACGAGCCTTATGAGGAAAAAGTGGTACTCGGACGTCTGGCTGAAAAGGGCGACGTTGTACAACATCGAAAATACTTAATAAATCCGTCGCAGGGAACGAAGGTCTCTTATCTTCGCGATAAGGTGAAGGCCAAGAATCTAAAATCGTTGGTTGCGGCAATCGGCAATGCATCGGATACCGCCAAAACTCCGTGTGGGGCATTGGCCTCGAAAATAGCCGAGGTTAACAAGATGACAGATGAGATGGGAATTGCCTCGCTTAAGGACTGTCTGGGCGTTACCTCCTATGTGTCTTGTGGGGGAGATTCGAGCTATGAGCCCTCTAACGGGGAGAGGGCGATGATTGTTCTTGCCCATGCCCTGTTCGACGATGATGCCTCCATTTATATCCTCGATGAGCCTGAGGCAAGTATGGGCAATGAATTTATCAACGAGGTTATCGTAGATAGAATCAACCAGCTGGCGAAAGCAAATAAAATTGTCATAGTGTCCACCCATAATGCCAACATTGCTGTTCGTACTTTGCCCTGGCAATCGATTTATCGCGAATACGATGGCGGTTGCTATCGTACCTACGTGGGTAATCCCTTTTGCGATGAGCTTAGGGATATTGCTGAGGTCAAACCGCCTAAGGTGTGGACACAAGTGAGTATGGACACTCTTGAGGGCGGGGAATATGCATTTACCGACAGGGAGATTGTTTATGGAAAACTTAACTAACGGAATCGTTCTGAACGCCGGTGCCGACCAACACGTGATTACGGTTACGTTGCGTATGAACTCGGAGGGCAATGAGGTCCTTCACTTTGAAGACGCTCCGGAAGAGTTGGACATCGACTTTGCGAAAAGCGACCAGACCTCTCTACGCAAGTTATTTCGCTGGCTGTTGGATGAGCAGCTCAAGCAAAGATTCAGCCTGAAATTAAAGATTGACTCCTCGGTTAAGAATGTCACTTATAAAAAGGTCGCTGGGGATTACGTCAATGACCTCAACGCTGAAATTGATCAGGTCTTTTTAAATGAAGCTCAGACCATAAAGGATCTACATGAGAAATTGGGATAGAGCCCGGAAACGGTAGGGGTTCTGGGGACTCATAAGCCTCGATTAGTTTGAGGTATCTTTAAAGATGACTCCCGATAACGTCTTGATAAGGGCTGCTTCGAATATTGGTAGTATGGTTGTTTGCGAATTTGTGTATGAGACGCTTGACTAATGTGTCCTCGTGGAGTGCGATGCCGTCTTTCGGGTCGCTGCGGGCGCGGGTATGTAGAGTGCTTTTATGCGTTGGCACTCGTCAACCGCTAGGGCGATGCAGTACGAGTTGGGGCCTCTTTTCTGCTTCACTTCATTAAGGTGTATAGTATATAGCGCAATATTAAAGCTCTTTGGGAGCTTTAAGGGTGACGCTTTCTGTAAGAGAGTGTTGCCCTTTTTTCATGCATGTAATGTGTGACGTGTTAGCTAAACGCCATTTCGGCAATGGGATGGTCGAGTATGGGCGGTTTGGCACCTTGCGCCTGCTGTCATTGGTGTAGCAAGCACTTGATTTAGACTACTTAAAGTCTATAATCAAAGAAAAACTCTGATATATCTTTTCAAAATAATGAAAGGAATGTTGAGTACCATGCTTTGTCAGTTCACCTTTAAGAACTATCGGTCCTATCGCGACGAGGCTGAGCTTTCCATGCAGGCGACGCCGATGAAGGAGTTTGAGCGTTCCCTCATCGAGTGCTCCGACGGGCAGAGTTTCCTTCCGGTGGCTGCGGTGTACGGGCCCAACGCTGGTGGTAAGTCTAACCTGCTCGAGGCTCTTGATTACGTTCGTTCGGCGGTGGCCAGACCAATTAGATTGCTGTCTGCCAGCGCTGATGCGCCAGCGGGTGATCGCCCTTTGATAGCCCGTTGTTCGGCGTTTGAATTTGATGACGTGTCTGCTGCCGAGCCCACCGAGTTCGAGCTCTATTACCGCGCGGGCGAGCATGAGTACCGCTATGTTCTGTCTGTACACGCCGATGAGATCGTGTCCGAAGGGCTGTGGCGGCGTAAATTGGGAGCGTCGCGTACGGCGATGCTGTTCGAGCGCGAGGATACAAAGGTTGAACTCGGCCCCACACTGCGTAAGCTTGTGACGGCTGCGAGGTTCAACCCGAGCCTGCCGTACCTATCGTTCCTTTGCATCAACTTCGATGCGCCGGTGGTCCAGGAGGCGGCCAGCTGGTTTCTCGACGCTGTGTTTCTCAACTACAACAGTTCCTACCTTGAGCGGATGCTCGAGCAAATGCTCGACGAGGGCGACTCGCGCGAGGTCACGCGTTTTTTGCGCGCCGTTGATGTGCGTATTGATGGCTTCAGAGTGGAGAGGGCGCCGGAGTGGCGCGGCCAGCGCGTCTTCGTGAGGCACAAGGTGAGGGGCAAGGCGTACGAGCTGCGTTTATCCGAGGAATCTGCCGGTACCCAGAAGCTCATGGGGTTGGCTGCGTATCTGATGACAGCGCTTGAGCGTGGTGGCACCGTTGTGGTAGACGAGCTCGACGCCAAACTGCACCCGAAGCTTCTTCGCTATGTGATTCTGCTGTTTAAGGATCCTGAGGTCAACAAGAGTGGCGCGCAGCTCATCTTCTCGTCCCAGGATGTGTCAACCATGCGAAACGATGTGTTCCGCCGTGACGAGATATGGTTCGCTGCACGCGGCGAGGGGGAGGCGAGCCAACTGTGGTCTCTCGCCGATATCCACGAGGCAAACGGTAATCTGGTAAGCAAGAACGCGGCTTTCGACAAGCAATACCTGTCCGGTCGCTACGGCGCCGATCCGTACCTCACCCGCATCGAGGAGTGGGATTAGCATGGTGGTGAAGAAGTCGAAGGGCTGGCGTAGCGGCAAGCGAGAGGGCCGCTCGCGCATGGTTCAGATGACGCGTCATCTTGTAGTGAGCGAGGGCAAGGAGACCGAGCCTCGCTACTTTGAGGGCGTGCGTGCGGCGTTGGGCGCGGCGAACGAGCGCAAGGTTGCCATTGTCGTTAAGGGGACCGGCAGACACACGCTTGACCTGCTTGACTTCGCCGTCGAACACTGTCGCTATGCGCCCGAGACGTTCGATCACGTGTGGCTCGTGTATGACAAGGATGACTTTCCTGCGTCCGACTTTGATGCGATGAAGCGCAAATGTGACGAGCTCTCCGATGGTTCGAGGACCTTCCATGCGTTGTGGTCGAACCCCTGCTTCGAGCTGTGGCCGCTTTTGCACTTTCGCTACACGACCGCGCATATGTCCGCGTCCGACTGCCAGCATGCCCTCGCGCAGGAGATGTCGAAGAACTTGGGCATCGAGTACCGCAAGAACCTGGACGGGATGTTTGGGGCAGTGGATGATAGGCGAGGCGAAGCATTGGAGCGTGCTGGGCGCCTCGTCGCGTACCATAGGGAACTGGGTAACATTAAGCCATCTGCGCAAAACCCTGCAACTAAGGTGGGCGAAATTTTCGATGTAATCGGGCCGTATCTGGTTGGATAGCCGAGTTCGATCGGGCTCGATAGGTCTGGAGATTCATGAAAGATGTTGTTTTGGGCTGCCTGCCGTTTTTAACTGGATTGACCTTTTGGGACCCTATAGGAGACTAGGGCGAATCTAGCGGTATTGACGCAACCAACCTACGGGCCTGCGTCCTACAGAAAGGCGGTTGTTTTCCGGATGGCCGCCTTTCTTCATTACGCCTATGAAGAGAGGCTTTATTGAAGAGTATTCGGCGTAACAGTCATATCTAGGTGATTCGCCCAGTTAAACGCTCTTACATAGTATCTCGAGCCAATCAGCGCGAACGGAGATCTAATGGCCGCCGCTAATACAAAGCCGTGGCTTACGGCGTCCGAGCAGATTGACCGTCTCAAATCGAGAGGTGTCCATTTCTTGCTGATGAGCGAAGACGATGCCAGAGCTTACCTGGAAAAGAACAGCATCTATTTTCGTCTGCGTGCTTATCGACTTGGGTTTCCTAAAGTTGAGAAGGGAAATCGCAAGGGAGAGTATGCAAATCTAGACTTTTACGCGGAAACGGAAACGAGCGATACCCGTGCCTATGAGCAAGCACTAGATATTGAGTATATTGTTCATCGCGAGATGCAGCGCTCGGGCTTGAGTAAAAGCGAGCTGACAAAACGTATGGGCGTGAGTCTTCAGTCGCTTTCGAAATTGTTGAATTCTCAGCCCAACATGACGCTGAAAACGGTCACAAAGTTTGAGCTTGCGTTGGGTATCAAAATCATTCCTCAGGTCATTTCCGGTTATTCGAATGAGGCACCGTTTTTTCTCTCCAATGCGATTTCCATGGCGTATGGTCACGCTAAGAGATATCTGATGGTCGTTACTGGACTTTCGCCCATGGGGGCTTTGACGCTGCCGGCAATTCTTCCTTCGGAATTGGCAGTGGACAGCGATACGTCTTTCCAAAGTGAGTTAGTTGTTTTCGAGTTGGATTTTGCATGCCACTGTGTGCAAATGTAACGGGGTGCCGAATCGGCAGTTTAACTGATTCGGCACTTATATTTCGAAGTTTTTAGTTGAAGCCCTGCGATGCCCGTGCTACGACAGCTAAATTGACCGTGACGTCCTGTCTTGCGACACGCATGTCGCTCCGCATGGGTATCATGGTGAAAGCGATTTCAATGACAGGGGTGCTCGTGGTAAAGATGAAAGATGTGGCCGAGCTGGCGGGCGTTTCGAGCGCCGCCGTCTCGCGCTACCTCAACGGTGGATATATCTCGGCGGACAAGGCCGAGCGCATTAAGCATGCAATCGAGCTGACCGGATACGTGCGGTCCAGTCAGGCTCGCGCGCTGCGCACCGGTTCCACCAAGCTCATTGGCGTCATCGTACCTAAGATCAACTCCGAATCCGTGAGCCGCATTACCGCCGGTATTGGCCAGGTGCTCGGTCGTCGTGGCTACCAGATGCTCCTTGCCAACACCGACAACGCGGCCGATCGTGAGCTCGAATACCTCGATTTATTCCAAAACCACCCGGTCGATGGCATTGTGCTGGTGGCAACCATGATCACCGACGAGCACCGTCGCGCGATTGAGTCGTGCCGCGTGCCCATTGTGTTGATCGGCCAACATGTCGAGGGCGCGGCATGTGTCTATCACGACGATTACGAGGCTGCCTTTGAGCTGGGCCATGCGCTTGCGGGTCGCTTGGATGGCAAGATTGCCTACATCGGAGTTACGGATGAGGACCGCGCGGCCGGTTTCGACCGTCGTCGAGGTTTTGAGGCCGGCTTGCGCGCCGCGGGCAACCCGCTCGATGCCGCCTTGATTCGCCTGGGCTCGTTTACGCTCGACTCAGGCTATGGTGCGGCGCGTGAGCTGCTTTCCGTCGCTCCCGATGTTTCGTTTATCGCCTGCGCGACCGATACCATGGCGGCGGGCGCGCTGCGTGCCATCGATGAGGTTCGCGGCATGGGCGAGGGTATACACCGCGTGAGTGGTTTTGGCGACAACGCGTTTTTGCGCGCGCTGACGGGCGGCATTCCCACCGTGCATTATGGCTACCTGACCAGTGGCGTCGAGGCGACCAATATGTTGCTCAATACGCTCGATGGCGAGGAAGGGGAGAGCGGTCTCAAGACGCTCAAACTTGGGCATCAGCTCATGAATGTCTAGGCCTTGGACGCGTCTGCCTGCCTTTGAGTCCCCAGTTTTTGTCTCAAAACTACCATTCGCCGGCTATTTCGTACCGTTCACCCTACTATGAAAACGATTACACACATATGAAACTGAAATCGATTACAGTGTAAGTGTCAAAGATGGCCGGGTGCACGTGCGCCCGTTGGAGGAAGGGGAAGTCATGGACTACCGCAAATCAGCCCAAGAGGTGCTCGACAATATCGGTGGCGCCGACAACGTCGTCTCTGCCGCGCATTGCGCCACGCGTTTGCGCCTGGTGATTGCCGATAACGCGAAGGTTAACAAGGAGGCCCTCGAGAATATCGACGGCGCCAAGGGCGTCTTTGAGGCTCAGGGCCAGCTCCAGATTATTTTTGGCACCGGCACCGTCAACAAGGTCTACGAAGAGTTCATTGCGCTCAGCGGAGTCGAGGCTGCCACCAAGGCCGAGGCCAAGGAGGCCGCGGCACAGCAGCAGAACATCTTTATGCGTGCCATTAAGGTGCTCGGCGACGTCTTTGCCCCCATCATCCCCGCCATCGTGGCTTCGGGTCTGCTGCTGGGCATTATGAGCGCCCTCAACTTTATGGCCTCCAACGGCTTTATCGCGCTCGACACCAATAACTTTATCTACAAGATTGCCGACCTGGTCTCGGGTACGTCCTTTGGCATCCTGCAGATCCTGATTGGCTACTCCGCGGCCAAGGCTTTCGGCGCTAATCCGTACCTGGGCGCCGTCGTCGGCGGCGCGTTCATCAACTCCTCGCTGCAGAGCGCCTACACGGTCGCCTCCGAGGGCGTGCAGACCATGGTCACCGTCATCCCCGGCGTGTACAGCTTTGAGTGGGTTGGCTATCAGGGCCACGTCATCCCCATCGTCATCGCTTGCGCGATCCTTGCCTTCCTCGAGAAGCGTCTGCACAAGATCGTTCCCGAGATGTTCGACCTCTTTGTAACCCCGCTTGTCTCCGTGTTCGTGACCGTGCTCGTGACGCTTATCGCCGTCGGTCCCGTCTTTGTGTGGGCCGAGAATGCCGTCCTCGGTCTGATCCAGGCTCTGCTCACCCTGCCCTTTGGCATCGGTTCCTTTATCGTCGGCCTGTTCTATGCCCCCACGGTCGTCACCGGTATTCACCAGATGTACACCGCCATCGACCTGGGCCAGCTTGCCCAGTACGGCGTGACCTATTGGCTGCCCATTGCCAGTGCCGCCAACATCGCCCAGGGCGGCGCCGCGCTTGCAGTTGCCTTTAAGACCCACGATGCCAAGATCAAGGGCCTAGCGCTTCCTTCGGCTCTGTCCGCCTTCATGGGTATTACCGAGCCTGCCATCTTTGGTGTGAACCTGCGCTTCTTTAAGCCCTTCATCGCTGGCTGCATCGGCGGCGGCTGCGGCGCCCTGGTCTGCGCGCTCACCTCGCTCGCCGCTTCCGGTACGGGCGTTACGGGTATCTTCGGTATCCTGCTGTGCCTGGCCCAGCCCGTGCAGTACGCGATCATGTTTGCGGTCGCCGCGCTGGTTTCCTTTGGCGTCTCGTTTGTCCTGTACAAGGACGAGCCCAAGGCTTCCGAGCAGGCCTAAGAGCTTTTGATTGAAGGGTGCCCGCGGGTTGTATGCTCGCGGGCGTTTCCCGTATCCGGTGTCGATCTCTGGCGCCTTGTTACTTTCGATCCGTTAGGACTTTGATATGTCTAATGCACTTGGCCGCGACCTTGCAAAGCTGGTTGCCGCTGTTGACGCTGCCGCCTCTGAGTGCGGCCATGGCGCGTATGGCCAGCGCTTCCATATTATGCCGCCGGCGGGCTGGCTCAACGACCCCAACGGTCTTTGCCAAGCGGGCGGCGTGTTTCACGCGTACTTCCAGTATGCCCCGTTTGATGTGAACGGTGGCGTAAAGATGTGGGGCCATGCCACAAGCCGCGACCTTATGAACTGGGAATATGTTGGCGCCCCGCTGCTGCCCGACGAGCCGTTCGATTGCCATGGCGTGTATTCAGGCTCCGCGCTTGCCGAGGACGGCTGCATTCGCGTGCTCTATACGGGCAACGTTAAGCTTTCCGATGCGGACGGCACGTACGACTACGTCAATACCGGCCGTCGCGCCGATACTGTTTATGTCGAGAGCGTTGATGGCCTTGCCGGTCGGGAGTTCAGCCAAAAGCGCGTGGTGCTGGCGTCCGATGATTATCCCGAGGATTTGACCTGCCACGTGCGTGACCCCAAGGTGTGGCGCGATGATGACGGGCGTTACCACATGGTGCTGGGCGCGCGTCGTCGCGTGGATGGGCCGCATGTCGATAGTCGATTTTGCGCCATGCACGGCGAGGGTGCCGGGCGCGATGTGGGCGAGATCCTGGTGTATGGCTCGGCCGATATGCTGAGTTGGGAGCTCGAGAGTCGTGTGTCTACGCCCGAGCGCTTTGGCTTTATGTGGGAGTGCCCGGGATACCTTGAGCTTGAGCCGGATGGCGGTGTACCGGCGAAGTGGCTGTCCTTCTCTCCCCAGGGTCTTGAGGGCGGTCGTTGGGACCGCGGCAATGTGTATGCAGCGGGCTACATGCCTGTAACGGGCGACATTACGGGTGGCAATGACGCTTATGAGCTGGGCGAGTTCCGCCTGTGGGATGCCGGCTTTGATTTCTACGCGCCGCAGGAGTTTACGTCCGAGGATGGTCGCCACATTCTGATCGGCTGGATGGGCATGCCCGATGAGCCGACCTATGACAACGCACCGACTCTGGTGGCGGGCTGGCAGCACTGCATGACGGTGCCGCGCGAGCTTACGGCCGGTGACGGCGGCG
>OLQC01002274.1_pt1 | contig 13146 bp, 6 predicted proteins | sample 1672471 | NCBI WGS metagenome assembly OLQC01 (sample SAMEA3136689, study PRJEB25190) | human gut metagenome | biome: human gut; feature: human-associated habitat; material: faeces | place: Austria | collected 2013
AAAACCTCCTTTAATTAAATTTATATATTATACTTAATATTTCAAAATATTTAGCAAAAATGAAAGTAATGACTTTACAAAACCATTATAACATGAATATTATAAAATATAAAGTAAAGTATATACTTTACTTAAAGATATTTTACAGGGAATGAAAAAGAGGCTGCTTATTGCTATTTTGGGGTAAAAAGAGTATACTTTGAAATACTAAACATCAGGAGTACAAAATTATGAACACACACTCATCCGGATATTACAGCATAGACAAAGACTATAATATCCTAAGCTATAACGACACTGCCAAACAACTGTACCCCAATCTCCAGCCGGGAGTGAAATGCTATAAGGCACTTATGGGGCTTGATTCCCCATGCCCGCCCTGCCCTGTAGCACTGGGGATACAGGGGCCAAAGACCTACCTGGATCCGATCCGTCATATTTATGAGACAGTTGATGCAGTAGAGACTGTACAGCCCGATGGCAGCAGAGGACATGCACTTGTATTCAGCACAGTAGCCGAAGGAGAAAGCCTGTCAAAGTCTATTCCCACAGGTGAGAACTCTCTCCGTCTGCTGGGTGCCATCAACCTGCTTGCTTCTGACTACATGTCTGTTTATGGCGTAAACCGGGAAACCGGGAAAATCTCCGTATATCGTTCCAGATTTACTGATGCTTTTGCGGATATTAAAGATAATGCAGACTATAAGCTGTCAATTAATTTTATCATCCAGAAATATATTCATCCGGATGAGCGTTCCTATGTGTCCAGACATCTGAATTATGAAACCCTGCTGGAAAGACTTTCTCAGGAAGCCTCTTTCAAATTCCATTTCAGGGTTGTCACAGATACTGTCCATTACTATTATCTGCTCATTGCCAGAAACGGAAACGCCGATGACTATCGGGATTTCGTAATTGCAGTGGCCTGTGAAGACCATGATGTCCCTGATCAGGACAAAAAACACAAGGATACATACCTCTATGATCTTTTCCTCTCAGACTATATCCGGCAGCGTGTACATCCGGATGACCATACAATGCTGGAAGAATCCCTGGAACTGGGCAATGTAATGGGTGTTTTGTCCGGTCAGTCCGAATACAAGGGAAATTACCGGATAAATGACAGGGATGGTATCCATTACTATCAGTTCCGCTTTATCAAAAACGAAGACTCCGGTATCATTGTTCTGGGATTTTTGAATGTGGACGATGTGGTGGAATCAGAAATCAGACACCAGAAGCTTCTCAAAGAAGCTCTTGATACTGCCGAACGTGCCAATGCAGAGAAATCCAATTTTCTTTCCCGTATGTCCCACGATATGCGTACGCCGTTGAATGGGATCATTGGTCTGCTGGAAATCGATAAAAAGCACGAAAATGATATCGGATTCCTGAAAAGTAATCGTGAAAAAGCATTCATTTCAGCCAGTCATCTGCTCTCTCTTATCAATGATGTACTGGATATGTCCAAGATCGAGGAGGGCGGACTTGTACTCAACCATGAACCTTTTGATCTGATCAGATATGAAAAAGAGACACAGATGCTGATTGATATGCAGGCACAGAAAAACGGCATTGATTTCACCGTTCATATCGCACCGGAGATATACGAACATCCCTTTGTATACGGCAGCCCTCTGCACCTCCGTCGTGCCATGATGAATATTTACAGTAACTGTATCAAATACAACAGAGAAAATGGGGCAATCCATACGGAGATCCATGCTCTCCCTTCCCATGATCATAAGCTGGTCTGCAGATGGACGATCTCTGATACGGGAATCGGCATAAACAAAGAATATCTGGAGAAGATCTTTGAACCCTTTACTCAGGAGAATATGGATGCCCGAAGTGTATATCATGGCACCGGACTGGGGATGAGCATTGCCAAAGCGCTATTTGAACAGATGGGTGGTACCATTGAGATTTCCAGTACTCCGGGTATCGGAAGTACTTTTGTGATCACTTTGCCATTTGAAGAGGCAGAAGAAACGGATATCTCTTCTGAGCCAGAATCTGAGCGAAACTCCATTCAGGGCATAAAGATCCTGCTGGCAGAGGATAATGAAATAAACAGAGAAGTGGCACAGGTACTCCTTGAAGAGGAAGGTGCTGTGGTAACTGCAGTATCCAATGGCAGGGAAGCTGTAAAACTTTTCTCCCATTACCCCGAGGGGACATTTGATGTGATACTTATGGATATTATGATGCCTCTGATGGACGGATACGAGGCCACACGCCAGATCCGGAAGCTTGACAGGACGGATGCTTCTTCCATTCCCATCATCGCACTGACCGCCAATGCTTTTGCAGAAGATGTCCGCCACGCACTGGACTGTGGCATGAACGCACATCTGGCCAAGCCACTGGATGTGGAAAAAATGATCCATACGATTGCCCTGTCTCTGTAAAGAAATATTTTTCTGCAAATATTGCACAGTCACAGATTCTGTGCTATCATTCTAAAAAAACTTAAGGGGTAAAGTATATATTAAAGTATATATTTTACTCTCGGCATAACTATTATTTAACATTTTTATTTACAGGTAAAATACATGCAAAAAAGAGATAAAGGCTTTACCCTGGTTGAACTTATAGTCGTGGTCGCAATCCTGGCAATTCTTGTCGGACTTCTGGCGCCTTCTTACACAAAATATGTGGAACGAAGCCGCGAATCAACAGATCTGGCAAATGTCCGCACTGAGTATGGTGAAATGATGGCAGATATAAATCTGGATGGCAAAGATCCCGAAAAGGCTAAGAGAACAGTTAAGCTGAAACAGAAAATAGATGACTGGCAGTCTGCAGAAACTATCACCATCGCCGGGATTTCCCATACTGTAGGTGACGAAGATACTGCCAATTGGAAAGGGATTCCAGTCGCCAATGGAACATGTGAGATTTCCCTTAATGATGATAACAGTGTGAGATTTACATGGTCAGGTGGAAATGAGAGTGGCGGGAAAAAATATCCGTTTAATATTGGCGAAGACCTACAGGCTCCTCTCCTCAAGAGTAATGTATTAAATTTACTGGATCCAAAGACTAACTATGAAATTGATTCTCGCTGTAAAAAGTCAACGAATGATATGGTTAATAAAGTCAAAGAAAAAATAGGAGATGATAGCTTACTACAACATGGTACCTGGGCATATCTGAAACGCCCCGGCACTCAAGACAGCTATCTGTTCTGGACTTCCGTCAATACTGATGACGTTGGAGCAGACAAGACTATCCCCGTGCTTATTAATAAAGGTAACAATTTCTATATTTCCGAAACAACAACTGCCACTCGCAATCCTGGCAATAAAACAAATGAATATGTCGCAATTTCAGATCACCTCGTATCCGGCAGTGACTTTCAGAATATTCTCAAAAAAGGACAAGAATATTCTACTTTAGAAGCCGCTTACAATGCATATGAAAAGTTACTTACCGAAGGTAAATATGTGGAATATAAGGATACTCTGCCGAAATCATAAAAAACTCCCTGCTCAGACCAGAAATAAAATATTTCCGGTCGGGCAGGGAATTTCTTTCTTCACTGATTATCATACCGCATCCTTATACACTCTCTGGATATGCATTGCCAGATATCCTGTCTCTGTTTCATCCAGCTTATGTCCAATACATCCTTCCAGGTTTTTACAGATGTCAGTGGCAACCTTATAGGCCTGGGGATACTGATCCAGCATATATTCATTCATGTCCAGATTCAGCTTCTCTCCTGTAGATGCACGCGCTACCATATACTTCATATGGTTCATCAGACGATTATAGGACAGTGACAGTACATCGATTGGCTTACCTGTTGCTTTCTCGATCATATCTATACACTCTCTCACTGCTCTCGCAGTCTGCATGGCAACAGATACCTTCTCGTCACCAATTGCAGAATGAATATGCAATGCCACATATCCAACCTCATGATCATCAATCTCTATCTGAAGTCTTTCTCTCAGAATTGTTTTCAGTGTTTCCGCAACTTTAAATTCACTGTAGAAAAGAACCTTGATATCCTCTGTCAGCGGATTGCTGATCTGCTCATTTCTGCGGATTCTTGCGACTGCAAAAGAAATATGGTCAGCAAGTGGAAAAAGAATCCCTCTGTCTATGGAATCTCCAAACACTTTCTGTGACTCTGTCAGAATTGCATCTGCAATCTCCAGATACTCCGGCTCTATTCCCTTTACCAGTTCCTTCGCAGATCCACGCTCTGTCTCCTGTTCCAGACGATATGTAGTGCATCCCTCCGGCTTATCAAAACGCTGGCTGACCTTTTTTCCAAAGCCAACACTTTTGATTTCCAGATCCCCCCTGCAAAAAGGTCATCCTTTTCAATTCACGTGCGTAAAAAAACAGTCAGATAATCAAGATGTCATCTCTTTTGATCATCCAACTGTTTTTTGATAACAATATTATTCCAGCGTCTCCACCGCAAACAACGGTTCACCGGCCTTGATCTCACCGTTTGCCAGAAGTCTGATCCTCTGGTTGTCTTCTGGTTCAGTATCAAGGATAGGGGAAGTGATGGACGGAGCATTGGCAGTTAAGAACTCCAAATCCAGTTTCATCATCGGATCACCTTTTTTCACTTTCTGACCCTCTATTACCAGGATTTCGAAGCCTTTTCCTTCCAGTTTTACAGTGTCGATTCCCATATGAAGAAGCATAGGGATACCGGAATCTGTCTGGAAACCTATGGCATGTTTTGTATCAAAAATAAACTCAACTTCACCGTCTGCAGGTGCATATACAGTACCTTCTGTTGGTGTCACCACTGCACCGTCACCCATCATTTTTCCTGCAAATCCTTCATCCGGTGCAGTAGAAAGATCTGCTGCGATTCCGTCTACAGGGCTGTAAATGATTGCTGTTTTTCTGATCTTTTCTTCTTTTACAGGTGCCAAGGACTGTGCTGTACCTGCATTTTTGTCCTCAACCTCTGCACTGTTCTGTCCATCTGCATTTTCTGCTGCAATATTTTCCTGTGCCTGTATATTATCAGGTGTCTCATCTGCGAATTCGTTGGGAGCAGTCTCCAGATATTCTTCCAGCTTCGCCTTGATAACAGTTACATGAGGTCCATAGATAACCTGTACGCCCTGTCCTTTTTTTACGATTCCTCTGGAATCTGTCTGTTTCAGAAGTTCATCATGAACTTTCTCAGGCTCTGCAACTGTGATACGAAGTCTGGTCGCACAACAGTCAACATCTACAATATTTTTCTTTCCTCCAAGACCTCTGGTGATCAGTTCACTTACCGGATCACCGGAGGTTGCTGCAGCTGCACCGGCTGTCTTTCCGGCTTCTTTTCTTGCATTTACATCAGCTTTTGTATAAAGCTTTGTCTCTGTATCATCATCTTCACGTCCCGGAGTCTTGAAATTAAATTTCCTGATCATAAATGTAAAGATCACATAATACAGGATAAAGTAAATAATACCAACCGGAATGATCCTCAGCCAGCTTGTTTTTGCATTTCCCTGCAGAATGCCAAAGAGGAACAGGTCAAGGAAACCTCCTGAGAAAGTAAGTCCTACTGCAATATTCAGCATATGTGCGATCATATAAGCCGCACCTGCCAGGATCACCTGAACTACGAACAATGCCGGAGCTACAAACAGGAATGAGAATTCCAGCGGTTCAGTGATACCAGTAAACATACATGCCAGCGCTGCGGAAAGAAGAAGTCCGCCTGCCGCTTTTTTCTTCTCAGGTTTTGCACAGCGATACATAGCCAGCGCTGCTCCCGGAAGACCAAAAATCATAAAGATAAACTCACCAGAGAAATATCTGGTTGCATCCGCACTGAAATGTGCTATATTTGCAGAATCAGCAAGCTGTGCAAAGAAGATATTCTGTCCGCCCTGCACCACCTGTCCTGCCACTTCCATAGTTCCGCCCACTGCTGTCTGCCAGAATGGCATATAAAATACATGATGCAGCCCAAAGGGGATCAGTGCTCGTTTAATAATACCAAAAATCAGAGTTCCCAGATATCCACTGCCTGTTACCAGACCGCCCAGAGCATAAATACCGTTCTGAACTGCCGGCCATACAAAATACATCAGGATTCCCACAAACATATATACGATCGTGGAAATGATCGGTATAAATCTTGAGCCGCCAAAGAATGACAGCGCATTCGGAAGCACAATTTTGTGGAAACGGTTATGAAGTGCCGCAACACCAAGACCTACGATAATACCGCCGAATACACCCATCTGCAGAGACTGGATCCCGCATACAGAAGTAATGGTTCCTTCCAGTACATCTGCTGCTATCTGACCGTCTGCTGTGATTTCATTGTTGATAAGAAGCATGGCACTGACAGCCACATTCATAACGAAATATGCAATCAGCGCAGAAAGAGCAGCAACCTCTTTCTCTTTCTTTGCCATACCAATGGCAACACCAACAGCAAAGATCAGCGGCAGATTGTCAAATACAGCACTTCCAACCTTGTTCATAATGATCAGAAGAGAATTAAGTAATGTTCCACTTCCCAGGATCTTCTGCAATCCATAGGTAGCGATGGTTGTTTCATTTGTAAAGGAACTGCCGATACCAAGTAGCAAACCTGCAACAGGGAGAATTGCGATCGGAAGCATAAAAGATCTTCCCACACGCTGCAAAACTCCAAAAATCTTGTCTTTCATGTTCTTTTGTCTCCTTTTCCTTATTCGTGCGAATAAACCGTCTTGTTTCCGGGAGATTAAAACCTTCTGACATATGATTATTCCGCGTTTTACCACAAAGAATACATCAAAAAAAGGCACTAACCCCCATAAACATTAAAAAATAACATTTATGACCGGTTAATGCCTGCCTGTCCAGTAACACACCAAATCTGTGCTATACTATAAAGGATTATTTATTCCCTGTCAAGATACTCAGGAAAATTTTTTACAAAATATTTTTGCATTTCATGAATCGATCTCTGTAATGACCATTTATTATTTTCAAAGCCGCAACATTCTCTGCATCCTTCTGATCTGATAGAAATTTATTGATTTCCCACTGCTGCAGGCTGCACGTTCAACTTGATCACTCTGTCTTCCCATTTTAATCCATTCAGATCTACAGAAATGTACACCCATTCATCGCTGAGTTTAGGCTCTTTTCAGGGGGATTTTATCTGTTTCTCTCTTCCAGATATTCCAGACATTCATTCACACCTTTAATACCAAGTTCCTTGCACACTTTATCCTGAATTTCCACCAGACATTCCAAAAGAAGAGGATTAAACATTCCGCATTCTCCATTTAGGATCATCTCTATTGCCTTTTCATGAGAATATGCTTTCTTATATACCCGGTCACTTACCAGGGCATCATACACATCTGCCAGTGATACCACCTGTGCAGATATGGGGATTTCTTCTCCCTTCAAACCATCCGGATATCCTTTTCCATCATAACGTTCATGATGCCAGCGGCATATTTCATAGGCATATTTCATCATCTCTTCATCATGATACATTTCCAGACTGTCAAGCATCCGGGCACCTATGATCGTGTGCTGTTTCATGGCTTCAAATTCTTCCTTTGTAAGCTTTCCGGGTTTATTCAGAATTTTTTCATCAATTCCAATCTTACCGATATCATGAAGTGCGGAAGCTGTGGCGATCATATGCTGCTGAGACCAGGAAAGATCGTAATTCTCTGATTTTCGCATCAATTTCTCCAGCAAAAGCTGAGTCAGAATATTGATGTGCAGCACATGAAGCCCGCTTTCACCATTTCGGAACTCTACAATCTGACTGAGAATCCCGGTCATCATACGGTTGTTTTTCTCTTTCTCATAAATCTGATCTGTTACCAGATGGATCAGACGCCTTTGCTTGGCATAAAGCTTGATCATATTGATAACCCGCTGATATACCACCTTAGCATCAAATGGTCTGCTTATATAATCCGAAGCCCCCAGTTCGTAGGCACGGCGGATATAACTCTCTGATCCTTCACTGGAAATCATGATCACCGGTATATCCTCGATCCATTTATCTCTGTTCATATAGGCGAGTACTTCAAATCCATCCATTTTGGGCATAATAATATCTAACAGGACCAATGAGATTTCAGTTCCATACTGCTCTAACATCTTCAGAGCCTCTTCCCCGTCACAGGCCTCCAGTATCCGGTATTCTTTTCCCAGAATTTCCTTAAGTATCTCTCGGTTCATTTCAGAATCATCAACAACCAGAAGCTGGGGCAGGTTCCTTTTTTCCATCTTGTCTGTATTTTGCTTCTGCTCCCACCGGGTCACTACTATATTTTTATGTCCCTTGGCCATATACATAAGTCGGTCTGCTTTGGTGAGTGCTTCCTCCAATCTGCCATGGGTAAACATAGCTCCACCAATGCTCACTGAAAGCTTCAGACGATTAAAACCCGGAATATGCGTCGCATGGATCTTCTCCTGGATCATACGGAGCTTCTGTGAAAAGACTTCCTTCTCAATTCCGGGCAGGATCAGCAGAAATTCATCTCCTCCATAGCGCACCAGAATATCCGTACGACGGATATAATGCCGAATTACATTCACTACGGTTATCAGTACCAGGTCTCCTCCATCATGACCATAAGTGTCATTGAACAATTTGAAATCATCCAGATCGATAACTGCAACTCCGGCATTCAAAGACATATTTTTGACTTTTTCCTCAAAATATCTGCGATTATACGCCCCTGTCAGCACATCCTTATACAGCTTTTCACTATATACCGTCAGCTTTTCCGTCAGTTTTTCATATCCTTCCTCATCTGTCAGCGTGTTCTCGTCCAGCTTTTTCAGCATTTCCATTACATAAGGCTCACTGTCAATCTCCAGATACCTTGCAAATACCTGATACATATCAGAATCAAGAAATTCAATTTTGGATGTCTGTTTCTTCTCCTCCAGTGCTTTAAGGGAAATACAATTCTCACATCTTTTATCTTTATTCCAGAAAGCATAACACTGGCAAAGATTTTCTCTTCCTGCAAGCTTACTTTCCATTCCGGCAGCCTGCAGATCACTCCCTTTCAGGAGACGGACTACATCAAAAATCTCCCGAAGCACCTCCATTTTATTCTCTGCTTCCTGCATCGTCATTTGTTTCCACTCAATCATTATTCCCAGCCTCTCACGAACAACAGCTTTTTTCTGCAATATAAACTTGTATTATTATACCACTTACTCATCATGCAGTACAACAATAATATTTTTTCCTAATTTCTTAATTTCATAAAGGGAGCGCCTCAAAAACAGTCCTTGAGGCGTGCTCCCAACCGGTTCTGACTCCAACTGCCTTATAAACATGCTTCAGCTTGACCTTATATAATAAAAGTGCAATCGCAATCAACTATATTTGTAATTATGATTGACTTAAAATAATAGAAATACAATTGCAAGTCATCTATAAACAGGATTAAACTTGACCGTACATAACAAAAACGCGATTAAAGTCAATTATAATCATAATTATTCATGACTAAAAAGCCACAGACTGAGCGGATTCCAGTCTGTGACCTGATTAGATTTTTATACTTTCTTTAGAGGACTTTTAAAACATATTTTGTTTCTTTATTTTCCCGACAGGGGTGCGACCCCGCCAGACCTGTTCAGTATTAATACCAGTCCCGGCAGAGGGTTCTCCCCTAACTGCCTCTATCAGTTAACTCATGCCAGGTTTTACTATTCCAATTTGTTCTAAAACATGTTATACTCAAAAAGCTGTCGAACCTCCAGCAGAAAAGAGGTGGACTCCATGGAAGAAATTCTCACCACATTTCTTGTCTCTGTTATAGCAGGCGTAGTTAGCTACTACATATGCAAATGGCTGGACAGCAGACGATAGACAGCAACAGTCTAAACGGAATAGCTCACCGTAACGAGCAAGAAAGCCCCCAGAGCTGGCACTCTGAGGGCTTTTGTTTTGCTTCACGGAATCTCACCACATTCCTTAGCTACTGTTAGTATATGCGCAATGTGCTAAAAAGTCAACTCAAAAATAGTGGGTGAAAAAGCCGCAGGCTGGATGGGTGCCAGTCTGTGGCTATCTTAAGATAATCTTATTTACCCTCCGTAGTTTTACATTGCAAAATCTTCTCCAGTTCAGCTACTCTTTTAAGTGCTTCTGTTGTCTCTTTTGGGGCCTTTATTTTTTCTTTTTCAGCAGAATCCGCTCTCTGGCGTTCTCTTTCTGTATTTTTGCGTTCAGCTTCCTGACCTTTTTCATACATAATCGTATCTCTCTCAAAACCCTTCATATAGACTAACGACACCTCCCCGTCCCGCTTCACGATATCCACCATCTTCTGGATATCTTTCAGTGTATCATTTACTGCATTTGTCTGGGTTGTGTTCTCCATATAGTTCAGGAACTGCCGGAGTTCTTCGGATATGTCATCCCCCTTTGTACCCTTAGTATACAGTACAGTTGTCTGAGCGCCATCATCATATGGCATTTCCGGTTCTTCTACGCACATATTTCGTATTGTATATTTCACTCTGTCGTAACCAAAAGGATCATAATTACAGATAAAGATCACGTATACTCTCTTTAACTTTCCAAAATCCTCTCCTGATTTCAGGCTGCGGCTGTCTATGATGGCATGATAAAAACGGATCCTCTGTGGAAATGCGGCAATATACTTTGCTTTATCATTCTTATCCGGCTCCAGGTCATAGATGGATGCATCCTCTGACGCATCTATCTCAGCGCTGTCATCGCTTTCTACATAAACATCCAGCCGGGCTCCCCGCAGATCCGTATTCAATCCCCCATAGGATTTCTGTGCGATCACTTTCAGATTTCGAAATTCCTTATTAAACAGAAGTTTCAGGATCTTTCGTGTAAACTTCTCTCCCATTTCAGGATATGTCATCATGGCATTGAAGAGAAAATCATCCAGCAGGTTCAACTCTTCCAGTTTTTTTCTTTCATTCTGCATCTGCATGCTCCTTTCCTTATGATGGAGGAAGCAGCATCGTTTCTACAGAATTTATATGTGCCGTTGTACTGTTTCCACCATATTTATTTCAGTTTCATATGTGGAATCAGATTGACCGAACGGCCTTAGAACTTTCCCAGATATGTAATTTTAGTGTAGCAAATGATGGCCGGCGTGTCAACCACGGAATGAAGAAAGCCACAGGCTGGGTGGGTCCAGTCTGTGGCTCAGTTAGATTTTTATACTTTCTTTAGAGAACTTTTAAAACAAATTTCGTTTCTTTATTTTCCCGACAGGGGGTGCGACCCCGACAGTATCTCCCTTTTGTATGAAAGTCCAAAGCATTGAGCGGACACTTGCTGATAAAATATTTGCTATTTGCGATTATTATTTACAAGATAATATCACAAGACATTCTCGACATCTATATGACATTTACAAACTTCTTCCACTAGTCCCATTAGATGATACTTTCAAAAATCTAATACTTGAAGTAAGAAACATACGAGCTACTTCTCCGATTTGTCCATCAGCTAATCCAAATATAAGTATTTCTAAATTACTTCGACAAATTGTTGAAAAGCAATCTTATAAAACTGATTACGATACTCTTACCATCGGACTATTAGATGAAAAGATTCCATACAATACAGCAATTACCGCTTTATTAGAAATTATCAAAAGTAATATTTTTGAATGAGCTTTAATGTAAAAGTCACAGACACTTTAAAAGTTAATCTGTGACTTTTGATTTAATTATTATTCAATAACTGGTATCTGAGTTTTCAGATAGAAAGTTTTATCTCCAACAGTAACAACAGCCATATAATTTAAATCTCCTATCTTTGCAGGCGTACATTTCATTACCTTGTCTTCAATGCTCACTTTATCTTCTTCTTTATTGCCATAATACTCCCATTTAACATTATACTCTTCTGTTAAATTCCCATCAATCGTAGCCTGAATATATACTTCAACATATTGGCCTTTATTAACAGTAACCAATTCCTGTTTCGTATTAGCGTCTCTTACTTTTACTATAGCCTCATATTGATGATCATTTAAGGTAATTTCCTGCATTTTTTCATATTCTTCTCCAGCAATATTAACAAGCGCAAGTAATTTATATGGGCTTCCCTGATAAAGTCCGTATTGAATTGTAAATTTACTGTCTTCACTGGATTTTGTCGTTCCAAGCTTTGTTTCCCATTTACTATTTTGATACCATACAACATCCAAATCTGTAACTGCTTTTCCATCTATTTTAGCCTCTAACCAATATTGTTTTAAATCTCCTTTATATCCACTTGTATCACCATGAATAATTAATTCCACTTCTGGTTTTCTGACAGTAATTGTTTTTTGCAATGTTACTGATTTACCTGCGACTATTTCATATACAGCCTTTATAGTATATGTTCCTGATTTCTTAGCAGAGAAAACTGTCGTTTCCTTTTCTCCGGAACCAGTAGAATATTTTGATAAACTTCCTGCGCTTTCGTTATTATTCACAAATGACCAAGTAACATTTCTACTTACCGCTTTTCCATCTCGTTTATCCAGAATATTCAAATAAAGTTCTTGATTTTCACCATATTCTATCGTTTCGTCGCCATCAGGTATAATTTGTGCAGTTAATGGTGGTGCCTCAACATTAACAGTAAATGTATCATATAAAAGGAATGTTGTATTTGAGCAAAAAATCCCCCCCATTTCTTGCAAATGAGCGCCTACAATTATTGATTTATCTACAACGCCAGATGGAGCTTTAAATGTCCACTGCCCTTTTGCATTAGTCTTTACAATACCCCTCACACTGCCATCACTATTTTCCCATGTTGTCTTAACACCATTTCCAGTACTTGAAACAGGAATAACTGTCTTACTTCCATCCCATTTTGAAACCCGCAACTGCATATTCATTGCATAAGCTTCATCTACATAAGCTACTGATTGTGTAGGTATCAAATGTATACCATAAGCCACATTCACCTGCTTAGTAGAAACTTTTGTATATATCGGTGTTGTTTGATTTACATCCCCTCTAGCATACTGAACATATTCTGCCTGCACAGTAAAACCTGAGGGAATATAATCCTTCTTTTCTTGCCCATTATAGAATATGGCAGAATCAACATGAATGGTTGCTTTCGAGTTACTTGTCTGCGTAATATTAACCCCCGGATGTTTACCTAACAGACTCCAA
>OLQC01002281.1_pt1 | contig 13107 bp, 15 predicted proteins | sample 1672471 | NCBI WGS metagenome assembly OLQC01 (sample SAMEA3136689, study PRJEB25190) | human gut metagenome | biome: human gut; feature: human-associated habitat; material: faeces | place: Austria | collected 2013
ACGTAACATGTGCATATTTCTCTGTCTCAGCGATTCTTGCCTGTGTCATGTTGTTTGCTGCAAGAAATTCGCCAAATGTATTCGTGATACCTTCTTTTACAAATGCAACCATTTTATTTGGAATTGTCTCATCATACTCTGTAAAACATACATAAGTTGTCTTGATCCGTTCTCCTCTGGCAAATCCGTCAAAATCATCCGCACAGAATGTTCTGGTGATTTCTCTTGCTCGATCCGGGCGGAAATTAAAGAAGATCACAGAATCTCCGTCTTTTACAGTTGCAACCGGTGTACCGTTTTTTGTCACTACAAATGGTACTACGAATTCGTCAGTTACTTCTTTGTCGTAAGAAGCCTGGATTCCTTCTGTTGCTGATGCTGCTGTGTCACCTTCGCCGCGTGTAAGTGCTGCGTATGCTTTTTCTACACGGTCCCAACGGTTGTCACGGTCCATTGCATAGTAACGTCCGGAAACACTTGCAACTTCACCTACACCGATTTCTTTCATCTTTGCTTCTAACCGTTCAACATATTCTTTCCCAGATGCCGGAGGTGTATCACGTCCGTCAAGGAAGCAGTGAACATATACTTTGTCCAGCCCCTGTCTCTTTGCAAGTTCCAAAATTCCATAAATATGTGTAATGTGACTGTGTACACCACCATCAGATACCAGTCCCATCAGATGAAGAGCTGTACCGTTCTTCTTTGCATTTTCACAGGCTGCAAGAAGTGCCTTATTTTCAAAGAAATCGCCATCATCGATTGCTTTTGTGATCTTGGTGAGCTCCTGGTAAATGATACGTCCTGCGCCCATATTCATATGACCTACTTCCGAGTTACCCATCTGACCGTCCGGAAGTCCTACAGCAAGTCCGCTTGCATTTCCTTTTACAAACGGATATTCAGCCATTAATTTATCCATAACCGGTGTGTTTGCCTCTGCAATACCGTTGCCTTTCTTTTCATCTCTCAGACCGTAACCGTCTAAGATCATCAAAACTGTTGGTTTTTTACTCATCGTCTTACACTCCTTCATTTTGTCTTAAAGCGTTTGATTTCTCTTTCAGTTAAATATTGTACATGATTTTATATATGCTTGCAAGCACTTGTTAAAACTTTGACAGTCGAAAAACGCAGGCATTTCTGCCTGCGCCTTGGTATAATTGACTATTTCCAGTTTACAATCTTACCAAAATCCGGTTTTAAAGAAGCACCACCTACAAGTCCACCATCGATATCCGGCTGAGCGAATAATTCCGGTGCTGTAGCTGCATTTACAGATCCGCCGTACTGAATACGGATTGCTTCTGCTGTAGCTTCATCATAAACTTCAGCGATACATTCACGGATAGCTTTGCAAACCTCCTGAGCCTGCTCTGTTGTAGCTGTCTTACCGGTTCCGATTGCCCAGATTGGCTCATAAGCGATAACTGCTGTCTTAGCCTGATCTGCTGTTACATTCTGGAATCCAACTTTAACCTGCTGACGGATGAAGTCCATTGTCACACCCTGTTCACGCTGTTCAAGAGTTTCTCCACAGCACATGATCGGTGTAAGTCCGTGTTCAAATGCTTTCAGCATCTTTTTGTTCACAGTCTCGTTTGTCTCTGCGAAGTATTCTCTTCTTTCAGAGTGTCCGAGAACAACATATTTAACACCAGCATCTGTAAGCATGTTCGGAGAGATTTCTCCTGTGTATGCACCTTTTTCTTCAAAGTACATATTCTCTGCTCCAACCTGGATGTTGCTTCCTTTTGCAGCTTCTACAACCGGAATGATATCGATTGCCGGTACGCAGAATACCACGTCAGCCTCTTCTGTCACAACCAGAGATTTGAGTGTATTCACAAGCTCTACTGCCTCTGAAGGTGTCATATTCATTTTCCAGTTACCTGCAATAATTTTCTTTCTTGCCATTGCAATAATCTCCCTTATTTTATCTTAATTACAGACACTGCTTATTTATCGTTAGCAGCTGCTACACCTGGCAGTTCCTTACCTTCAAGGAATTCAAGGGAAGCTCCGCCACCCGTAGAGATGTGAGTCATCTTGTCGCCGTATCCGAGCTGGTTAACTGCTGCTGCGGAATCACCACCACCGATGATTGTTACTGCATCTGTCTCAGCAAGTGCTTTTGCGACTTCTTCTGTTCCTTTTGCAAAGTTCGGCATCTCGAATGCACCCATAGGTCCGTTCCATACAACTGTCTTTGCATCTTTTACAGCGTCAGTATAGATCTTGATTGTCTCTGGTCCGATGTCAAGTCCTTCCCATCCTTCCGGAATTTCGCCAGCTTTAACAACTTTGATATTTGCATCATTTGAAAAATCATCTGCAATTACGTTGTCTACCGGAAGAAGGAGTTTTACGCCTTTGTCTTTAGCTTTCTGAATCATGTTCAGTGCATATTCACAGTAATCTTCTTCAAGAAGAGATTTTCCAACAGTTCCGCCCTGTGCTTTGCTGAATAATATCTATCTTATTTCCATCAACTGTTATTTGTGTCCTTTTTACCTTTTTGTCCTCGATATCATAGGCATATGATTTATTTTCACTTTGAATTTCCATTTGATACTGAATGAGTGTATCATCATCTTCATAAAGTAAACAGACTTTTTTTAGAACTTCATCTATATCGCTCTGTACCAATGACATTCCAACTGAATTTCTCTTTAATCTAACAACATCCATTCCAAATTTATCTTTAATTTCTTCATACACCCTTTCTTCATCATAATTGTCAATCTTATTCTTATCTCCATCCTCCCTTTCCGTATTAACCTTAACCATTTCTCTATCACCAATAATATCATTCAACACCCTGCCAAAGAACGGCGTCCCACCAATACTCACCATACTCCACATCATAGCAAGCACAGCCACGATCGCCACGATTCCATATGCCTTCCAGTGCCGTTTTCTCTTCTTAACTTTCTTCTTTCCGGCTTTCTTCTCGGTCTCTCCGTTCGTACCGTCGTCACCTGCTTTATTATCTGTTTCATGCTTCACATGCTCAATTGGCACAACATTATCTATATAACTGTCACTCTCCACATCTTTCTTAAGATGATCCTTCGTATTCTCCCCTCCGCGAAGCGCCTGAACCTCTCGTCCGAGACGGATTGCCTCCTTGTCGGCATCTGACAGTTTTTCATATGCTTTCTGCTGTTCTTCATATTCTTGGATTTTACTCCACATCTTTTCATCCAGGTCTTCTGGAAAGGAAATGTCCTGCAGTGATTCGTCCGAGTCCATTTCTTCCATGATTTCCCCGGCTTCTTTTTCCAGTTCAGCTTTTAAAAGCTTATCCAGATTATCTTCATGTTTTTCCATTTTAAACCTCATTCTTTTGGATTTCTTTTCCCTTTAACTTGACCTTTTTCCTTCACCTGTTTAATATTATGATATCAGGGCAGTCTCTCTGCCTGTATCAACTGCGAATCTTAATTCGCACCATCAATGGGAGGATTTTTATTATGAAACGCATCATTCTGACCGGCGGAGGTACTGCCGGACATGTTACACCTAATATTGCACTGCTTCCCCGTCTTCGGGAACTGCAGTATGACATACATTACATCGGCTCATACAACGGTATGGAAAAGCAGCTGGTTGAACAGCAGGGGATTCCATATCATGGTATCTCTTCCGGTAAGCTCCGCCGGTATTTCAGCCTTCAGAACTTTACGGATCCGTTCCGCGTCCTGAAAGGCTTCAGTGAAGCCAACCGCCTGATCAAGCAGTTAAAACCGGATGTAATTTTTTCAAAAGGTGGATTTGTAAGTGTTCCTGTTGTTATTGCCGGAAAGAAGAACCATGTTCCTGTTATCATTCACGAATCGGATATGACTCCGGGACTGGCTAATAAGCTTTCCATTCCTTCAGCTGCAAAAGTATGCTGTAACTTCCCGGAAACTTTAAGTTCTCTTCCTCAAGATAAAGCAGTCCTTACCGGATCCCCAATCCGTCAGGAGCTTTTCACCGGAGATAAAGAAAAAGCCCGCGCTTTCTGTGGTTTCAAGGAAGTAAAACCAGTTATCCTGATCGTCGGAGGAAGTCTTGGCGCAGTCGCAGTCAATAATGCAGTACGCAAGATTCTTCCTGAACTGTTAAAAGATTTCCAAGTTGTTCATCTCTGTGGTAAAGGCAAGCTCGATGAAAAGCTCACCGGTCTGAATGGCTATGTTCAATTTGAATATATTCAGGATGAACTGAAAGATCTCTTCGCCCTTGCCGATGTTGTAATCTCAAGAGCAGGTGCAAATGCAATCTGCGAATTGCTTGCTCTTCGCAAACCAAATCTTCTGATTCCACTTTCAGCTAACGCAAGCCGTGGTGACCAGATTCTGAATGCCCGTTCTTTTGAACGTCAGGGATTCAGTATGGTTATGGAAGAAGAAGAGCTTACAGATGAAAAGCTTCTCGCAGCTGTCCACAAGCTTTATGATTCCCGTGAAGACTTCATAAATGCAATGAATCAGTCTTCTCAGCAGGATCCGATCAAGACAATTATCGGTCTGATCGAAGATGCTGCTTCCAAATAATTTTTTAACAACAGTTATTTACATTGTTCAAAAACAGGTGCCGGAACGACACCTGTTTTCTTTACATATCCATCGGTGCTATTTTGTGTAATCATCAGAATTGTAATGTATCTTTACCCATTTTCTTGCTCTGTACAGTACACCCGTCAGTGCTTGGATACTGATCCCCATAGATTCAGCCACATCTTTTTGTTTTCTCTCCAGACAGTAAACCATGGTAATTGCTTCGTACCAGTTTTCATTTTCTTCGTACAATGCATCCAGAATCGTCCATCCATAACCCACTTTTTCTTTTTGTAAAATTTTGTGGAATACATGCTCCTCTGCACTTTCCGCATATTCCTTCGAGTACAGATCCGAAAACAGCTCAATATCTGCCTTCGGACATTCTCTTGCCCGCTTCTTCATATAATTGATAGCTGTATTTTTCGTTGTTGTTACCAGCCATGCTGCCATGTATTCTTCATCCACTGTATCAAAGTGTGTATATAGTTTTAGAAAAACCTCCTGGAATATCTCTTCCGCTGACTCTTTGTGACTGCCAGAATAATCCATTGCTATCCGATAAACGTTGAACTTATTTTTATGGTACACGTTCTCGAATTCCTTTTTATTCTTATTCTGAAAACTCACTCCAGTACCTCACTATTTTATTTTTCTTTCAGTTTTTCCAGGATTTCATCCCGATCTTCATCTGTAAGTTTACCCGGTTTCCAGCCGAATCCGCTCTTGTCATTTTTATATCTCGGAATCAGATGCATATGGAAATGGAATACGGTCTGACCGGCCACTTCCCCGTTATTCTGTACGATATTATATCCGTCACATCCAAGTACATCTTTTAATCTTGTTGTGATCTTCTTTGCAAGCTTAAATGCTTTTCCTGCCAGTTCTTCATCAATAGAATAAATATCTGCCGCATGTTCTTTTGGCAGAATCAGTGCATGTCCCTTTGTCGCCGGTCCAAGATCCAGAATTACTCTGAAATCATCATCCTCATATATGGTTGCTGATGGAATTTCTCCATTTGCGATTTTACAAAAAATACAGTTCTCATCCCTCATGTTTTTTCCTTCTTTCTACATTTTCTTCGATTAATCTCGAATTTGTTTACGAACCAGACTTTCAATGATAAACTACAACTACTTTATATCATGGAAAGGATGGTCGTTACCATGCCATTTACTGCAAATGATTATGAAAAGTTACATCAGCTTATGAATTCCAGTCCGAAAATTCGTGAATTACTTCAGAAACTCCTGGATTCACAGCAATATACAATCAGCAAGATCAGTCATGAAGTTCGCAATCCACTGACGCTGATCTACAGTACCTTTCAGCTCATAGAGTCCAGTCACCCTGAAACCAGAGATTTCAGCCACTGGTCAGAGCTTCGCGAAGACATCGAATACACAATCTCTCTGCTGCAGGAACTGTCTGCCTATAATAACAGTGAACATCTGCATCTGAGCACGTTTTCTGCACAGGACTTTTTGGGACAGATCTGCCTGTCCTTTGCCGCCTCCTGCGTAGATACCGACATTGGATTCTCTTCTCTGATAGCCCCTGATCTTCCATCTCTGACGGCCGACAGATTAAAGCTGCATGAAGCGATTCTCAACCTTTTAAGAAACGCCCGTGAAGCCATTTCGTCTGCCGGTTCAATCCGTCTGGAAGCAGTCCTCAAAGATCAAATGCTTCAGATTACCATATCTGATACCGGATGTGGAATCTCACCGGAATATCTCGACACGATTTTTGATCCTTTTGTCACTTACAAACCAGACGGCACCGGTCTTGGTCTTGCCATTGTCAGCCGGACAATCACAGCTCACGCCGGAACAGTAACAGTTACTTCCTCCTGTGGAAAAGGCACTTCTTTTTTGCTTTTGTTACCAATTACATAATCATTTTTATTATAAAAAACACGTAATTGTTTTACAAGTACTTCTTTCCATAAACTGGAAAATGTAGTAAAAAGAAAAACATGTCCTATCTTACTTATTCCTCTGAATCATCCGCCATTATCTCATCCCATTGGGATTCCCGTTTTTTTCTACGTTTCTGAATGCGCTGATTCAGAAATCCCCAGACGCTCTGCCTGTCCTTTACAACCTGCCCTTTCATTTCCTGTTCTGCAATCCAGTCATCCAGGATCAGTTCCTCCTGCAGATCATATCCTGCTTTTTTCTCCGGCTGTATACTCTCCATTTCATTCTCCTTTTTCTCCAGTATCCGCTCCAGCGCATACTCAATATTATAATTTTCTTCCATTGAAGCCTTATGTAATTCATATGCCAGATAGACTGCCTCTTTCTGTTCATAATCTGTCTCCCTGACAAAATACTCTGTAAGCTCATGAAACTTTTCCAGAATATTACCTTCCAGTCCCGGACAATAACAAAAGTAATAGATTTCATCCGATACATAAATATGTCCCGGATCCAGGCTCAGACAGTTCACGTCCAGCAGATAATTCTTCACTGCATAAAGCACCTGGATAAACTGTCTCATAAAATTTTCCAGATCTGCAAATTTCCAGTGCTCTTTTTCTCCCTTTGCCTTCACGGATATCTTTCCACTGATCTCGTAGCGGTACTGGCTTTTATCATCTTTTCCCTGCCCTCTTACCGACAAAAGTCCGGGAATCGCATTTTCCATCAGCATCCGCATCTGATAATCTTCTTTATATAGCTCATCTGTTTCCAGAATCATCCAGGCATGATGTAAATCTCTTTCGTACTCTTCTCTCATTCCTCCTGGTCCCTTTCTACAATCTCCTGCAATACTTTTTTCCTGCGTATTTTTTCCTCTGGCACGGTCAGTGCCGCACTGCGTTTAACAGATACGCGCATTTTTCTCTTTTGCGCTCCTGCTGTCACTTCAAATTCATCTTTTACTACCACAGTTTCCACCGATACTGTATCAAAAAATATCAGTTTGTTTTCAATTCTTTTCTGAAAATACTGCTCCATTTTTCCATCTTCTATTTCCTTTTTCCATCGCCATTCTTCACTTCCGACAATCGCGGTCTCATATGCCGCCCCACCGATAATATTTTTATCATGGAAATAAAAAAGTGCGAAAATGACTGCCATCCAACAAAGCAATACTACCGGCATCAGATACGCCATCTCAACTACTGTACTTCCTTTTAGCTTTACCATATAAATGTCCCCAGATAGCCGATCAGAAGAAAAGGATAAAACGACATTCTTGTCGTCCGTTTCCATTTTCCGCTCCAAAGACCTGCTCCTGCTGCCATCGCAGCCACAAGAAATGCAAGCATCAGCATTCCAAGCAGATTCCAGATCCCTAGAAAAATACCCATATTCAGGATCATCCAGCTGTCTCCGTACCCTATTCCCTCCTGTGACCATTTCGATATCATGAGAAATACAATTCCACATCCCAGTCCGGCAACCCATACACTCCAATGCATCCGTCCAAATAACGCACGGTACAGAATCGCCACACAACTTCCTGCGAGCAGATATTCTGTTGAGATTTTCTGATATTTTATATCCTGTGCTGCTCCGAATCCTAAAAAAAATAATCCTGCCAATTTTGCTATTTTCCACCACATTTTGAACATGCTCCTTTTCCTTTTACTTCTGACAGCGGAACTGTATAAACTTTTCTCTTCAGTCCGCTACATGATAATGAAGTATGATAACGATCCCCGTAATCTGTGACATAGCAATTGCCATCATTTCCCGGCATCCATCCACACCGTTCACACAAATGATAAATTCCTCCACTGCTGTTTCTCAGTTCCCCTAACTGTGTTTTCGCAACACTGCGCACGGACGGCTCCAGATAAGTGCACTGATAATTCCGGTGATATACGATCCCTGTTTCTGTCACATATACAAGTTCATTATCTCCAATTCCTGCTTCGTAGGTCTTTACATAACCGGTCCATGTCTTCATCCTCATTTTTTCTTTATAATGCAATACCGGAATATGAAAGACAGGAACCGGCAATTCTACTTCATATTCTGCCGTCAGTTCCAGCACTCCCATTCCCGGTATCGCCCAGGATCTTTTACAGCTGACTCCTCCGCTTCCGCCAACAATCATACTTCGATCCATTCTTTCTTTCCCGACCGCATTTACAAGATCTGCCTGCAGACTTATCGGGTTCAGCACCGGAATTTCTGCAAAACTCTCTGCCACCTGCTTTCCTGCACTCTGCAGTCCGCATCTTACTGCAGACTGGATGCTTCTGAGCTCCAGCATCCAGATCAGGCTCACCGCCGCATATAGGAACAACGGAACACAAAGTACAGCTTCTACTGTTACCGAGGCAGATACAGATGCCTTTTCTTTGACACAAGATATGGCGATCAAATCAGGTAGAAAATCAAATCCTTCCTCCTTTCTGCGAATATCAAATATGTGTTTGTAATTCAATATTTTTCTGTACATCATCAAAGGAATTTTATTTATTATTTCGATTGTCCTCAGAAAAGACACCTGTATCCACCTCCTAACATTTTCATTTTTTGTTACTGATATTGATATAAAATATGATACTGATACCGGATTCCTCTTCTCAGATAACATGTCATGTCAAAGTCTGCTCCTGATACGCAGGCATCTGCCCGGAAAAACGTTTTCTCCATTCCGGATCGCAGATTCATTTCCACCAGATCCAATGCTCTCATCGACAGTTCTTCCTTTGATTTTAAAACCAGCATCATTTGCAGATATTGCTCATAAGAATTTCCCTCTTCTGTCTCCTTTCCTTCCGGAATACTTCTGTTCTTTGTCAGCTCAAGCAGACCATCCAGCGTCAGATTCCAGCTCTCCTTACTCTTTACAGCCGGAACCTTCTTCCCTGCCAGAAGCGTCTTAACATCCGTAAGGCTTTCTCCATAAGCCCATGCAAGAAGCAGCGCATGCTTGATCACAGGTCCGATCTCCGGTGAAAGAAACACCGCACTCAGTGTCGTTGCAAGGGTATCCACCTCCATTTGCAGGTCCTTATCGGTCAGCAAATATCCATAATTCACTGCAAATCGAAGGATTCGAATTCTCCCGATCACATATTCCAGATTGTCCTTGTCGCTCGCCTTTCCTCCTAACAAATACTCCATCTCATAGTCCAGTACCGTATTCTTTTTCTTATTTGCAGCATTGCCAAACTTATCTATAAGGTACAGATTGAAAAAAATGGTATCTCCGGCTCCATTATCTTTTTCCTTCATGGTTCCATATCCCTGCCTGAGCTTTCGGTTCGATACAGTCTCTTCTGACTTTACAGCTTTCGATGACAGCGTAAATCCTTCCGGGCTGACCAGATTTAACAGTGCTTGCGCCTGTATATCCACAATATCCGCCAATGGATTATTTTCTGCAGGAAGTTCTTCTTTTTCACTTTCCAGCATCTGGTCAAGTTCTTTACTCGTCTCTATATTCTCTTTCCCATATTCATTTGCTTTCAGTTCCTGCTCCTTCCATTCGGATACCTTTCCCGTCAGATTCTCTATCGCCGCAGCTCCTGTCTTCATTTTCTCGTATTCAACCGCCTGCCGCAGAAATTCTTTCCCATTCTGGTCTGTCAGATAACGGATTGCCGCAATCTCTGTTTCTATATTTTCTGCCCCATAAAAGGACAGTCGGTTTAAAATATTTTCTTCAGACATTGTTCCGGATTCATAACTGCCTTCTATTGCAAAAATACCATATCGCTCCAGAAGATCTTTCTGATATTCTGCAAACGCAGATTCCACTGCCCTGCCTGCGTCTGCTCTTCTCTCATTCTTTGCCAGCTGGATCGAGGCACTTTCCAGCAAAGCCCCAACCAGAGTAAGAAGCAGAAGAAAGACCAGGCTTAGAAACACAGTAATCTCTCCCTTTACCATTTTTTTCATCTCTGTACACACTCATTTCTGAAATAAAATTTTTATTTTAGATTCCTGAACTTTCATTCGTTATTTTTTCAAATATTTTAGTTACAAGTTCATTAAGCTGTTTCTTAAAAATGATAACCAGACCGATAATGACGACCAGTACAAGGATCAATTCTACCGTTGATATCCCGTCTTTTTCCGTCAGAATCTTCTGAATTCTGATCCATCCCGTCCACAGCTTCTTTTTTACCTCCTTCATTCTCTCACCTCCTACACCTGGATCGACAAAAATGCCGGTACAACTACGATCGTAATCACGATGATCAGCATCAAAAGCATTGGGATCAAAAGTCTGGTTCCTGCCTCTTCTCCCAGCTGTCTCGCCCTGCTCTTTCTGTCCTCCAGTGCCTGTACTGCCTCCATACGAAGCATTTCAGAAATTCCTTTTGCACCCTTTTTCAGATTCTGTGAAAGAAGTGCTCCCATTTTCATATACGGAATCAGATCACATCTTCTTGCAAATCTTTCATAACATTCCATCTCCGGAATCCCACTTTTCATTTCCTGCCAGGTTTTCCAGATTTCTTCATATGCTTCTCTTTTTCTTCCCGTTTTTCCCCTGGTGATCCCATAGTCTTCCGCAATCCTTTTCCACACATTTTTTGCTGTCATTCCGGCACCGGTCAGCATCGTAAACTCTGTGATAATTTCCGGATAATCCAGCATCATCTGCTCTTTTCTCGTCTTCTTCTGATTGTTTTCTTTCTGTATTTCTCTTCCGACAAGCAGAATGCTTATCGCCATTCCGAGCATCAGAATCGGAATCACTTTTGAATCTTTCTCCTCTGTCCAGGCAATTTTTCTTCCGTCCAGACTGGGTGGCAGTGTAAGATATGCTTTCTGCCTCGTAGCACTGTCCTGTAATCTTACCAGTTCCAGAACCCGCTCTTTCGTGGAAAGCGTTTTCTCCTGTCCTGCAAAAATAACCAAATCCATCTCACACGGATATACCTTATCTTCATAATGCAGAACTCCGGTAATATTCATCCCAATCCCCTGATTCTCAGGATCTTCTTCCCGGATTTTTTCCTGATCCAGTCTCCCAAGCGAATCCATTACATCATATCTGCTAAGTTCCCAGGAAACCGAAAACGGAAAATCGTCTAATGCTGTTACCAGATCCAGATCTGTCTTTATATGCGACAGATCCTTATTTTCCCCGGAAATCACTTTTGCAAGCTCTTTCCTCGCTTTCTGAAACTCCTTTTCCAGCCGCTTTTCACTGTAAATCTTCGGTGACACACGAATTTCTATATCCTGCTTTTTTTCTCCTTCAACCTGCATAGAAAGCGCCGCTTCTTTTTGTCCTTCCCCGTACCCGTTCCGCTTTATCTGCATGGTTTCAGAGTTTTCCGTCCCTGTCTTCTGCACGATTTCCGACAAAAATGCCAGACTTGTCACCGCCAACATCAAAAAAAATATCCGCCTGAGAAGCCTGTCCCATTTTCTGAAAAGTAATTTCTTCTTGAAATACATCCATGCACAAGCTCCGAGAAAGAAATACATTCCGATACAAAACCACATTTCTATACCTCGATTTCCACAATCTTACATCCAAGTTTCCAGGCAGCAATGTAAGTTCCAAGACAAATACTCATAAAAGCCGCTCCTGGCAGATTCCCGTATAGCCCCGCCATAAATTCCGGAAAGCTCAGACGCATATAACCAATAATTCCCAAAGGGATCACTGACATGATCTGAAATTCCATTTTTTTCGCTGTAATTACGGTATCGATTTCTCTTTTTACTTCCGCTTTATCACCAAGTTGTCTAACCGCATTTTTAATGATCAGAATACTGTCGCCTCCGCTCCTCTTTGCCAGGGAAAATACAGTGACAAATGTATCCACCTCCGGAAGTGCTACCCTTGCAGCAAAATCCTTCCAGGCAGCTTCCGCGGTTACGTTCAGATTCAGCTGCCTTACCATATACGTAAATTCCCGTACAATAAGTGTATGCCTGTCATACATGATCTGCAGGTCTCTCTGTACCTCTTTGATCGCGTTCTCCATAGAGTATCCCACATTCAGCTGCGCTTCCAGTGATTGAAGCGCATCCTGGAACTGTCTTTCAAAACGTCTCTTCCCTTTTTCCTCCGCCTGACGGATCATCCTTTCGTAATACTTCATTCCCAGAGGAAAAAGCACTGCCATCATCCATAGTCTTGAATAGAACAGCATGGCGATCAGAAACACCAGAAGAATGCTTTCCGTTATTGCCAGGGCATACTCCTTCCGGCTGATACCCTGCCGCCATAAGTTTTTCCGTCCGTGTAAGTGTGGACCTTTTCACCCACTCCCCCTGGATTTTTCCATCCTTACTTCCCGTCTCCTGAAAGGAAAATAACGGTTGAAGCCTGATTTCTCCTTTTTCATATCCCAATACCTCCATGATTTCCAATACTTTCCTGCTCTTGTCCCGAAGGCGTCCCAGATGTACCAGGATATCGATTCCGGAAGCGATCTGACGCATAACTGCTTCCAGCGGAAGTTTAATCCCCATCAGTACCATTGTAGACAGTCTGCTCATCATATCATCCGGACTGTTCGCATGACCGGTACTGATCGACCCGTCATGACCTGTATTAAACGCCTTTATATGGACTCCCTATGTTCCCATCATGCAGAAATACAATATCTGTACTT
>OLQC01002282.1_pt1 | contig 13100 bp, 14 predicted proteins | sample 1672471 | NCBI WGS metagenome assembly OLQC01 (sample SAMEA3136689, study PRJEB25190) | human gut metagenome | biome: human gut; feature: human-associated habitat; material: faeces | place: Austria | collected 2013
AGCAGGTTTAAAAGAGTCTCCATACAATAATCTTAAAACCTATTCTGAATATAAGCAAAAAGGTTTAGAAACCTTGAAAGCAAACGAGGAACTAATAAATAAAATGGCAGAAACAGATTTAGTACAAGAAAATGCAGAATAAAAAAATATTTGTTCCTCCTATTAAAAGTCAAGGAATTAAAACAAAATTAGTACCTTGGATTACAAGTGTTGTTGATCAATTGGGTCTTGATAAAAAGTTTTCAGTGTGGATTGAGCCTTTCTTTGGTACAGGTGTTGTTGGATTTAATTCAGGCTTTAAAAATGCTATAGTTGGAGATACCAACCCACATATAATTAATTTCTACAACCTGATTAAAGACAATAAAATATCAGCTCAGTCTGTTAGAGATTATCTAAATGAGCAGAACGAACTGCTAAAAAATGCAGAGGATGAAGGATACGCTCATTATCGTTTAATAAAAGAGAGATTCAATAGCGATTTTTCATCTTTAGATTTTTTATTTTTATCTAGGGCAGGATTCAATGGTATGATGCGATTTAATTCAAAGGGAAAATGGAATATACCTTTTTGCAAAAAGCCCGATAGATTTGCTCAAGCATATGTGACAAAAATATGTAATCAGGTAAACAATATTCAGAAAATAATATTAAGAGGTAATTGGGAATTCAAAATACAACCATTCTATCAAACAATAGAATTAGCTCAAGAAAATGATATTATTTACTGCGACCCACCATATTATGGTAGATATGTAGATTATTATAATGGCTGGACAGAAAAGGATGAAGAAGCTCTTTTTCATGCTCTAAATAATACTAAAGCCAAGTTTATCTTATCAACATGGCATCATAATAATTATAGAGAGAATGAAATGATTGCTAAATATTGGAATAAGTTTAATATCATAACTAAAGACCATTTTTATCATAGTGGAGGAAAAATAGAAAATCGACAATCAGTAGTTGAAGCTTTAGTATTCAATTTTGATATTGATGAAGACTACAAACAGCAAGTTATTAAAAATACGTTGTTCCCTGATTTTGAATGATTGTAATAAGCCAATCCTTGTTTTGGGGGATTGGCTTATTGTAACTTCTTAGCTATGGACATTATTTAATAGCTATCCACATTGCTTCATCTAATAAATCCAAATGCTTGCAGGTAAGGATAAGGATGTACACCATTTCTTTGGCCTGTGTGTCTATATGGAAGCCACGCCGTTTCACTACCATTTCTTCTTCGCAAACAGTCTACAAGACTGTTTCACCATCCCGGCAGGAATCCCATATCTCACTTGACTTTACATTTTTTAATAATTATTTGGTTCTATCCGTCAGAAAACCATCCAACCAAATACTGTCACCACTTGACGGTAGAGCATCCCCGTCTTTCCATATTAATGGATAATCATTAACCAAGCCTATAATGTCCGCTACTACTTTCATGACTGTATTTCTTCTTCCTTGTTATTGTCATTATTGAATGAAAACGTCAGTTGTTCCAACTGCCCGAAGCTATCCTGAAAATACACATCTACCGTTTGTTGGTCGATGGATGCAGAGGTATAGTAAAGCCGGAATGTTTCACCCGGAAGCGGGTACAGGTCATTCGGCAGTAAAACCGTCCCATCGGACATTTTCAGTGTTCCTGCCCCGTCCGGCTGGAAATAACGGATGAAATACTTTGTTTCCTCAAACCGCCCGTCCCGGTGAAGCTGGCAGCGTATTTCCGCCGTTTCACCCACTTTTAATTTTTTTGGCACTGGCATCGTTTCGATACGGAACGGGTAAGACTGCTGTATATCCACGTTGTCACTACACGCACCCACCAATAACAAGGCAACCACCATGTAGCACCCCGTTAGCATCTTATAAATTACATTTTTCATATACATTATATATAATAGGTTAGTTTATCACATTATTATCTTTAGACCGATACCAAACTGTGTATGGAACTTTCCGACTGAAGAACCGAACAGGCATCTTTCCCGTGCGTTAATCAGGAACACCACCCGGTCGGTAATGTAACTTTCCAGTTCCAGCGTCAGCGCACTGCCATAGACAAAACCGTCCTTATCGGTCAGGGTCGAGCCATCGGGCAGCAATTTATCGCCCCAGTTGCTTGTTTCGTACCCGGCAAGGGCAGACAAGCCCAGCGAAAGGAAAAAGGTTTTCTTTCGGTCTGAAAGGAAGTTCAGGTAGTAACCGCCCTCACCTGTAAACTGGCTGACTGGTATCTGCAAATCCTTATAGGGGTAGTGTTTTTCGAGGTATTCCCCGCCAATAACCCACCTGTTCCCGTTTTTGGTATAGGTGGAAAGAGCCGCCCCGAAGTAATAGGCAAAATCGCTTTTACTGTTCCAGTGAACGCCGTCCGCCATGCCGCCCGTAACCTGCAAGCCTTTCATGCCCGGCAGACATCTTTGTGCGTGTGCCTGGTTAAAAGTCAGGCACAGCACAAAAAGGGATATAATACAACATATCCTTTTCATGTTCATTTGATTTTAAGTTCATTAATTACTTTAGCTGCCACGACATCCGAGTTCTCCACCCGGATAGTTTGGTGTCTGCCCCCGTTCTTTTCCACCAGTTCGATAACTAATATCTTATCGTCAGGGATAGTGAACTGCGGAACGGTGTACACGGTGCGGACGGTACTTTTACCACCGATAACCAGTATCTCGTTATAGCTCCGCACCGGGTCAATGACCGTTTCCTGAATAGCCGTTCTTTTGGCTACTTTCTTATCCACAATCTTGAAACGGATAAAGTCGGTATCAAACGGCACGTTTGAACTGTTCTTTGTTTGTGTGTGGAAGTAGAACAGCCCGTTATGCGAATAAATGCCCTTTACCAAGAACTGCACCCCGAAACGCTTGCATCCCAAATGCTTTATTTCCCGGTCATTGTTCTTGTAGATGGACTGCATAATCAGCTTTACCAAAAGCGGGCTTTCGTTACCCAGTTCACGGAAATAGATGTTCATCCGGGTATGGCTGAAATCCGTTGTGTCCTCATTCTCCAAGAAATCTTTCATTTCGATGTTCAGCATTTCCGGTTCGTGTGTGTATTTCGCATTGAAACTGTAAAAACTGCCATCCTCACAGATAACGGAAAAGTTTGTTTCACCGGGAAAGCCCTCTATCGTAGCCTTGACCCTGACAACATTTTCCGCCCCGTCCGCTTTTCCGGCAATAATGTAGTTACTGCCCAAGTCCACGTACTTTACCGCAGACGGGAAAATGATATGTACCGTTTTTGCAAACGTCACCTGCACACCGTAAGGTGTCACCATTTGGCGGTAAGGGAGTTTCTTTGTAATGCCCTGATACAAATCGTTACTTTGTGCTTTCACTGAAACCACTCCCAAAACAAGAGCGAATAAAATCATTAACTTTTTCATTTTGGATTGAAATTTTTATGGTTGATAAATAAATTACTGTTGTTTGGCGTAAAGCATCACCTGATAGTTCGCTTTCAGGTGTACTTTTACCGTTCTGAACTTCTTGGCAAGGTATTGCGACCCACCTTGCATCAAGCCCCTTGTAATATCCATTGCGACCTGCTGCCCGGCACTTTGCGCAAAGGAAATGCTCGTACCCAGTCCCGCACCGATATTCGCCATCGCTTCTTTTGCCGCTTCCTGTTCCAGTGACGAGGGTACGGAAAGCCCCTTTTGCCCGTCACTGTCGTAAACGGCAAGTTCCACCGGAATGATGTTACCCGCATATTCGAGCGAGGACACCAGTATGTCGAGCCGTTCCCCCTGCACTTTGGCACTTCCTGAAACAAGGCTGTTTTTCGGGACAATCACATTACCCGCTTGCAGTGGTTCTAACAGCCGGAGCTTGACGGTCTGCCCGTCCATAAGTGTTTGGTCATTATGCACACACGCCCGGATAGTGTTCTTTCCCATCGAATAACCACTGCCGACCGCCGTATTAAACCCGTAATTGCGTGGCTTGCTGTATTCGGCGATAAATTCGGCGTTGCTCATGGGCTGCTGTAATCCTGAAACCGTCCTGTCCGATACCGATTTTACAGGTGTGGCATTTCCTTTGCCCTGAACGGTTGCGGTAGGTATCGCTTGCGCTACTTGTTCCTGCTGTCCGCCGTTCATATACTTTGCCGCCAGTTCGTAGGACTTTTCCATAAGAGCCACCTGTTCATCCATGCTGCCCGCCCCTTTTTCTTTCGCATCGAGCCGGGCAGTAAGTTCTTCCACCTGACGTTTCAGTTCCTCTTTTTCCTTGTCCTCTTTCGGCGTTTCGTAGAAACTGCCTAACTGACGGTTCATGTCCCGGTAAGCTGCCGCCGATGATTGGATAGAGGTACGGCTATTGTTCGGCGCACCCGCCCCGAAGTCAATCACGGCGTTTTTCGGCTTTTCCGCCGGAGCATCATCTATCAGGGTCAAATCTTCCCCGTTTTCCTCTCCGAGCGAAAAGGCAAAATCCTGCAAGGAACGCATCTTGTCCGCCTGTTTGTTCTCCATCTGTTCCTGTTCGTAGGCTGTCTTTTTATCGCTGATTATCCCGTCCTCTTTGGGTTGCGGAATATCGGCGTTAAATCCGCCCACGCTTTCCATCTTTGCTTCGTCCTTATCGAACGGTGCAAAAATCAGGTACATAGACCCCAAGAATACCAGTCCCATAAGCGGGTAAACCAGCATCTTCTTCCGTTGCTGTATCTGTTGCGGGGTAAGTTCCTTTTTCTCTTTTTCTTCTTTCTTCCTGTCCGTTTCCGGTGCGGGAACTTCATTCTTCACTTCTTTTTCTTCCATTGTCTGACTGATTAAAAATGTTCGTACTGTCTTTACTTTGAAGTTGTAGCTGCCTGATATGCTCTATCCGTATGGTTTCGCCATCCTCTTTTCCTATCCGGTAAATGGATGATACCGTAAAGTAGATGGATAGCCCGCCGAAGAACAGGAGCATAAGCAGGATTACCGCCAGCCTTATTTCCGGTGTCATGCGCCCGCACAGGTGGCGAAGTTTTTCATCCGCCCAGTCCTGTACATGGGTAACAGCCTGATTCACCGGAGAGAGTATTTTCCGTATCATGGCTTACCGCTTTATGGTGTTCAAGTCCTTGTTTTCCGTTATCTCGAAACTTTCCATCATAAAGCCGTGCGGGTTATTGTCCGAGCGCACAGCGTTCAACAACCGGCAACGGGTGACAAGGCTTCTTTCGGTCACGCTGCTTTCACGGATAATCATTTGGCGGGCATAGGTAGCCACCGCATACGGGTACACATCGAAATTGCAAGAAACGCTGTCTATCCGTATCGTTTGGCTGATATTGCCCGAAATGATACGGTTGTAATATCCCTTTTCCGAGAGGTCACGGTAATAGTTGAATGCGCTCTTGTCCGCAAGGAACAGCGAGCGTTTGATATTGCTTTCGATAGCGTTCTTATCGGGTGAGAGCGTGAAAAAGAGTTCGTGGAAACGCTTCACGTGTTCCCTTGCTTCAACCGGGCGGTTTTGTGTCAGGTCTTGCGAAAGCGCAAGCATCAACGATTTGCCACCGTCCAGCACATAAATCTTCTGCCGTTGCGCTTCGGCAAACGTATAGGAGTTCCAAACGGCATACCCTGTTATCAGGGTACACATGACGACAAATACAATCCCGAAAAGCCGTATCTGTTTGAAACTGGTTTCAATGTTCTTTAAACTTTTAAATTCCATCTTGATTTTTATTTATTGGTTACCTTTGATTAGTTTACCGCCGACCCTGCCGCCAGCGTTCCCGGTGGCTGCTCCGGCAACTGCACCGACACCGCTACCTGTTTTGTTAGCTGCACTGTTTATATTCCGGCTCATGTTACCCATTCCGCCCGCCTGAATAATCCAGTTCGACACGGTGGGAATAGTGAAGTAACCGATGATGCCAATCAGCATGAAAATTATGTATACGCTGTTACTCCCGTCCGGTATGAAAGTGGGGTCTGATAGTTCCTGAATATCCTTTTGCAGCATAAGCACCTGTATTCGGGCAAGAATGGAACTGAACAGGTCGGAAACGGGAAGCCACAGGTAAACGGAAATGTACCTTGTTATCCATTGGGTCAGTGTCGCCTGAAAGCCATCGTACACACTGATGGCAAAGGCTATCGGACCCAGTATCGCCAACACGATAAGGAAAAAGGTTCGGATAGTGTCTATCACAAGGGCTGCCGCCTGAAAGAGCAGTTCCAACAATTCCCTGAACCAGTCCCGGACGGATTGCTTGATATTGTGGGCTGCCCTATCCATGTACATACCGCCCATTGTGGCAATATCTTTGGCAGACCATCCCAATTCGTCAATCTGCTTATCAAATGCTTCATCCGAAACAAGGTAAGCCGTTTCCGGATTACGCACCATCGCTTCATATTCCAGCTTGTCCTTTTGTTCCCGGTAGGCGTTCATATCGAAAGTTTGCGTTTCGAGCATATTGTTACAGCCCTTGACTACTGGCGACATAACGCTGTTAATCGTACCCAGTACGAATGTGGGGAAGAACATAATACAGAAGCCAATCACAAAGGGACGCAGAAGCGGGTAAACGTCTATCGGTTCGGCACTGGCGAGCGACTGCCATACTTTGGCAGCCACATAGAACAAAGCCCCCAGTCCCGCTATTCCTTTGGCTACCCCCGCCATGTTCCCGCATAACGGCATCATGTCCGTGTACAGACTTCGTAAAATCTGATGCAGGTTATCAAATTCGATTGCTAATAACATATCTTTGATTTATTTGAAGTTACCAGTAACGTTCATCCGCCGAGCCGTACAAAGCCATCACCCGGTCGGTGTCCTTTTTCTTTTTCGCCCGCAGGTAGGAAACGGAAATATTCTTGCGGGTATAGTAACTCACCAAATCCCGGTAATTCCTGATAGCGTTATACGTCCGGTCGATAACGTCCATCCGTTCCTTGTCCGACATGGAAAGCCCGTTGATGTTTACCACGCTTTTCATTTCTTCCAGTACATCGGAACTTTCCTGCAACAGTTGGGTGTAGCCGTAGGCAATGGCTGAAAGTTCATCCGTTGTGTAGTTTTCATCCGAAAGCATCTTCTGAAAACTGTTCACATAGATGTCGGAAATCTCCCCGATAAGCAGGATGGATTTTTGCACTTTCCGGGCATCTTTGACAAGGTTATGCACTGATTTTAAGGCATCGTAATAATCTTTTCCCTGTTGATAAATCTTTACTGTTTCCTGAAAATTCTTTATCATATTCTGTGCGGTGGATGATGTCTGCACGATATTCTTTGACGCATTGATAATCCCTTGCGCCAAATTTCCGGGGTCACTCACTACCCACTGTGCGTTTACCTTTCCGGCAAACAGGCTGCATAGAACGAGCAGCATTATAATCTTTGTTCTCATACGCTTATTTCTTTATTGGTTGGTTACTTCGTTTGTATTCTCCGCCGGGTGAAAGCAGAATCCGGTCGTTCTCTTTGTCGTAGGTCAAAAGGACGGAAAGCCCCGTTTCGATGAACAGGTTTCCGTCCTGTTCTGAAATCTGATAGGTTTCCGTTTGGATAGTCCCCCGGTAGGTCATTTTGCGGGTCGTTACCCTATAATGCCCGTTTTCTTCAAAAAGGGTAAATGCCGGACGGTTTTTCACGCTTTCCCAGTCGCCACGCATCGCCCTAAGACGGTCGGCGTTTGTTTCCTTACAGGAGGAAAGCCCCAGTAACAAGGTGCATAACAGCACCGGAAACAAGAATTTTAAATGTTTCATACTGATTGATTATTAAATTGTTGATTGATTATTTTTCGGGATTGCGCTTGCTTTCAGCAAGCCGTTTGATAGCCAGTTCGAGGTTGCCGCCTAACTTTTCGGACAAGGCGAATAGTTCCATCTTTTCCGTTTCTTCGGTGGTGTAGGTGTAATATTCTTCCAAACTCACTTCTGTGGCATATACGGCGGATTGTGTACCACCCAAGCCTATCCAAACTTCCTTATATTTCCGGTTGGGATGGTTGGCAAGGTTGATGGAAAGCACCTGTGAACGTTCCTTGTCGGTCAGTCCCAAAAGGTTCTGTATGCTATCAAATTTATTAAGGTACTTCCGTTGGTCGAGCAGGATTTTACAATCCGAATTGTTTATAATACTCTCTTTTACAATGGGGGAAGATATAATATCTTCCACTTCCTGTGTGACTACAATCGCTTCACCGAAATACTTTCTGACGGTTTTATAGAGGTACTTAATATAATCCGCCATATTCGCCGATGCAATCGCTTTGCCGGGTAGGTCAGGGGCATTACTGCCCCTTTCCCCCCTCAGAACCGTACATGAAAGTTTCCAATCATACGGCTCAAGCAGTGTTAAATTTCTATTTAATAGAAACCAGCTCATAGTTACATCTTATTAGTTTGAATGGCTTTTCTTCTACAACTGTCATGCAGCAGGAAATTTACTTTCTTGCCGTTGACTATTTGTTGGGAAGTTCCCCAAGGATGTTCCTTGTTTATGGGTTTACCACATACGGGACATAAATGGTTCTGTCTTTCCCACATGTACAGCAACGATTTTCTACCGTTGAGCGACTGTAGCATCTTGAAAGTTTTGCGCTTTTCAAAATACTCTATCCATTCGGGGTCAAAGGGATTTGCTTCACCTTTTACCTTGACATATCGGGTAATCTTTGTGTCATACAGCCTTTTCAGTGCAATCCTGTCATCAGTCTTGCCTTTCTTGAAGTTTGCCACGAAGCACCAGTTACGGTTTTTTACCCGTGTAAAGTATCGGTCGGCAATCCAATATTTGCCTTTCTTGGGGTGTCGTCTCTTAGCCCATTGCCATAACTTTTCAAATATCAGGTAGTCAGCTTTTCTGAATGTGTCAGAAGCCACACAATTCTTATAGTAGTTTACCCAGCCTGTTATCACAGGATTCAAGAGCCTTATAAGTGATTCCTGTTTGCTTCCTTTATTGGAATCAATGATTCCCCGGATTTTCTGCATGAATTTCTTCAGGCTCTTTTTGGACGGTTTGATTAGAAGCACTCCTTTGTATTTTCGGATATTGTACCCAAGAAAATCAAATCCGTCATCAATGTGTGTAATCTTTGTTTTCTCTTCCGACAGGGTTAATCCCCTTTCTTTGAGAAAGTCCACTACTAACGGCTTGATTTCTTCCAGAGCTTCCTTGCTTCTGCCTGTGATGATAAAATCATCCGCATAGCGTACAAGATGTACTTTGGGATAGTAGGTCGTTTTCTTGTTTACAAATTTCTTGTGATACTTCTCTGCAAGCAAAGTTTGCAGTCCGTCCAGTGTCATGTTCGCAAGAGTAGGTGAAATGATACCGCCCTGCGGAGTACCCTCTTCCGTGGGGAATAGCTCCTTGTTGAAGACGAAACCGCATTTGAGCCATTTCCGCAGCATCACTTTATCCATAGGGATATTGTTCAGCAGCCAGTCGTGGCTGATGTGGTCGAAACAACCTTTGATGTCACCCTCCATAATCCATTCGGGAGAAGCTTTCTTTGCAAGAACACAAAAACATTGTTCCCTTGCATCTCCTGTACTTCTCTCTTTACGGAAACCGTAAGAATTACTGTCCGCAGTTGTTTCCGATACAGGTTCCAATGCAAGCAGGTATAATGCCTGCATAGCCCTGTCTTTCATTGTCGGGATACCTAAAGGACGTAGTTTCCCGTTACTCTTTTTGATATTGACCCTTTTTAACGGCTGGGGCTTGTAGCCTCTTCTTTTCAGTTCACCGATAGCCTTGAATTTGGCATTGGGAGTTGACCATTTCACCTTGTCAACGCCTGCGGTGTCACTGCCACTGTTTGATGTAACACGCTTTACGGCTAAAGCCTTAGCGTAAAACGAATGCGTCAGCACCCACTGCAAGGCTTTTACCCTGCCGTGTTTGCCTGCCTTTTGAGCTTTTACAATACGTGCTTGTAGCTTATTAACCGCTATCTCGCACTTGTTCCAGTCTATGCTTTCCCAAGTGTTCCATTTCCGGCCAGTAGATGCACACGATGTTTTAATTTCGTTCATTTGCTTTTCTCTTTTAATAAGTTCTATAAGTTTCTTGTAAAACATCCACCATGCGGAAGTCTGCCCACTTTCGTGTGAAGTGATGTTTCAACCTCTATCCGTTCCATTACAGAACAGCATTCGCTTTCTCCGCATTCCTCTGCCCGCACTCCATTCGGCTTCACTTACGGTCTGCTTACCTGCTGTTACACAGGAGAAGTACGGGTTTACCATGTTTCTTGTATATGACAAACGAATGGGTTAGAATCCGTCTATCCGCCGGCAGTCATCATGTTCGTGTAACCTTAGCATGAAGAAGGTTATCCGACTGCGTCCCTTTTGGGTTAGAGCCCAGTATCATTAACAGCTCATTCGAAGTTACGACGTTTATCAACGGTTCACATTACGTTATTCATACCATTCAGCCTAGCTCCCCTGTCGTTCGATACTAACGGCAGTTGTCATCCCCTCACGGTTCAGACTTCTCCTTTCGGAAGGGCTTCATTGTCGGTTCTGTTACCGCACGGGTTCATTGCTTAATACCGCACGTTCCCATAGGCTACTGTTGACGGAACAACAGGTTCAATCATTCTATTTCTAACTCGTGGAATGAAAGTTGAACAATCATATACAAGACTTACATGTCACAGCCACGCTTCTTCAATTAGTATTAACTTCCTTATCCCCTTTAACTTGCGCATTTTGTTTATAAAGGCTTCCATGATGATGATAGTCGTTACCGGGAATAAAATCTTGTGGTCTTTGATATTGTCCAATTCAAAGACAATGAAGCGTTTATGCAGCAAATCCAGCTCCTTGTCGGAGTTCAGCAGGTAGTCGTACTCACCGCCACGATAGTACGGTTCAAGCACGTTCAGGAAATTGTCAATGTCAAAATCCTTTTCCCTGACGTTCTTCTGTTCAAGCTGTCGGCGGTAATCATCCCGGACAAACTCGTAGAACGTGTTGAAGCAGGGCGTTACCGAACGGTCTTTGCCTATCAGTTCGATATAGGCACTCACGGCGTTTGACAACGCCACTTCTTCCGACCGTTTGGGGGCTTCATCATCCCGCTTCCACAGGGTGAGTATCAGGGTCTTGATGCTCTCTTTTTTCTCGATGTCAAATACCCCGTCCTCGACATAGAACGGGTTGAACGCTATCGGGTTCTCGTTGGTGTAGGTGAAATAAATCCCGTCCTCGCCGTGCGTGCGGTTGTGGATAAGCTGGGACAGCCCCAAGTAACTGTTACCCGTATCGACCAGCAGCACGTGCGCACCCTGCTCGTAACACTGGCGCACCATGTGGTTGGTGAAGAAGGACTTACCCGACCCGCTCGGCCCAAGTATGAACTTGTTTCTGTTGGTCGTGATGCCTTTCTTCATGGGCAAATCCGATATGTCGATGTGCAGCGGGCGACCGCTTACCCTGTCCACCATTTTGATGCCGAACGGCGAAAGCGAACTCTTGTAGTTCGTTTCTTCCACGAACAGGCAGAGAGCCTGCCCCAAGAACGTGTAGAAACTTTCCTCTGCGGGGAAGTCGGCTTCGTTGCCGGGTATGCCCGCCCAAAAGAGCGTGGGCGTATCGACCGTGTTGTGGCGTGGCTTGCACTCCATTAGCGCAAGTTGGCTTCCCACATCGTTGCGTATGCGTTTGAGTTCGTCCCTATCGTCACTCCATGCCATGACGTTACAGTGGCAGCGTACCGAGATAAGCCCCTTGCTGTGCGCTTCGTTCAGGTACTCGTCTATCCACTCCTTGTTCACTTGGTTGGCACGGGAGTAACGGGAGAGCGATTGCATGTTCCGGGCGGTCTGCTCGAAGTTCTTCAGGTTTTCGGCGTGGTCGTCTATGAAGATGAACTGGTTATAGACGTGGTTACACGACAACAGCACGCCCACCGGGGCGGCAAAACTTAACCTGCAATCGCTTCTGTCTGTGGACAGCTTCTCAAATCGGCAGTCCGTCCCGACCTTTCCGGGCAAATCTTCCACGTCCGAAAGCGTGTGCAGGCACAGTATATCGTCCCCGACCCGCATTTCTTCCGGGTACAGCCCGATGTCTTTCAGGCAAGTAGTGTCGGTTTGCGAGAGCGAGAAGTATTTCTCGATGATGCCCGCCTTTCCGTCCTGCCCGGTGATTTCCGATGCCGCCAGCCGGGTAAGGGTGACAAAACCGCTGTCGTTCATAATCCTTTCAAACTGCCCGACCGCTTCGATAAACTTTGCCGCCGCTTCCTTGTCGGCTATCTCCTGCGGTACAATCCTGCCCCGGCAGAGGGTGGAGAAGTCGCTCTGTCGGCGGCTTCTCTCCCTTGTCGTCTTTGTCAGGAACAGGTAGCAGTAATGGTTCAGGAACGGGCGTTCATTGAAGTGCCGTTCAAAGGAGCGGCTTAAAAAACTAAGCTCGTCCCTTTCCGTGTCGGGCTGGTAGTTCTCCTTGATGAAGAAGTCCTGCTTGTGTACTATGGAGTAGTCGGGCAGCACCTTGATTGCCTTATACCATGCCGAATGTATGGCTTCGTACTCGGCACTGGTGACGGTGAACAGTTCGGGCAGTTCCACCCTGAAAGCCACCGTTATGTCCGCATCCTTTGAAATGATGCAACCGTTCTCCACCGCCAAAAGTGGAAATTTCCTTTCCAGCGTGGTAGCCTTTAACATATTCCTCATGTTCTTTCTTCCTTTCTTCTTTTGTAGTTGAACAGCCGGGGTATCGCCTTTCGGCTAATAATGAAGCGTGGGTGTCTTTTGCGTGCGGCAGCTTTCATCAGCCCGTGCGTGCCGTACTTGGCATTGAGCCGGAACGTCTGCCACACGAGCAGCAGCGAAGCCGACACGATGAAACCGATACATAGCCACTGGTTCACGCCTGCCATGAACAGGACGATGAACACCACGAAGACGGCGAGCAAGCCGCCGCAAAAGATAAAGAGGTACTGGCTTTTCAGCCCCTTGAACTCCACTGGCTTCCCGATACCCCTGTTTACCGGATATTCAGACATTGCCGCCTTTTTAGAGGAAGAACGAACGCAGGATAGTGGCGGCGACAATCAGGAAGATGCACGCCCCGAACCAACTGGCGGCAGTCTTTG
>OLQC01002308.1_pt1 | contig 12967 bp, 10 predicted proteins | sample 1672471 | NCBI WGS metagenome assembly OLQC01 (sample SAMEA3136689, study PRJEB25190) | human gut metagenome | biome: human gut; feature: human-associated habitat; material: faeces | place: Austria | collected 2013
ACCGATGCACCCACCGGTGCAGGCCATTCCTTCAATGAAATTGGCATCCAGCAGCTTTTTGCTCTTCTTGAACAGGGCAATGCGGCACTGTTCAATACCGTCACAGGAGGTTGCTTTCAGCTCAAAATCGGTGTGGCCATGCTCCTTGATCCCTTGGGCCACCGCTTCCGCCAAACCGCCGCAGCGGGCAAAAATGCGTCCGAAGTAGGAGGCCTCATCCAGCATTCCTTCCTCCAGCGCAGTGATATCGATTTCCCGGCTGTCAAAAAGCGCCTGTAACTCCTCAAAGGTCATTGCGGCATCCACATAGGGGCGGACTTCCTGCTTGGCGGCCTCCCCCTTTTTGGCCGTGCAGGGACCGATAAAGACAACCTTGGCCGTTGCATCATGCTCCTTCAGATAGCGGGCAATGGTGGCCATGGGGGAGAGATTGTGAGAGATATAAGGTTTCAATTCCGGGAAGGCCTTTTCAATATAGCTGACAAATCCGGGGCAGCAGGAGCTGGTCAGAAAGCCCTTTTCCACCAGTTCGCGGCTTTCGGCATCGGCCACCATATCGGCACCCAGGGCGGCCTCCGCCACCGAGTAAAACCCCAACCGATGCAGCCCGGTGACAACCTGCCCCAGCTTGGCGTAGGTGAATTGGCTGGAGATGGAGGGGGCAATGACCGCATAGACATGGTATTTCTCATTGTCCCCGCTCTTTTTTATCATATCAATGACATTGAGGATATAGGATTTATCGGTGATGGCGCCAAAGGGGCACTGATAGACGCAGGCACCGCAGGAAATGCAGGTATTGTTATCAATAGCGGCGGCCTTATTCTCATTCATGGTGATGGCCTTGATCTTGCAGGCGTTCTCGCAGGGACGCTTGCGGTCTACAATGGCGGAATAAGGGCAGACCCGGGCACAGGCACCGCAGTCCACACACTTGGCCTTATCGATGTGCGCCACATGGTTGTGGAAGGTGATGGCTCCCTTGGGGCAGGCATCCTCGCACCGGCGGGCTAGGCAGCCGCGGCAGGAATTGGTGACCTCATAGCCGCCCATGGGACACTCATCGCAGGCGATATCAATGACCTCGATGACATTGGGGTTCTGCTTATTGCCGCCCATGGCCATGCGTACCCGTTCGCTCAGGATGGCACGCTCCTTGTAGACACAGCAGTAGATGGTCTCGGCATTGCGGGGCGCCAGCTCCCGCGGAATGGACATGACATTATCCAGCAGGGTATCATTCCAGGCCTGCCGGGCCACCTCCCGCAGCACCTTGTATTTCAGGTATTGCACCTTGGTATCAAACTTTCTCATGGGCTCCCCCTTATTTTTTAGAAATACATGACCTTGACCCTCTTGCCCATTTTATGCAGCAGCTCGGAGAGCTCCTCCACCAGCTTCATTTTGATATTGAAGCTGATGGGCAGGTTGGGATCCTGATGGGCGGGGTTTACCGCCCGGCCAACGAAGAAATTGACATCCGTCGCTTCCTCAAACAGCATCCGGCTGATAAGACAGGCACCATCGTGACCATAGCCCCATTCCTCATGGCGTTCGTTCTGATCCAGCACATCCTTGGCGTACTCAATGACCCGGCTGATGGTGATAATGCCCTCTGTCACCAGGTCCACACCCTCCATGTGGGCAATGGGCGGCAGGCCACTGCTTTGGTAGTGCAGCTCGGTGGTGATGGGCGACCCCAGATACTGCGAAGCGATGGACGCCGTGGTGCCGCCGCAGATAATGCGCTTGCCGCCCTTGGAAAAGAACAGCGTCATCATACGGGCATCGTCATCCCGGTTGCGGGGCGGGCCAAACAGAATATTGACCGGTGCGCGGCGGCGCACCCGCACCACGCAGGCGGTGGCATCATCGCCGGGTTTGCCACCATACAAGCGGTCACACTCCTCCACCAGCATGGTGGAAAGCGTCTTGGCATTGTAACCGGCCACCGAAGCGGTCGCTATAAAGTCAGCAATGTCCTTTAGCTGCCAGCCAAAGTTATATGCCACCCCAATGCCAGCATGGGGACAGCCATCGCTCACCGCCACCAGGATATCTCCTTCCTGCAGGCGCAGCTCGGATTTATGTACTTTTTTATCTCCCCCCACGATCATATCCCGGCCTGGCAGATCGGTGGACACACCGTTCCGGATAAGAATGACCGGAGGATTATCGTAGCAGATAATCTCCGCCACCTCATTATTGATAAGGCGAATGATGGTAAAGGTGGAATAGGCCACCTTGCGCACTGAGCAGATGGGAAGCGTGGCCGCAATGGCCTTGACGCACTCTTCCAGCGGCAGGCCCTCGGCGATCATGGTAGAAATGATGCGAGAAGTAAGGATGGAGAGAATATTGGCTTTTACCCCGCTGCCCAAGCCGTCGGCCAGTACCAGCACCGAGGAATCCTCTCCCTGTCCTACCGCTTCCACATGGTCGCCGCACAATTCCTCACCCACATGGTTGATGCTATTGTAGCCAATCTCTACACACAGGTCATTCATCGGATACCGAACCTTTCAATTTATACAGGGCGATCTTGGTCTCAGCGGCCGTTTCGCCCAGCAGGGAAGCTATTTCCTGCACAATGCGCATCTGCTTGGCCACCACACCATCCGCAATCTCGGCAGTCTGCCGGCTGAGCTCTTCCTTTTGCCGGCGAACCCGTTCCTCCTCGGTCACATCCCGCAGGATACAAATGATCTGATGGAACTCGTGATCCGGGATGATGGTCTCCTCAGCATAGCGGTCGTATTCCGAAAGATAAATGCGCTTTTTCTCGATGCTCTGCCCACTTTCCAATACGGTAAAGAAATCCCCCGGATCCAGCACACGGACGACCGGTTCTCCCGTCACATCGGAGGGAGAGGACAGGTTCATCATCTGCAGCGCCGCCCGGTTGATCTGCTGGATTTCCAGCTTTTCATTGAGCAGGATAAAGCCATTCGGTGAATTATTGACGATATTTCCGGTAAAGCTCTCGGCCCGCTCTTTCAGATACGGCAGGCACATGGAGATTTCCGCCTTGCCCTGATAAACGGCAATGGCCTTTTCCCGGCAGGTATTGTAGCCGCAGGAGCCACAGTTCAGCTCATCCTCCGGCTTCTTTTTGCCCATCTGACGCAGGATATCGGCAAGCTCCCGCTCTGATGGCAGATGGCGCTCCTTGATGAGCGGCAGGCGTTTCTGGCTCAATTGGGCTGAGGAAGGCTGGGGCAGGTCAAAGTCCTGCTGCCCGGTCACACGGTCCACCGCCTGGTAATCTCGCACTGGGGAACGATGGAATTTTTCCATGACCGGCCCGCCCACACAGCTGCCGGTACACACCGACATTTCAATAAAGCAGTGGTGCAGCCCGCCATGCAGCAGATCCTCCAGCACCTCCAGACAGTTTTGGGCACCATCCACCGCCATGTAGGTATAGTCCGCGTTGAGCTTTTCCATGCAGCGCAGAATGCCCCCTGCCGTGGGGAACAGCCGCGCCCGGCCGCCCTTTTTCAGTTCGCTGGCCGGCTGCACAGTGATATTCTCCTGGTTTAGCCATTCGGTCAGCTCATCAAAGGTCAGTACGGCATCCACTTCGCCGCATTCCTGGGCTTCTTCTTTTTTGGCCACACAAGGTCCAATGAATACGGTTTTAGCGCCGGGAATGCGGCGCTTGATATCAGCACAGTGGGCCTGCATAGGGGACATAACTGGTGCCAAATATCCCAGCAGCGCCGGGTAATACCGGCGGATAAGCAAATTGACTGATGGGCAGCAGGAGGAAATGATAATATCCCGGTTTTCCTCTGCCACCATGCGGTCGTATTCCCGCTTGACCATAGTAGCGCCCAGGGCCGTTTCCTCTGCATCATAGAAGCCCAGCTTTTTCAAGGCCTCCCGCATCTCCTCTATGCCGCTGCCGGCGTAATTGGCAATGAAGGAGGGGGCCAGGCTGGCTACCACCGGCGCGCCGCTTTGCAGCATTACCCGCACCTTGCCTACCTCGCTGACGATCTGCTTGGCATCCTGCGGACAGACCACAAAGCACTGACCGCACATGATGCATTCATCCTGGATAATATACGCCTGGTTGCCGGAAAAGCGAATAGCCTTGACCGGGCAGTGGCGGATGCATTTATAGCAGTTTTTGCAATTGGCTTTTTTCAGGGTCAGACATTCCATAGAAGCTTCCTCCCCGCCGCGGCGGTTTATTGCTTATTCAGGGGCTTCAGCACCTTTTCCTCAAAGAACGCGCGGGTGCCCTCCGGCGTGACGGAGCAGAACTCATCATCCACCTTTACGCAGACACCCAGCTGGCACTGGCCCATGCAAAAGGACCCGCACAGCTCCACCTCATCGCTGAGGTTATGATCCCGGATGAGATCCTGCAGCTGCTCCACCACCTGGCGGGAGCCGCGCACATGACAGGAAGACCCGATACAAACTGTAACTTTCATGCTTCATTCACCTCTGTTTCCATCTCTTGCGCCCCTGCGGGGTCATCGATCCACCGCTGCAGCACGGCACGGCTGCGGGCATTGGCTACTACCGTTTGGGAAGCCGCCACCAGCGGCATCCAGCGGCGGATATAATGCGGTTCGATTTCGCTTTTTTCACAGAACAAGGCAAGGTACTGCTCGGCCTCCTCCCTGCGGCCGCGCATCCGCAGCAGCAAATAGGTCAACGCGGCATCTGCGGCGGCATTGCCCTGCGTGGCATGGAACCAATCAATGATATATGGTTCTCCTGTCGCGGCGCTGATGATGACCTTGGACGGCACAAAGTTGCCGTGGCAGACCTCGTTATATTTTGGGATCCGCTCCAGCCGGGAATAAAGATCATACCGGTCGGTGGCGGAGAGCTCCGAGCTGTTGATATTGCGCTGAAGCTCATCCTTGAGCTTTTTGAACATGGGGCAGGACTGCTGGTGGATGTGGCAGTGCAGAGAGGCGAAAAGTTCCATATACTCCCCCGCCTTTTCGGGATAGCGCTCCATCAACTGTTCCAGATTTTCACCCTTGATGTACTCCGAAACAATGGCCCACTTGCCATTTACCTCGGTCACCTCCAGAATTTTGGGGACAGTGACGGTCGTTTCCTCCATTCGGGCCTGGTTCAGCGCCTCATTGATGACATCCGCCTTGCCGCAGTCCTCATTAAAAACCTTTAGGCAGCGGTCGCCATCCCGAAAAACGGTGATGCTGTTCTGCACCGAAATGATACGATCCAGATTCATCGCTCGACCTCCTTCCGGTTACAGACGTGCCTTCAGGTGCGCCAAAGAAAGCGCCAGATTCTCGTACTGGATGACAGCATCGGGCGGGAGCTGCAGTCGGCAGGGTGCAAAGCACCAGAATGCCCGCACGCCGCTGCGGTACAGAACATCGGTCACCGCCTGCGCAGCTTCCTTAGGCACCGTAACAATGCCGATGCTGACATTATTCGCGGCGCAGAAATCCGCCAGCGCCGACATGGGCAGCACCGGCTTCAGCTCACTGCGGTCGCCCTCTGCCGGGACATTCAGATCAAATGCCGCCAGGATGTTGGTACCATATTCCGAAAAACCGGCGTAATCCAGCAGTGCGCGGCCCAGCTTGCCTGCACCCACTATTACCGCTGCCACCGGGCGGCCGCCCAGGCAGTCCTCCAGGCAGGTGGTCAGCTCAGCACGGTCATAACCCACACGGGGGCGCCCCGCGCCGCATACAGCGCCCAGGTCCTTTCGCACCTGCACCTCGCCCAGGTCCAGCGCCTTGGCAATGCCGGTAGCGGAAACGGTCGTAATCTCCTGCGGCAGGGAGCTGATATACCGCAGATATTGCGGCAGGCGACCTATCGTGGCTCTTTTGATCTCTTTGGTATTCATAGTATTCTTCCCCTTCTTGTCAATCCGTTGATGTGATATCGATAATAAGCGGTACCTTTCCAAGGCTATTCTATCACATCCCATTCGCCATGGGAATTGCTTTTCTGTAATATCGGTATTGCTTTTATCGATATACCGCAGGCGAAAATTGTATACAAAAAGCGCCTGTCACAGCAGACGCCTTCCGTTCAATCACTTTATACATCAAATACCTTCCGGCAATAAGGGCAGGGGTGCCCTTACTGATCCCAATTATCCGGCAGCTCCCGCTTGGTAGCAATAAGCTGCGCGATGAACTGCTTATCCAATGGAGATAGTGTGTAGTCCTGCCGGTAGATGAGCACATCCTTATACCGGCGGCGGCTATCCACACAGGGGCGGTGTACCAGCGAATACCTCTCCAGCAGTTCCTGCGAAACCGGTGAAACCCACATAAAAGCTTGCGGGTTGCGGGAAAGCAGTTCAAAGCGGCTGGCCCGCTCAAAGACATAGATGCGCCGGTTGATATCATCCGGCAACTCTTCCCGCCGCACTTCGGAAGCCGGCAGCGAGGGGACATACGGATCGGCATAGGCCACGCGGATATAGTTTTTCAAGTCCTCATAGGTGATGCTCTCCTGCTGCGCCAGCGGGCAGTCCTTGCTCATCAGCAGGGCATAGCGGAATTCCGCCACCAGCTCACACCGCAGACCCTTTTCTTCCACCAATTCCTTATAGTAGCGGTCGTAGTTTTCGGCATACCGCAGGATGCCCAGCTTATAGTCGTCCTGAAGAACATTCTTCAGGGTACGCATAGCGTTGGTTTCCTTGTAGAAGACTTCAAACTCCTCATCGGCGGAAAGCTCGCAGGAAAAACGGGCAAAGGCCTCCGAGATATAGCTGGAGCGCGGCACCGAGATGGAAAAGTGCTTTTTCTTGGCGGAGCCTTCGGTAAACATATGCTCCACCTCATCCACCTGCTGCAGGATCGCCTTGGCATACCGCAGGAACACCCCGCCCTCCGGGGTCAGCTCCATCCCGTGGGCGCTGCGCTCAAAGATAGCAACACCCAGGCTGTTTTCCAGCTCCTTGATGGCCCGGCTGAGATTGGACTGGCCCACAAACAAGCGGTCCGCCGCTTTATTGATGGAGCCGGTCTCCGCCACAGCCACGGCATATTTCATGTGCTGAAGATTCATAGGATCCCTCCTGCCCTTTTCAGGCACTGTACTGCTTTATGGCTTACAGGAAAAACTTTTTCTGCAGTGATTCCCGCAGCGGGCGGCAGCAGCCGATAATGATGAGCGTCAGCCCTAAAATGATGCCGGCCGCCAGCGGATAAATGGACCACAGCAGAACATCATGGAGCTTAAAGGTCAGGTTGATAAGAAATTCCACCAGCACCATCAGCCCGCCGGAAAGAATAAACGCCCCACCGAATACAAACAGGTGTCCACCGTGCAGGTAGCGCAGCAGGATGACCATTGCCGTGACAATAATACCTGCCGCCCCCACCACCGGAAAAGCAAAGGAAAGGAACCAACGCCCACCGGTAGCCAGATCGATATACAGCAGGTAACCCCCCAGCGCCACAAAATCGACCGGGACAAAAATAACGGGATTCCCCCTGCGGAACCACAGCGGCAGTACGATGACAATGTAGCACATCAGCAGCGCACCCGTCACATAACCCGACCATACGATTCCACCATTGATACGCCAATCGCACAGCAGGCAGATAACAATAGGCAGTACCGTCAGCACCGTCACTACAAAGAGTGCGCCGCTGCGGCTCACTTCCTTGTGGATGTGTTCCTCCGGCGGGTAAGGCCCGTCCCCTTTGGGCGGCTCCATCTCCGGGTGAAAGACCGTGGTGCCGCACAGCGGGCATTTTTTCTCACTGTCGCCCAGCTCCACACCGCATTTAACACAATACATAGCTGTTCCCCCCTTGGCGCCTTCAGCGCCCGTTGCTTTCCGCCTTCACCGGCAGGCCCATCCAGTGCAGCACCTCATAGAAATGCCGCTCCAGCTCCGGCTCCCGGATATTGCGGATCATATTGATATAAACTGTATCGCCCCAGGTGATGATCCCACAGTTGTGCGGTGCCTTGGCTTGCACACCAATGATAAAATCCATCCGGCGGATATACGGCCGCATGGCATCCGGCACCTGTACCACACCCAGATTGGACATGCACAGGCAGCTCTTGCACTCGCCTACGGTATCAAATACCATCTTCATCGCAAAATTTTTGATAAACAGGGGCATCACCTTGAGGATGGGAATGCGCTCACTGTTTACATTGGTGGCAATGCGGGCACTCATATTCTTACGAGTGACCTCCAGCCCCATGCGGTGATGTACAATGCGGCACAGCTCCTCCAGGGTGTAATCCCCCAGGCGGGAATCCGCCTCCGGTGTAACATACTGGGCAAAATTCCGCAGCGACTGGCTGGGGAATAGCCCGCGCAGGTTTACCGGCACCAGCACCTTTACCGGACGACGGCGCCGGCGGCTCGGTACTTTTTTAGCCTGCAGGTTTAGAATCGCCTTCATCATGGCGGCGCACAGCAGCTCCGTTACCGTCACACCGTATTCCTTGGCCTTTGCTTTCAGCTCGGCGGCTGGCACCATCAGCGTGGTCAGGTCCAGGTAGCCATCCGGTTCCGGTGTCCCGCTTAGGTGATAAGCTGTCGCCTCTTTTCGGCTGGCCTCCACCCGGCCCGCGTACTTCTGGAAGCTATCCTCCAGCTCCTCCTCACGGGGCGGGTCCAGGCGGCGCAGCACGCCATCAGTCGCCGGGATCTCTATTCCATACCGGCGGCACAGGTACTCCGCCAGCAAAGTCTTTAGGAAGATGGTCCCACCGGTGCCATCGGTCAGCGCATGGAAAAATTCCACCGCAATGCGGTCCCGGTACACCAGCACCCGGAACGCGCACTTGCGAATATCATCAAAGGGCATATGCACCAATGGATAGCTCTTTTCCGGCTGGATGGCCGGCGCCGCCGGGATCTGCTCCAAGTAGTACCAGAACATTCCCCGGCGCAGCCGAACGGCAATGGAGGGAAACCGCCGTACAGTCACATCCAGCGCGGTTTGCAGGGTCGGCACATCCACTGTTTCAGTAAGGGTAGCAGAAAGCCGAAACAGGTTGTTCCAGTTGCGGCGGCGGGCGGCGGGATAGATTTTCGCGGCGTTATCCAGCTGCATCCAGCGCAGCTTGCGTTCCCCGCCCATCACCCGGTTCAGGAACTTGCCCATCTCCTCAAAGTCGGACATATTCTCATTGAGGTAATATAGCACATAGGCATGCCAGCGTTCCGGTGCTATGATCATTTTGCTCTCACAGCCGGCATCCAACAGTTTTTGGTGCAGGCGGCGGGTATCATCCAGCAATATCTCATCCCCGCCCACAAAAAGCAGCACTGGCGGGAAACCGGTCAGATCACCGAAGAGCGGCGAAACCAGTGGCTCCTCCTTGGAGGTCAGCCCACCGGTGTAACAATCGGCATAAAAGCGCAGCAGCTCTTCGGTCAAGGAGGGGTCCGCTTCGCGGTTTTCCTCATAGGTTTTCCCGGAGCAGGTCAAATCCGTCCAAGGTGAAATGGCAATAAGGCCCGCAGGCATTGTCATGTTCATCTCCTTCAGCCGCAGGCACAGCGCGCAAATAAGCCCGCCTCCGGCGCTTTCCCCGCACAGCACAATCTGCTCCGGCGCATAGCCTTTCTCCAGCAGGTAGCGGTAGGCCTCCAGGGCATCCTCCACCGCGGCTGGGTAGGGGCTTTCCGGGGCCAGGCGGTAGGCGGCGCAGAATACCCTAATCCCGCATTCATCAGCCAGCGTCGCGCCGAAGCCTTTGGCGTAGTCCAGGTCGCCGCAGGTATAGCCGCCGCCATGCAGGTATAGGATCACCCCGCTGCGGCGCTCATCCCGCGGGATCAGCCAGGCGCCTTCAAAGCGCTCAAACGAATAATCCCGCACAATGACATCTTTTTTGTGGATCGCTTCCATTAGCTCGCCCAATTTATCCTGTCCCTTGCGGGTCACCTCCAGCGAGCAATTCGCCACAAAAGGCTTAAAAAAATTGAGCTGCGAGCGTACCAAACGGGCGGGAAGTCCCATACAGCGCCGCCTCCTTTCCAGACTATCGTTAAAAGATAATTATAGCATTGACTGCCCGGAATGTAAAGAATCGCCCGGCACGCAAAAGGCTCCCGTTTGGTAAAACGGAAGCCCTGGCGATATTCAGTTCCAGCCATGGATTTTGATAAGCTGCTGATAGGTGTAAAAGTACGCCCCAGCCGGGAAGTCACACAGATCACCGGTATTAGAGCAAATGAGATAATCCGCTGTATTACCGCTTTCATCCGTCAGCACTTCGCTTATCATCACAATGTGCCGGAAATGGTCGTTGCCCATGGCGATAACATCCCCCGGTTCCCCTGTGTAGTAGGGGGCCGCCGCGTCGCCCACCAGCCCGCTGCCGATATTCGCCTGCACATAGCTCACAAAATAATTGACCCCGGACCAGGAAGCGGTACGGTTGCCGTTCCCAAACCAGTACCAACAGCATCAGCACCAATGTCAACGCCGCTATTCTATATTTCATCTTGGGGGTTTTCATCGCCTTGCTCCTTTCGGGAGAGTCTAATATAATTGTATTTTACAACCTAAAGCTAACTTTAAGGCAAGCCCTCATCCGTAAAATTCACATAAAGTTCATGGGATTTTTCCCCCCTTTGCACCGTTCGATTTTACAATATACCGGTAGAACTCTGCCGAACAAGGTGTTATAATGTATAAAATCAACCGTGGAAAGGATGCCAGCGCATGGGCGATAATTATTTCTTACTTACCAATCTGCTTTCGGAAGACGAGCAGAAGATCATCACCAGTATAGCCGCGCACCTGGAACGCGGGGAAAAACGGGTCGGCATTCAGCAGGTCGCCACCGAAAATTTTGTCTCCACCGCCACCATCGTAAAAATGTGCAAGCGGCTGGGCTTTGAGGGGTACAGCGAGCTGTATTATTATCTCAGCCGTCAGCTGAATGGCCGGGATGAACGCCGCAATGCCGAAAATCTCAAAAATCTCATTGATAATTACTCTGATACCCTCATCGATGATTTCTGTGGGTTGCTCAAAGCCTCCCGCCAGGAGAAAATGTTCACCACCGGTGCCGGTTTCTCCAATATCGTCGGCTCCTACATCGCGCAGCGGCTTTCCATCTGCGGCTTTATGGTGTTCAATAATGTCCATTTCTACGATTATATGCTGTTCCAGGATGCTCATCACCTGCCCGGCGGCAGCGAACCCTCGGTGATGTTTGCCGTCAGCCAAAGCGGCGAGACCGAGCCGGTGCTTAACGATGTGCGTCATGCCCAGCAGCACGGTCACAAGATCATGGCCTTTACCAAGCGCGGGGATTCCGCCCTGGCCCGGCTTGCTGATATTGTTTTTGTCATTGACGGCTCCAAACAGACGCTGGTCGGCAGCCTTCCCAACCCCTTCTTCGGCCATGTTATTCTGGCCTTTGAGGATCTCATCGCCATCTACTTTGACCGTGACCGCCGGCCGTAAGATAATACTTTTTTTACGAAAACAGAAAAAAATTTCGCGGGGCAGCATGTTATACTTTAGATAGTGTAGCAGGCTGCCCAGTTTGCTGCACCGCCAGTTGCCCGCACACCGCGGGCAAAAAGGATAATGAAGAATCATTATGGAGGAAAAACAAATGAAAAAGCTGTTTGCGTTTTTGCTGGTAGTCGTCATGATCCTCAGCATGATGGTCGGCTGCGGCAACAACACCACCCCCGGCAATGACACGGATACCAAGAAGATCGAAACCCTCAAGGTCGCTTTCGTTCCTTCCCGTGAGCCCGCCGAGATCATCACCGTCACCGAGCCCCTGAAGGCAATGCTCAAGGAAGAGCTGGCCAAAGAAGGCTACGAGGTCGGCGAAGTTGAGATCACCGTCGGCACCACCTACGAGGCAGTCGGCGAAGGTTTGGAAGCCGGCACCATCGATGTTGGCCTCATCCCCGGCGGCACCTATGTTCTGTACGATGACGGCGCCGAGGTCATCCTTACTGCCACCCGTAACGGCCTCAGCAAGGATTCCGATAACGCCAAGGATTGGAACGATGGCCAGCCCACCGAAGCTTCCGAAAAGCAGGCTGTTTCCTATCGTGCTCTCATGATCGCCGGCCCCTCCGATAAGGGTCAGGAGCTGCTCGCCAAGGTTAATAACGGCGAAGAGCTGACTTGGGAAGACCTGAACAGCGCCAACTGGAGCGTCATGGGCACCTCTTCCCCCGCCGGTTACATCTATCCCGCTCTGTGGCTGCAGGATCACTACGGCAAGGGCATCTCTGATCTCGCCAGTGCCGTTCAGTCCGATTCCTATGCCAGCGCCTTTGCTCGTCTGGCTTCCGGTCAGGTCGATGTCCTGGTGACCTATGCCGATGCCCGCCGCGACTATGCCGAGCGTTGGAACACCGAGTTCAGCCGTGAGGCTTCCATCTGGGAGGAGACCGGCGTCATCGGTGTTACCGCCCCCATCTACAATGACACCATCTCCGTCAGCAAGAACTCCGAGATCATGACCGATGAGTTCATCACCGCTCTGCAGAACGCTTTCATCAATATCGGCAATACCGATGCCGGCAAGGAAGTTATCGCTATCTACAGCCACAATGGCTATCAGAAGGCCCAACCTTCCGATTATGACAGCGAGCGTGCCGCTCAGAAGCTCATCCAGGAGCTGAGCGCCGCCAACTAACCTTTCGGTTTCTCATTTCCATCCCATATGCGGGGAGGACATGCACAGATTACTGCTTTCCTCTGTGCGGTCCTCCCCATTCTCGTTTCCAAACCGGAATACATCCCCCAGCGTGTGTATCCCGGTTTATGAATGAGACCCGTATTCTAACCGCAGAAGAGGAGACCGTATGATTCAATTTGACCATGTATCCAAGGTATACCCCAATGGCACCGTGGGGCTGGACGATGTAAACCTGACCATCCAGGATGGTGAATTTGTCGCCATCATCGGCCTGTCCGGCGCGGGCAAATCCACGCTGATCCGCACCATCAACCGCATGATCGATATCACCGAAGGCGAATTG
>OLQC01002313.1_pt1 | contig 12950 bp, 15 predicted proteins | sample 1672471 | NCBI WGS metagenome assembly OLQC01 (sample SAMEA3136689, study PRJEB25190) | human gut metagenome | biome: human gut; feature: human-associated habitat; material: faeces | place: Austria | collected 2013
GATCGGCGACTCGTTGCTTTGACTTGATTTGCCCATTTTTTGCTTGAGCCCTCTAATGCTATACTCCTTTCGCGAGCTTCTACGTTATCGTCACTATTATAGCAAAATTTTGACGCACTATCAATCACGACACATGGGTTTTGTGGCTATTTCCCGAAATTTTTCAAAGCCATATTTTATCTTTTGAGGCCATAATCTCAAGTGGGGTAAAAATCATCTTCCATCGATTAGCCACGAATCGTAGCACAGGTACGAGATGAACATAATATAGCAAAAAGCAAGCAGTATCAACAAATAACCGCCGAATACTGCTTTCTATTTTGTCTATTATTGCTATGCACAGCGCGTTACACAAGACTGTAGAACGCCATTACTCATAGCACATTTTTATCCTGATCCTCAAAAGAAAACCTCTGCAAGAGTGCGCTTTAACTCAAATTGCGCAACGTATCCCTGTATTTTTCACAATGACAAAACCACCGATGAATTAGCATTTCTGCTTCTCCATCAGTGGTTCTGGCTTGCCGCTCGGGAAGCGCTCTTAAAAACTCAATTTCTCGAAATCCCTAGGCTGTGTCTACACGAGTTAAGTGGTATAATGGCACTATCACAACGAAGAGGGTGTCATCATGGAGAAATCACAGCATCGGCATGATATCAGTGACAAAGCATGGGCCATTTTAGAGCCAATGCTGCCGGGACAGCGAGGGCAATGGGGCGGCATCGCGGAGGACAACCGCAGATTTATCAACGGAGTGTTCTGGATTCTTCGCACCGGAGCACCATGGCGTGATCTGCCGCCGGACTACGGAAAATGGGGATCTGTTCATCAGCGGTTTCGCCGATGGCGGGATAAAGGCATATGGGAGAAGATTCTCGAAGCATTGATAGACGACCCGGATTATGAATGGCTTATGATCGATGCGAGCCATTGCAAGGTTCATCCTCACGCTGCCGGAGCAAAGGGCGGCAATCAGGATATGAGCCGCACAAAAGGGGGCTCAACACCAAGATTCACCTTGCCGTGGATTCGTCTGGTATGCCGGTCAGAGCTATTATCACAGAAGGCACCCGAGCTGATTGCAAGGAGGCTATACACCTTATCGAGGGAATAGACGCCCAAAATCTTCTGGCAGATCGTGGCTATGACACATCGGAAATCGTTGCTTTTGCGCTTTCGGCCGGAATAAACGTTGTCATCCCCTCCAAGAAGAACCGTAAGGAACAGCGCGAATATGACCGCTATCTCTACAAAATCAGGCATCTTGTAGAGAATGCTTTTCTGTGGTTAAAACGCTGGAGGGGGATCGCTACGCGCTATGCGAAAAACTCTTCCTCTTTCCTTTCTGCTGTTCACATCAGATGCATCGCTATTTGGCTGGCTGTTTTGGCTTGATCTCAGGTAGACACTGTCTAAATTTACGAAATAATATATTATATGAAATGGCCTAGGGAAAAACTCCCTCGGCCATTTTGGTTTCTAAAAACAATACGCGCAATACATATTATTTCGCTCACGAGATATAGATGAGGTCTTGCATTCTTGCTAAAATATATATAGAAAGGGGCGGATGCGGATGCAGATGGCAGGACGGTCATCTATACGGATGCTTTATCCGTATATAACGCAAGCATTTACCAGATTACCGCAACCTTTGAAGCGGACGTCAGACGCGACGGAATGATATTCAGAGGTAATATAAAGTGAAACATGCAATACATAATTAATAAGCAAACATAATTTTGCCCTAACCCATCACAAAGCTATACAAGTTACGTCTTCTTTGCCATCCATTACCTCCTACAATCATACCTCATCCATATCATCCAACAATTCTCCATGGATTTCAAGGATGCTGTCTATGCCTATCTCTTTGCCACCGGAGCGTTCATTTGCCGCGAGAAAAACAAGCTTTCGCTCAACGGGCTCAACCTGCCGCACCTTTCCTATGAACTTTCGATATGAGCCGCCCGCTTTCAGCGCGTCCGGCACGAAGTATACCACCGTCACCACAGGATGGTATCCATCCTGGATCACCTCGTCAATCAGCGTCAGCTTCTGATCCAGCAGGAGCTTCTGACTTTCGGACAGTTCGATCTTCCTGTCTGTCATCCTGCCGGTTTCCGTAATCACGCCATCGAAGCCGGTAAGCGCCGCAAAGGGAGAAAACTGTGCCGCGCGATCATGCATGCTCATATGCGGACGGTTTTCCGCCTGGTGGTGCGGAAGCGCCAGGATGTCAGCGTAAGGGTTCTTCTGTTCTGGCATTATTCGTCACCTGCCTTATGGCCGCCGATCTGGCCGTTTCGCTCGATGGTGGTGCCGCCTTCCAGCAGGTTCATGCCTTTGAGCAGGGCGTTCTTTCCAAATTTATCCTGAATGGCGAGGGTGACACGCTGCAGCCTGCGCTCCTTTTCTTCGGCAAGCTGCCGGACTTCCTCTTCCTGCTTCATCGTCTCATAATCCGTGAACATGTCCAGCTGCTCGGGCTGCTCCTCCGGAATGTCTGTCTCCGGAATCAGATCGCAGGCCGTGATGTATACGCGGCGAATCAGCATGTCCTTATGAACCACATGATCATATACGTCCAGGACGGCGTCCATAATGGCATGGGTGGAGCTGGTGTAGCGCGCGATGTTTCCAGTACCATGAGCAGGCTTGGGGATTTTACGCCCATAGGGGTCCAACACCACAGGCCCGTTGTATTTTTTGCTGCGATCGCCTTCCAGGCTTTCGCGGTCGTACCCAACATCCAGCACAATCTGCTTCGTGACCACATGCTTTCGAACCAGATCCAGCACCAGCAGCTCCGTCATTTCGCGGACAATCAGCCGCCCTTTCTCAAAATCATAGGGGCACTGCAATACCTGCCCGGAGGAAATGCTGTTGGTGGACGGCCGGTATTGCTTGATATCAGCTATCGTCACCGGCTCCCAGCCCCATGCGTGGTCGATGATCAGCTCCGCATTGATCCCAAAGGTTTTATACAGCTTGTCTTCGCTGACCGGATCAAGAGAGGCCCGCGCCACGTCGCCCAGGGTATAAAGGCGCATCGCTTCGAGCTTTTTGGAGATGCCTCTGCCGATGCGCCAGAAATCCGTCAGCGGGCGGTGCGTCCAGAGCTTTTCTCGAAAGGCCGTTTCATCAAGCGCCGCAATGCGCACGCCGTCCCTGTCGGGCTTGGACTTCTTGGCCTCGATATCCATGGCGATCTTGGCCAGAAAAAGATTGGTGCCAATGCCCGCCGTTGCCGTGATGCCGGTATTGTACAAAACGTCGCGCACCATCGTCATGGTCAGCTCGTGCGCCGTCATGCCGTAGGTACGCAGGTAATTCGTCACATCGATAAAAACCTCATCGATGGAATAGACGATGATGTCCTCCGACGAGACATATTTCAGATAAGTGGCGTAGATCCGGCTGCTGTATTCCTCATACAGGCGCATCCGCGGCGGCGCGACGATGTAGGAAATCTCCAGCGTCGGGTCTTTTTCAATGGCTTCCGCGTCGAAAGAGGCAGCGGAGAACTGATACTTTTGCGTTTCCGGATTGCGCTGTATCGCCCCGGCACGGATGCCGGCCTTCAGCCTTTCCTGGTTGACCTGCTCCACACGCTGGATCACCTCAAACAGCCGCGCCCGGCCGGGAATGCCGTGGGCTTTCAGGGAAGGCGATACGGCCAGGCAGATGGTCTTTTCCGTCCGGCTCTCGTCGGCAACGACCAGATTGGTCGTCAGGGGATTCAGATGGCGCTCTACGCATTCTACGCTGGCGTAAAAGCTCTTGGCGTCGATGGCCACATACTGCCGAACCTTTTCCGCCATGCGTACCGTTCCTCCTTCTTTTTATCAATCAGTTTGCTTCTGCCGCGGCTTCAACGTACCAGCGGGCAACCCGGCTGGCAAAGGATGCGTTTGTCCATTCAAAGAACAGGCGGCGTTCCTGGCCTTTGATCATCACCGTATAGCAGGATCCCTCCGCCCCCTGCCGGTAGCACGCCGCCGGGCGATAATCCTTGATGGCGTCAATCTTGAAGGTTCTGCCATCCGCCCAGGTAATGGAGCGCGGCTGCATATAGCCCGTGGCGTCAAAATCAGAATTAACCTTCACATAGATACGCTCCATATGCGGAGGGCGCTGTGCTTTTAACGATTTTACACCTTTCATAAGAACCCTCCCCAGCGGAATCAGCGGCTTTCGCGCGCTTCCAGATACAGCGCCCGATCAGCCGTATCGGGAACCATATCCGCCGTGATCTTTCCCAGCACCCGTCCAATGACCTTTGCGCCGTCTTCATAGGGAAAGATATCGTCGAAGTCCGGATTCAGCGAGTGCAGACGATCATGAGCCACCTGTTTGATCACGCCGCCCATGCCTGGAACATAGAAAATACCAATATCGCCATAGCTGAGCTTGGAGCAGTACTGCACCAGAACCCGGTCGCCATCATGAAACTGCGGCTCCATGCTCTGGCCGCAGACCGTGATGATCTCATCAGCTTCGGAAACTGCATGGCTGTTATAGAGAACGCATGCTTCGCTCTCGGGATGATCCTCCCAATCGGCGCCGTCGCCCGCGGCCGCTGCGCGTCCAAGATCCTTTACGCTGTTCATCCGCTCCAGCGCCAGGCGGAGCTTCCGCTTGTGAACATTGCCGCTCATGGCTTCCGCAAAGGTCTCGAGGTCTTCTTTCCCACTATCGTCCAGAGAACGGTAAAAGTCCAGAAGGCGCTGCTCATGCTCGGACAGTCCGCTGTGCCTGTCCTCCATGCCGAAGAACTCATATAACGGGATATCCAGAAGCATGCAGAGCCTGCGCAGGGTCTGCATCCGGCAGCCGCTTGTCTGTCTCCCAGTTGCAGATACTATTCTGGTTTACCCCCATGAGCTTTGCAAGCTCCCGCTGATTGTATTTTGCGCGGATGCGGTATTTGCGGATTACATCGCCAAAGGCATACGCGGCTTTGGGCTCAGCCGGGGCGCTCGGTAATCTGCTGATGGTCATCATCGTACCTCCTGAGGGCGGGATTACTGCTGCCTGAGCAGGATGCTCAGCGTTCAAAAATCACAGCAGTATCCTCTGTTGCTCTCATTGTAGCACAACATATTATTAAATGCAACATTAAAATATCACACAAAGTGTGATTTACGCTTGACACCGCGTATAATCCCCTGTAGAATAAATGCAAAGCAAAGAACGCAAGAGCTGGGAGTACCATGGTGCAGGAGGTAAAATGCGCGTGTGCCTGAAAGAATGCAAAGACGCTGAACTTGTCAGAAGTTCCGTTCCCATTGCAAGGAAAAATGATATTTATGAGAACACACAGCCGGAGATCGAGAACTGCTCAGATGGCATTGCGCCGCAGCCGAATACAGCGGTAGACGGCAGCCAGAAAATGATCGTGCCGGTTGTCGTATCGATGACAAAGTACCTTTTTGCGCATTACCGGCTGCAGATGTATGCTTACCTCAATAACAGCCTGCGCAGCGGGATGTTGGAACGGATTGTTGGGTTTTCTTTCACCAATAGGACGATCAAACGGGAAGTATGCACCTTCAAGGGCGTGAATTACTGGCGCATGGACCGGCTCAACTTTTGGGCGGACGTCAGCGTGACCCTGCTGTTCAGCACTGCAGAGGGAAAACGGGAATGGCACGGATATCTGTGCTTCTGGTTCTCTGCCGAGCAGCCCGGACCGCTGACCGGCACAATAGAAGAGCTGACCTCAGTGAAGGATGGCCCGGAGCGAAGCGGCATGACATTGCTGAGCCCATTTCTTATCCCATATTTTACTGCGGCGAAAATCGACATGGAAGCTGAAAACATCTGGGCAGCCTGTATCCCCGGCGCGCTGGATCACCCGGAACTGCGTAAGGCTGAAATGCTGGCCGGAGCGATGGGGTTATCCATTCTACATTTGCCGCTTCATAAGCATGAAGAGGTGGACAGTACGGATAGCAAGTATATGGGAGCAAAGTCGTTGAAGATTACAACGCAGGGCGTTACCTATATGCATACCGCCAAGCAAAGTGTAGTTATTACTCCCGGTAAAACGTATACTTTCTCTTTCTATGTACGCAAATCTGGAGCAATTGACGTTTGGGTTGCCTATGTATATGCTGATGCATCCGGCGTTTCTCAGTGGGTGCATGCTCCTTCTATGATGAATCAGTTGACGGATGATTTCTCCCGCCTCAGCTACACCTTTACTGTTCCTGAAAATGCGGGCAATACGATTCAGGTAGTATTGTGTGCTGGCGCAGCAAATGGTATTTATCCTTCTGCTTGGTTCGACTGTGCACAGCTGGAGGAAGGATCCGTTGCCAATAGCTATAACATGCTAATTAACGGCGACTTTACCCTGAATTCTGGTGCACATCCCACTGGTTGGAATAAAAACAGCTCAAATACCAGTATGGATATTGTTTATCCTTCTTTCACTGGTACGAAGCCAGAAGGGCTTTCTTCCAATACGATGCGTATGTATGGTACCGGCCGTACCAAGTATGCGGGAATCTATCAGGACATTCCAGTTTCTGGCAACCAGGGCGATGTATTCTCTGCTGGCGGTTGGTCGTTAAATTTTTCTAAGCCTCGTAAGGGTGAAAATTTCCGCTATAACATTCGTGTAGCATTTCTCAAGTCCGGCACTTCAACGCGCGTAAATAGTGATTCGATTGAGTGAAGTGAAGAATGGACGGATTGGCAGTTTGCAGCAGGACCTGTAATTGCTCCTTGCAACTATACCAGTATCCGTTTTAACGTGGACTATGAGCGCAATATCAATTATGCTGAGTTCAACGGTCTGTTCCTGCATAAGGAAGAATTCGGTAAAACCTTCGCTTACGATGACAAGGGAAATGTTACCAGCACCAAAAACCTGGCTTCTATGCAGAGCTATGCAACGTATGACGATTATAATAACTTGCTTACCTATCGTCAGCCAGGACGGCCTGCGTCTGATAAGTATACTCTGGAATACGGTGCGACCGCTGAAGAAAAGAAAAAGCACCTGCTTGTAAAATCGACGTCGCCGCTTGACATTCAGCACACATATGCGTATGATAATAAAGGAAATGTGCTGACGCAACAGACGCAAAACAGCACGGCCAGTGCGTTCATTAAAGGCGAAATCACATATACTGCTGATCAGAACTATGTGGCTACGCAAGCGGACGCTCGCGGCAAAGTGGTCACCAGCAATATCGATCCGGCCACAAGCACCTTGACAAGTGTACAGGATCCCAATGGCCAGACGGTTAACTATGCTTATGATATCATGAAGCGCATAACAGATGTGCATACGACGGCAGACGGTAAGACGTATAAAAATGCTTACAGTTATGCGAATGATAAGCTGATGCAAGTTAGCCATAATACTGACAGTGACACTGCATGCGATGTGCAATACAACTTCGCTTATGATGCTGCGGGGCAGCCCACTACTGTTAAGGTAGGGTCTCAGCAATTGTCTGAAAATGTCTATAATCCAGATGGCACCTTGCAGAAGATTGTATATGGCAACACCTCGTCAGATATGATGATGATGGCAATTTCAGCTTTGTAACCACGCAATATACGCTGTGTTGTCCATATGACGCAAGGTAATAACAACCTGCATTTCTGGTATGATGCACAAAATCGTCCGGCGATTGTGGAATTCAACGGCACGAAGTACGGCTACCTGTATAACCTGCAGGGCGACGTGATCGGGCTGATTGACAGTGCCAACACCGAGGTTGTCAAGTATACCTACGACGCCTGGGGCAAGCCGCTGTCCGTCACGGGTTCGCTGGCCAATACCATCGGCTATTACAATCCCTTCCGCTATCGTGGCTACGTGTACGATGTGGAAACGGGGCTGTACTATCTGCGGAGCAGGTATTATAACCCGAACTGGGGACGGTTTGTTAATGCGGATAAGATTATAAGAAAATCACTGCTAGGCTATAATTTATATAGTTATTGCCGCAATGATCCTGAAAACAATCATGATTCAAGCGGCAATGCTTATGATAGAATTGCAGCAGTAAAATACGCATTAGAATATTGCTACAAACGCAACCAGCAATACTACAATTACGTTGCAAATGGAGATTGTACCAATTTTACATCGCAGTGCTTGTACAGTGGCGGAATTCAAATGGATGACAAATGGTATTCCCGGAGAGGAAAGAAATGGATATATGCATTTCTTATACCTGACTCGCAATATAAACATCGCTATGGTTGGGACGTTTCACCTGCGTGGAGTATTGCATCTCATCAATTTGAATATTTCAGAGATTCCGAATATGTAAATGCGTGCCAGGAAATAGATGGTTCCTCGACAATTGAAGAAATTCTCTCTTCTGGTATTCAAGTGGGTGATATTATCTATTTCGATTGGGAAAGCGATGGAGTTCTTGATCATTCTGTTATCGTGACTGAAATAAGTGACGACGAGGTTTATCTTACTTATCATTCAACAGATAGAGAACGCCAAGCTCTTTCTGTGTTGCTGGACCCGAAAATGGAAGGATATTTGCTTTTGTTCAAAGACTGAAAGGATTATGGTATATTATGAAAAAAACAATAATCATAATAGTTATAACCTGTATTGGCCTGTATGGCGCTGCGTGCATTGGAACTGGCTTATGGGTCAGGCATATGATTTACACTTGCAATGACCTGAATGTTAGTTACTCACAGGTGCAGCAATATTTTACAGATAAAGCGTATTACGATGAACTGAATTATAACAAGTGGATTATTGGCGGCATTTCCTCTGCAGACAGCGTGGAGACCTCTCTGACCTGCTCCTTTCCGTGGACTTATATTGGGTTTGGGAATGCAGTTACACATGTGCGAGTAGACTGGCGTGGAAAAGGAATATTTGATGGCAAGGAGGGCTTAAGGACGGGGGTGCATAATATGCCGGTTTGCATTTGCCTTACATTCCATCACGGTCGTTGGCAAATTGATGCAGGGACATTTTCCAATAACATATCACCCAAGTATAAACGAAAGTAACTGCAAACTGAACCGGCGGCATTACGCTAACTAATATTCAAATGCAACCGCTCGCTCACTGCTTCTTGCAGCAGTGAGTGAGCGGGCAGACCCCCACGCTGGGGCAGCTCATCCGCGTGAACGATCCCAACGACGGCACCTGGACGTATGAGTATGACTGCGGCGACAACATTCTCAATAAGATGTATTACTTAGGGACATCGTAATTAAAACTCATTTGATATGCAGGAGGTTTTATTAATGTTATTCATTTATGTATTATACGGCAAAAATGTTGTGTGCAAGCACGAATAAATGGTGAAATGATCATCTATCGATAATGCGTAGCCTCTGCATCAGTCTATTTGTTAGTTTTCCATCATATTTCCCACAATCTTTATAGAAAAATCGGAAATAGGCGCAGCCAATGGTTTATCCAAAGGCTGCGCCTTATTTTGTTGCCTTTTGTATCCATTACTTGGTTCCGTGTCACATTTATCGCAGTTTAATGCACTAATAATCAAAACCAACTACAGGAGGGGGAAAAGTGGACCAGTCTGGACTTTGCGCCGCATGGCTGTTTGAAAACCATCGCCAGTTTGCCGCACGTGCCGCCTATGCGCAAAAGCAAATAGAACGTCTGCCGGAAATTATACAGCAGCGAAAAGACGAAGCGATTCTAAGTATGTCTTTGGCAAGACCCGAAATAGGATCGTTGCCCAAGGGCTCTCACCGTGGCAGCTCTACAGAGCATGCAGCCATTTATTGGGAAAAGAATGTTACACAAGATGTTAACCTGATGGTCAATCAACTGTATGCAGAATTACGGGAGAACGAATACTATCTGGACCTGTATAACAAAATAATAGCCATGCTAAAACGAAAGGAAGCTTGGCTGGTAGAGGCTTACTATGAGCAAGAGCTTACGATAGGACAAATTATTGCCATGCCAGAAAGCCCCTATTATCAATACTCACGCTCTACCGTATATCGGCATAAGGAGCGTATTCTGCATAAAGCAGATGAGTTTATTCATAACCACGTTATAAAGATGGAGGCTACAGTATCTGCGGGCGTGGCGGCTGGAGATTAGAGCATTGAAGTAGTTTGCATATTGTAAAGTGGAGTGGGAGGCTGCCTGCATATTGGGTACATTGGTTGGATAAGTGCTTGTTTGTAATATCATGAGAATCGTACATAAAGGGGATAATCAGTTTATTTAGGGTGCTTTTATTCAATAAAATGAAGCGTAATAAGCACTTAAAGCTGTAAAAAGTTTTTAGCCTTTTTGATATCTATTTGGGGTAGCATTAGTACGAAAACCATGGTAAAATGATTGTATAAGCAAAATTACTATGACTTGCGAAAGTATACTGCTCAAATTTAATTTTACTAAGGAGAAAAAATATGAACGATTAGATTATATGAACAGGCTATCAGAACAGAAACCTTTGCGGTTGAATTAACTAACAGACAAGAGCATCAAACAAATATAGAGGTAAAAGCATGCGTTCTGAATATGATGGTGTTAAATTCTATGCTAAAGACGACAGAAGCGTTGGAGTGGAATTGCAGAAAGCGGAACCGATCCTTGCTTCATTTGATGCTTCTAAGGATTATAACGATGTAAATGAATTGCTGGAATTGTGTGTTTGCGATGCTGGCGTGTTTTCTCACTCGAACATGTACTGCAGGACACAGTTCATTATCCCCTACGCCGATGACAGATTGGAGAAGTGTGCATGAATACCACGTTCAAGTATATGACGTTTAATTCCTCGTGCTCTTATGCTGGCTTGGCGAATATGCTGCTGCGATATGGCGTGGATACGCAGGATCGTGAAATTGCAAGGGATATGAAGCTGCCGTTTCTGTTTGCCTGTGAGGAGGATGAGTACCGCGCAGGGCCAATGCTCCAGGGCGCGCAATGGTTTAATCTGTATCTGCATCCGCGGGGCCTTGAAATGCGGGAGACAGAGGTACCCGCACAAAGCGTGGCCGCATATTTGCGGCGGCAGCGCACGGCGATGCTGGGCATTCGGGGAATAGAAAATGGTAAGCACGCTGTCGTATATATCGGAAACAAACAGGAGAAGCTGCTGTTTCTCAACAATAAATGGGAGCGCGCGGATGCTCCCACACAGCTTCTCCTGACGGAACAAGCGCTTTTGTCCTATTTGGATGACAAGGTGATCATTGCTACTTTGGCGCCTGTTACCCCTTGCACGGAGGATATCATAAGCCGCATGCGCCGTTCGATTATGATCTTGCAACAAAACGCGAGAGAAATCTGCATGCTGTGTCAGGAGACAATGCCGGTTGCAGTGCTTCGCTCCCGAATGGATTCGCTATTTCGTGCGCTTCTGCTGGATGGCATAACCATGCTGAATTTGCTGGGCGAAAGCGACTTGGTGGCGCGCCTGCTGCCTTTGCAGCGCGGTTTGCTCAACGCCGTGCGCAATGAACCAGAGGCAAACGTTTCCCTTGGGGACTATCTTTCGCCCGATGCGCTCACTGCTGCTGCGCAGGCTTATGCAGCGCGTATTCAGCGAGAGATTGACAACATGGGGAACTAATAACAGCGATGGAGGCTGTAAGCAAGCTGGATCGTGATATGACTTGCAATAGACTCCTTCATCTGTGTTTTCATGGCAGATATCATAATTCTATTGCCTATGCTGTAGCCCACCAGTGAGCCGATGGCCATAGCGCCTGCATTGGTGCAGTGAACGGCGGCGTTTTCGATATTTACGTTTTTGATTTCACCAACGCTGATGCCGAACAGCCCGGCGCCGACGATAAATTGATCGTTTTTATAGGTGAGATTGCTCACCGTATGGCCCTGTCCGTCGAAGGAGCCCAGGAACAGGGTGGTGCGGTTCTCCATGTCGTTCATATTGCCGATGGGCGTCCAGTCCACGCCGGTCATGTCCAAATCGGCGGTCAGCACGAAATACGCGCCCATCGCGCCCATATAGCCGCTCTTGCTGCCGTCGTTTACGGTAGCGGCAAGATAAGCAAGCTGGTCTACGCTGGCAATCTGCCAGGGATCGTCTGCTGTGCCGCTGCCGCCGGCAAAAGCGGTTTCCTCGGCCAGCGCCGGAATGCTCAGGCAGGCGAGCGCCATGGACAGCGCGGAGAACAGAGACAGGATTTTGCGAAGCTGTTTCATTTAAAATATCTCCTTCAAAACGTATTTATGTCAACGCAGATTGCGAGGACATCGTAGTTAGAAACATTTAACCATTGCGCAAGAAAAAAGACGTTAGCCTTTTTCCATACCCAGCAGATCCGCCCAGCCCATGCGGAAGAACCGGCGCAGCCGCAGCGCGTATACGATTGCTTCCTGCCGGCTTAGATCATGGCGGATTGTTTCGAACAGGCCGGAGTAAAAGGCGTTCGAGAGCATATGCACCATCAGCGCGCCCGTCTGGTCGTCCGTCAGCGCGCCGCGGCCGGTGCACTGCATGAAGCGGAACGTGTATTTTACATCGATATCGATCAGGCTGTCGATCATCTTTTCATAGCAGTCCTTGTCGGAGCAGCGCGCCAGCTCTTGATTGACGCTTATATCCAGCCATGGTATAATTTATATATTCAATAAGCACTTGCGGGGGCGCATATGGGCATTTTGATCTGCGGGCTGAACGGTGTAGGCAAAAGCACGATTGGACGGATCCTTGCACAGCGCCTGACATACGCTTTCATTGATAGTGAAGAACTGTTCTTTTCAAAAGAAAATGCAGCCGATCCGTTTTCTAATCCGCGCAGCAAGCAGGAAGCAATCCGCATCCTTGAGGCAAAGATTGCGGTGGACAATCATTTTGTGTTTGCCGCCGTGCGGGGGGATTATGGGGATAAGCTGATTGCGTCGCTCGATTATGCCGTGCTGGTCGAGGTGCCAAAGCCAGTGAGAATGCAGCGCGTTTGGGAGCGATCCTACCAGAAATTCGGCGGG
>OLQC01002317.1_pt1 | contig 12939 bp, 11 predicted proteins | sample 1672471 | NCBI WGS metagenome assembly OLQC01 (sample SAMEA3136689, study PRJEB25190) | human gut metagenome | biome: human gut; feature: human-associated habitat; material: faeces | place: Austria | collected 2013
AAACAATAAGAGGAAAAATCATGGATAACTTAAAAGGAAAAACAGTTTCTCTTGCCCATGGTGCAGGAGGAAAGCAGACAAGCGAATTAATTGACCAGGTATTTAAAGCACATTTTGCCAATCCGGAACTGACAAGTGATGATGCGGCAGTATTAAAAATGAAAGAAGGAAAGATTGCATTTACAACGGATGGATTTATCGTATCTCCGTCAGAATTTCCGGGAGGAAATATCGGAAAATTAAGCATTTGCGGTACGGTGAATGATTTGTCCTGTATGGGAGCAAAACCGCTGTATCTTTCCTGTGCCTTTGTTATTGAAGAGGGATTTCCAATGGAGAAACTCGAAGCGATCGCAGCTGCAATGGAAAAAACAGCAAAGGAAGCCGGAGTAAAGATTGTTGCAGGTGATACAAAGGTTGCCGGTAAGGGACAGGTTGATGGCGTATTTATTACAACAACAGGTATCGGTGAGATTCAGGAGGGTGTAGAGACCTCTGGATTTATGGCAAAACCAGGTGATGCGGTGATTGTCAGTGGAGATATCGGAAGACATGGTTGTACTATTCTTCTTGCAAGAGAGGATTTTGGAATTGATGCCGATGTGACAAGTGACTGCGCACCACTTTGGGGAACCGTGCAGGACATTTTATCAGTGACAAAGGATGTACATGTAATTCGTGATGCAACACGAGGTGGTGTAGGAACCGTTTTATACGAGATCGCAGAGCAGAGTCATACAGGAATACGGCTGAATGCAGAGGCAATTCCAGTACAAGAAAGCGTAAAAGGTGTGTGCGGAATGCTTGGATTAGAGCCACTTTATCTTGCCTGTGAAGGTCGTCTTGTCATTTTTGCGCCAAAAGAAAATGCAGAAGCGATCGTTGCAAAGTTACGTGAAGGAAAATATTCAACAGAGGCAGCGATTATCGGTGAAGTTACCGAAGAAATGCCGGGAAGAGTTGTAGTAACAACGGAAATCGGAGCAGAAACATTACTGCCACCGCCGGGGGGAGAACTTTTACCAAGAATCTGTTAAGTTAGAGAAAGGAAAAACATGGAGAATACAAGAATCGCTGTTCTCTCCATTATCGTAGAGGACAGTGAAAGTACGGCAAAGTTAAATGAAATGATTCACGATTATGCAGAGTATGTTGTAGGCAGGATGGGTATTCCTTATCGAGAGAAAAATATCAGTATTATCAGTTTAGTAATCGATGCTCCGCAGACAAAGATCAGTGAGCTGTCCGGAAAAATAGGACGCCTTTCCGGTGTGACAGCAAAAGCTGCTTACGCAAAAGTATAATCAGTGTACAGATAAAAGGAAAAGAAGATATGATTAAGATAGCGGTATATGGAAAGGGTGGAATCGGAAAGTCTACAACAGTTTCTAATATAGCAGCAGTATTTGCCAGCGAGGGACTTCGAGTGATGCAGATTGGCTGTGATCCAAAGGCAGATTCAACGGTGTTACTGCGTCATGGTGAGAAAGTAGAAACGGTTCTTGACCTTGTACGAACGAAAAAAGATAATTTTACATTAGAAGATATCGTTAAAGAAGGCTTTGCCGGTGTCTGTTGTGTAGAAGCCGGCGGACCATCTCCCGGACTGGGCTGTGCCGGAAGAGGAATTATTGCGGCGTTAGAAACATTAGAAAAAAAGGGAGCTTACGAGAAATACTGTCCGGATGTGGTAATTTACGATGTTCTTGGCGATGTTGTCTGTGGCGGATTTTCCATGCCGATGCGTCGTGGATATGCCGATAAAGTATTTGTCATTACTTCTGGTGAGAATATGGCAATTCATGCAGCGGCGAATATCGCCATGGCAGTAGAAAACTTTAAGGATAGAGGATACGCACAGCTGGGAGGCCTTATTTTAAATCGCAGAAATGTAAAAAATGAAGAGGAAAAAGTTGCGGAACTTGCAGAAGATATTCACAGTAAGGTAATTGGAACATTATCAAGAAGTGAACTTGTTACAGATGCAGAAGAACAGCAGAAGACAGTAATGGAAGCATATCCGAATTCGCCGATGGCAGAAGAATACCGGGTACTTGCAAAACAGATCAGGAAGCTGTGTGGAATCTGATGAGAAGATAAGAGTAAGCTAAAATAAATTTTTTGGAATTTTTTGAAAAAGTGATACAAGCTGTAGAACATTTTACAGAGGAGGTGCGGATTTTGCTTGAAATGTTACATGGAAAAGCAAAGGATGAAGCATGGAATAATCAGGTAAAAGAAAAATTATCTCCGGCATTACAGGAAGAAGTTTCTTTTAAAGATGCAGCCTGGCCATCGCCCTTTGTTCCGGGATTAGAATATAACAGTCCGGCACATGGACCATGGAATATCGTACATATGGGAATGCTTTTACCAGGTGCCCATCAGATTTATGTATGTGGTGCAAACTGTAACAGAGGTGTAATCCTTACTGCGGCAGAAATGAATGCTGGAGATAGATTTTCCTTTGTAGAAATAAAAGAAGAAGATTTATTTAACGGACAAATGGAAGAACTTGTTATCGAAGGAGTAAGTGATATTCTTCATAAATTACCGGAAAAACCATCGGTAGTTCTTTTATTCACTGTTTGTGTTCATCATTTTATGGGATGTGATCTCACGTATATTTATGATACATTAAGAGGACGATTCCCCGAGCAGTGTTTTGTAGATTGTTACATGGATCCGATTATGCAAAAAGAAGGGCTGACCCCGGATCAGAAGTTAAGAGCCGGTTTATATAAGCCGCTTCCAATGCGTGAAAAGAATTTAAAACAGATAAATATTATTGGCAATGATTTTCCGACAAGAGAGGAAACAGAATTAAAACGGATCGCAAAAGAGGCAGGTTATACAGTAAAAGACATTACAGAATGTAAAACCTATGATGAATATCTATCCATGGCAGAAAGTTATTTAAATATTGCCTGTTATCCACCGGCAAAGTATGGGGCAGAGCAGTTATCCAAACGACTTGGAATGAAGTTTCTCTATCTATCGTTCTCCTTTGATTACAATGAGATAGATGCCCAGCTAAAAAGTCTGGTAAAAGAAATGCCGGGATGTGAAATGCCAGATACCAGTTTACTTCAGAAAAAATGTGAGCGTATGTTAAAGGAAACGAAAAAACTTGTCGGTAATACGCCGATTACAATAGATGCTACAGCAGTTCCCCGGTTTTTAGGGCTGACGAAGCTGCTGATCACACATGGATTTTCTGTCGTAAAAGTATTTGCGGATGGATTTTTGGCAGAGGAAAAAGCAGATTACCTGTGGTTAAAGAAAAATGCTCCTCATCTTAAAATAGGTGCAACAATACATCCGAACATGAGAGTGTATCCAAGGAATTCACAGGAAAAAGTACTTGCAATCGGACAAAAAGCCGCTTATTTTTCCGGGACAGAGCATTTCGTAAATATGGTAGAAGGCGGAGGTTTGCATGGTTATGATGGAATCTGTGAGCTTTGTTTAAAAATACAGGAGGCCTATCAGACAAAAAAGGATACCAGAGATCTGATTGTCCGTAAAGGATTAGGATGTGAAAGCTGTGTCTAAACTGTCCTATTGTATATTAACTAACACCTATATAACAAAAGACATTTCAAGTCGAGCAGTTCCTGTCACTCACCACCTGAAAGAGATGGGAGTCTTCTCGACTGAGATAAACAAAACATTTTTGCCGGAAAGGATGTAGTTATGAAACAAGTATCAGTAACATTATCAACTTATACGGCAGACGTCTCCGGAGTATGTTCTGCCCTCTATGAGCTTGGGGGCATGGTAGTGATCCATGATCCGTCCGGCTGTAATTCTACTTATAATACCCACGATGAGCCACGATGGTATGATATGGACAGCCTTGTATTTATCTCCGGTCTTTCACAGATGGATGCCATTATGGGGAATGACGATAAATTTATTCACGATATCGTGCGGGTGGCAAAAGAACTTCAGCCTCGCTTTATTGCCTTAGTGCGAACACCGATTCCTCTGATGACAGGAACAGACTTTGAGGGGATATCACGTGTCATAAAAAAACAAACAGGAATTCCTGTATTCTACTTTCCGACAAGTGGAATGCATACCTATGTAAAGGGAGCAGGAATGGCAATGGAAACAATCGCAAGAGAACTTGTGCAGATTCGTCACCATTCGGGAGGATTTCCACAATATCCGTGGACGGTTCCTCAGTAGGTGGGGAATCTGTGAAAGAAAGAAAAAACAAGCAGGAAAATCCACTGAAAATCAATATTCTAGGAGCGACTCCGCTTGATTTTTCCATAAATTCCACTTTAGATTCTATAAAAGAATTTCTAAGCCAGCATTTTGAGATTATCAGTATTTTTGCTATGGGAAGCTCTATAGAAGACATACAAAGAGCAGGAGAAGCAGACGTAAATCTTGTCATCTCATCTGTTGGAGTTTTAGCGGCAAAAGTATTAGAAGAACGTTTTCATACCCCATATGTTATTGGTACACCAATCATTGGATTTGAAAATGTATTAGCTGAAAAATTAATAGAATCCGCCTGGACAAAAAAGTCACAGACAGCCTATTTTAGTGTTTTACAAAAAGCACACAAAAAAGATACAGCTAATTTTACAACAATACAAAATGCAGAAGCTGTTTCTAATTTAAAAAAAATAAGAAGTCTAACAGAAACAATAGAAAAAAATAAAGTCAGCGGTAACGTTTATATTATCGGTGAATCTGTTATATCCCAGTCATTAAAAGCGGCGCTGGCATTACGATACGGAATAGAAGCCACTGTAATCTGTCCGCTTGAGACAGAACCAGAATATACAGAGAAAGATGTCTTGCTCCTTTCTTCCGAGGAGGACATCAAAAAACAGCTCAGCGACATCATGCGAGCTGTGTATCAGGTGGAAAACATACGGGAACAAAAGAATGATACAGAACCTATCAGGGCTGACACGAAATCCGAACAGCATACAGTATGAGCGCTCCCCCGCAGCTTCGGCTGCGGGGGTTTTATCTCCTCGCCAAAAGCTCACCCCCGAAAAAATCAGCGCGTATTTTGTCAATTTTTGTAGACAAACCGGTGGCGCTATACTATAATGGTCAGGCTTGATATCCGGTTGACTTTCGCCTCTGGGGGGTACGCTGATGAATGCGAGGGCTTGGAGCTGGAGGATGCTGACGCTTTTGCCTCTGGTTCTTTTTTTGCTGCTGATTTTATGGATTTTTGTGTTCCCGGCGAAGCGCGCCGCTGCCTCCGCAACGGATGCGGAGGTCGCATCCGGCGTGCAATGGCTTCAGGAGCAGGAGGCACACAGCCCCGACGACGTGGAAGCGGAGCTCAAGGCCATCCGTCAGGCGGAGCTGGATGCGATGCGGGACGAATGGCGCGCAAAGCTCTACAGCGGAGAAATTTCCGTCTGGTCGCTGTTTGAGGATTACGCCATGCTCGGCGACTCCAGAACGTCAGGCTTCACCTATTATGGCTATCTGGCCCCTGAGCGCGTGTTCGCCGACTCCGGCGCGACCATCAAAAAGGTCATTGACCACCTGGAGGAGCTTGTCGCGCTGAATCCGTCAATCATTTTCCTGACCTATGGCATCAATGACGTCGGCATCGGGTACTGGCCAACGCCAGAGGATTATGTAAACGAAATCAACAACACACTTGCCCTGCTCAAGGAGCACCTTCCGAACGCCACGGTCTATGTCTGCTCCATCATCCCCGCCCTTGAACCCGCGTTCAAGCGCGGCCCCGCATGGCGGGAGATCCCGGACTACAACGACGCCGTGCGCGCCTTTTGCGAGGAAAATGGCACGCCGTACGTGGACATTACGCAGCTCTGCGAAGAACACACGGATCTTTATCAGGACGACGGCGTGCACCTGCTGGGCGGCTTTTACCCGCTTTGGGGTACCGAACTGATTGCTGAGGTATATGATGATGTCTTTGCCCTTGAATCAAACGAATCCGCAGCTGAATGACCTGCTCCTGCGCGGCGGAAGCAGCCTTTCGCCGGAGCTGAAGGAGCAGGCGATTGACGATATTCTGGCCGAATTCGGCTCTGCACCCACAAAAAAAGCGGCCAAGCAGGCTGTTCCGGCGCAGAAGCAGCCCGCTTCCCCTGCCCCATCCGCCCCGCTTGTGATCGATGGGGTCGACTTTTCAGAGTTTTTGGACAACGCTCCGGCCAGCCGCAAAACCGCCGCTGCCCCCATTCCCGACCCGCAGCCCATCCGCGAGCCGGTGAAAACGCCGGAAGCCAACAAGCCCCCCGCGCCGGAAAAGTCCGCTGTCACAGAAGACGTGCCTGCTCCGGACACTGCTGCTGCGCAGCCTGCGGCCCGCCGCGTGGGAATCGTGAGCATCCTCCTGCGCATTTTCGCCTTTGCCGCCGCTCTGGCAACCGCGGGCTTTCTCTACACGCAGACGATGCAGAACCGGCAGAGCAGCGCGTCCTTTGACGCTGTCAGCAGTGCCGTTCTGCAATCGATCGATCTGACGGATATGCAGGAGGCGGACGCGCAGATGGTGCGGCGGCTCTATGGCTTTGCACCGTCTGAAATGGACGGCTGCCTGCTCTATTATCCGGCCACAAATATGGGGGCACGGGAGCTGCTGCTCGTCAAGCTCTCCGATCTCTCGCAGCAGACGTCCGTTTCTGACGCCATTCAGGCCCGCAGGCAGACGCAGATGAAGAGCTTCGAGGGCTATGGCGTTGAACAGTATGATCTGCTCTCCAACTCCGTTGTGGAGATACAGGGCAATTATATCCTGTTCGTTGTGCATGAGAACGCAGCCGCTACCGCGCAGGCGTTTCTGAAAGCGCTTTAAGGAGGAACCGTTGTGAATCTGAGCACGCTCTTTTTTGTCTTCGCGTTTCTCCCGGTCAGCCTGATCCTGTACCTGGTCTGCCCACGTGTCTGCAAGAACGCACTTCTTGTTCTGATCAGCTTCGTTTTTTATGCATGGGGTTCTCCGGCCTATCTGCTGCTTCTGCTGCTGGTAACGGTTTTCAACTATTGCGTCGGCCTGGACATCGGCAATTGCGCAGAATTGGGGCAGCGCGGCACAAAATTCCTTCTTGTGATCGGCGTGCTGTTCAATCTGCTGCTTCTCGGCTTTTACAAATACGCCGCATTTGCCATCGAAACGCTCAACGCCATTTTGCCGTTCACGCTGAACGCGCCGTCTGCGGCGCTTCCGCTCGGCATTTCCTTCTTCACCTTCCAGAACCTGTCGTATCTTTCAGACGTTTACCACCGTCGCGCGCCCGCGCAGAAAAATCCGCTGGATTTCTGCCTTTATGTCAGCTTTTTCCCGAAAATGATCTCCGGCCCGATCGTCGAGTACGCACAGTTCGAGCCGCAGCTGAAATCGCATCCGGTGACGCTGTACAAGGTTTCCGAAGCTGTCCCGATGCTCGTTCTTGGCCTTGCGAAAAAGGTGCTGCTGGCCGATAATCTCGGTGCCGCGTTCCAGAGTATTTCTGCACTCTCATCCGGTTCGCTTTCCGGCGGGTCGGCGTGGCTCGGCGCGATCTGCTATTCGCTTCAGCTCTACTTCGACTTCAGCGGCTATTCCGACATGGCCATCGGCATGGCGAAGCTGTTCGGCTTCGACTTTGACGCCAACTTCGACCATCCCTACCTCTCTGCTTCCCTGACGGAGTTCTGGCGCAGATGGCACATTTCCCTTGGCCGCTGGTTCCGTGACTATGTGTATATCCCGCTTGGCGGCAGCCGTGTAAGCACGCCAAAGTGCATCCGCAACCTGCTGATTGTCTGGGTCCTGACCGGCCTGTGGCACGGCGCGTCGTGGACATTCGTGGCATGGGGCCTGTATCACGGGATTTTGCTGCTGCTGGAAAAGTATCCGCTCAAAGGCATCCTTGCAAAGACGCCCTCCCCGATTCGCCATATTCTGACGCTGCTGGCCGTCATCGTCGGCTGGGTGCTGTTCTTCTCTCCTGATTTTTCCTCGGCGATTTTCTATCTTGGGCGGATGTTCGGTGCCGGGAGCCGCGCGTTTTGGGATTCCACCGCAAAATACTATTTTGCAGCAAACTGGAAGCTTCTTGTACTCGGCATTCTTGGCTGCGGCCCATGGATTCGGACGCTTTACCGGCATCTCGTGTTCTCGCGGCGCAGTCCTGGCCTTGTGCTTTCTGCGCTGCTTCTGATCGGCATTTTCCTGCTTTGCGTCCCGTATATGACGAACGCCACCTATCAATCCTTCCTCTATGTTCAGTTCTAAGCGAGGTGATCCCATGAATCCGCAAAAAAAGCGCAGGCAGGACTCTGAAAAGCAGCAGCTGATCCTTCAGCGCAACAGCCAGCTGCATGGAGTCCTTCTGGCCGCGCTGCTTGCCGTGGTTCTGCTTGTCTTCGGCCTTGTCAATCTGCTTCACACGAAGCGCGATTTCTCGGAAAATGAGAACCGAAAGCTTCAAGCCTATCCGGCGCTGACGGCGGCTTCAGTTCTGGACGGAAGCTTTATGTCGAAGCTACAGTCTGCCTTTGCAGATCAGTTCTTTGCGCGCGACTACTGGATTTCCGCCAAGCTGCGGATCGACCAGCTGCTTGGGCAGAAGGAGTCCAACGGCGTTTACCTTTGTCAGGACAATTATCTGATTGAGATCCCGGAGGCCCCCGATCCGGCTGTGCTCGGCCGGACGCTGACCGCGATGAAGGAGTTCGCCGCGAAGCACGATGATCTCCGCATGTCGGCGATGATAGTCCCAAACGCCTCCCTCGTTATGCGCGATTATCTTCCTGCAAACGCGCCTGCGCACAATCAGCAGGAGGATCTGTTCACCGTCAATCAGGCGCTTTCGCCCTGTATGCAGTATGCGGATGTGACGCTGGCTTTGAAAGCCCACGTCAGGGACGGCGTTTTTTACCGCACTGACCACCATTGGACAAGCCTCGGCGCATACTGCGCCTTTGACGCCTCGGCGGAGCTGCTTGGGATCGAGATGCCGATCACGAACTATCGCGTCCATGTCCTGACCAACTCCTTTGAGGGCACGCTTGCCTCTAAGAGCGGCAAGCACACCGCCGAGGATACGATCACGGCCTATGAGCCGCTCGGCACCGATGTGAGCTACTATGTGCTCTACGACAGCACGCAGGAAAAGGCCGGCTCTGTCTTTGTCGATTCTGCGCTGGATACGAAAGACAAATACACCGTCTTTTTCGGCGGCAACCATCCGCTTGTCACCATCAAAACGACCGCAAATAATGGGAAAATCCTGCTGATTTTCAAGGATTCCTATGCGAACAGCTTCGTACCGTTCCTCATCCCCTACTATCAGCAGATCGTCATGATCGATCCGCGCTATTACTACGACGATGTAGAGCAGCTTATGACGCAGCGCGGCGTGACCGATGTTCTTTTCCTCTACAATCTCAGTACCTTCTCCGCCGATACCGCGCTTGCGGATACGCTTGGCGCGGCAAGCTGAAAAGGACGGCTATTGGAACGAAAAGCAGGCATGACCGAAATCATGCCTGCTCCGGGTTCCTTCCTCATGTCTTGTCAGAGCTGCAGCGAGTTGAGCACGCTGCAGCTCTGATTTGTATTTGAATTGCCTCCGTATATTATTCGCGCTCCATGGCGCAGAAGCCGCCGCAACCGAGGGTGAGCGTTTCGCCGGTATATTCGGCGATGCCGCCGCCGAGTAGGATCGTGCCGCTGTGCGGAAGCGTCCACGGGTTTTCCGAGCGGTTGCAGCAGACTGCCACGTTTTTGCCCTCATACTGCCGCAGCAGCATCAGACGTCCGCCGCCCGCTTCCAATACCAGAACCGTGCCGCGCCGCAGGGCGGCCGAAGCTTTTTTGACGCGCGCCAGTGAGCGGTAGAACGAGATTAAATTGCCGTCTTCCCCGCCCCACGGATAATACGCGCGGTTGAACGGGTCGCGGTAGCCGGTCATGCCCGCCTCGTCGCCGTAATAAATACACGGCATACCGGGGAGCATAAACTGTAAAAATGCCGCCATTTTGAGACGTTTTTTCCCCTCTGCAAGCTGCTCCGCCGTAAAGTGCCGCCGGGCCAGCTCTGCCCGGTCGCCGTCACGCGGATCGAGAATCGCGTTGATGGCGCGCGGGGTGTCGTGCGTGGACAGAATATTCATCACAGCCTGCAGCACATCGGGCGGGTAATTCTCCGCAATCGTGCGAATAGACGCGCCAAGTCCTGTCCCGTCATCCTCCCCGCGCACATAGCGCAGGATCGCCTTCTGCCACGGGTAGTTCATGACGGAATCGAGCTGCCGGTCGGTAAAATACCGGCGGCGGCAGTCATATGCGATCTTGTTGGACGCATCCTCCCAGACCTCGCCGATCAGAATCGCGTCCGGCTTGACCTGCCGGATACGCTCACGCAGGCGTGCGAGAAACGCGTCCGGCAGCTCGTCGACGACGTCCAGCCGCCAGCCGTCCGCGCCAAGCTTCAGCCAGCGGACGACAACACTGTCGTCACTGTCAATGATATAGTCCATATAATCCGGGTTCAGCTTGTCAATGCACGGCAGCGTCGTGATCCCCCACCAGCTGTCGTAGACGTTTGGATACTGCTTGAACCGGAACCAGCCGCGGTACGGCGAGGCCGGGTCATGGATTGCCTGCTGAAAATACGCGCTGCGGCTGCCGACATGGCTGAATACGCCGTCGAGAATGATCTTCATGCCCAGCGCGTGCGCCGCGCCGCAGAGCGCGCGGAAATCCGCCTCCGAGCCGAGCATGGGGTCGATGCGCTTGTAATCACAGGTATCGTACCGGTGCGTCGACCATGCATAGAAAATCGGATTGAGATATAAAATCTCCACACCGAGCGCGTGCAGATACGGAAGCTTTTCGCGGATGCCGTTCAGATTTCCGCCGTAAAAGTCGTTGTTGAGCACCTCGCCGTTGGCGTTCGGCAGATAGACCGGCACGTCGTCCTTGTTCTCATGCACCCAATAGGGCGTGATCTTCCCGGTCAGGTCACAAACTCCGGCCTGAAAAAAGCGGTCTGGGAAGATCTGATACATGATTGCGCCCGCGCAGTCGTCCGGGACGGGGAATTTTTCCTCCAGAACGCTGAGCTGCCAGAGGCCGCCGTCTTCCATGTTCGTGTCGCTTTCGCCCTGTTTGAACAGGCGGAACGCGCCATCCTGCGTGGTGATATGGAAGTAATAGAAATACAGTCCGGCATCGGAAATCGTCAGCTCTCCGCCCCAGGTATCGTAGAGCGTATCGTCTGACTGCTTTGCAAACGGGACACGGCGCAGCTCCGCACCGTTTTCCGCCTGCAAAACGAGGCAGACCGCCGTTGTGCGGCAGGAGCACGGGATCATGATGTGCAGCGTGCAGACCTCCTGCCGTTTGAGCGTTCCGAAGGGCGTTTTGAACTGCGAAAGCTTGCTGTCGAATAGAATTCTCATATGGGTCTCCGTCCGTTTTGATCGGTCAAAGCAAAGGCCGGCGCTGCCGCCGGTCTTTGTCTGGGGTGTATGAAGAAATCAGAGGTCCCAGATCTCCTTCGCGTACTGCTCGACCGAGCGGTCCGAGGAGAAGATGCCGGCTCTGGCGATATTGGTGAGGGACATTTGCGCGAAGCGCGTCCGGTCCTGATAGACTTCGACTGCGCGCTTCTTTGCGGCCTTGTAGCTTTCAAAGTCAGCGACCGTCATATAGCTGTCGGCAGCGCCGAAGCGCGGCGTGACCAGGCACGCCGCCACATCGTCAAACCGCTGGCCAAGCGCGCCGGAGGTAAGCATCTGCAGCACCCGGTCAAGCTCGGGCGTCAGGAACTGGTGCGGGTCATAGCCGCGCTGCCACAGCGCCTGCACCTCATCGGCGGTCATGCCGAAGAGGAACATGTTCTCGTCACCGACCCGATCGCGGATCTCGACGTTCGCGCCGTCGAGCGTGCCGAGGGTGACCGCGCCGTTGATCATGAGCTTCATGTTGCTCGTGCCGGAGGCCTCCTTGCCCGCGACGGAGATCTGCTCGGAGAGGTCTGCGGCGGGGATGATGATCTCCGCGAGCGAAACCTTGTAGTCCTCAATGAAGACGACCTTGAGCTTGCCCTGCACCTGCGGGTCGGAGTTGACCAGATTTGAGACGGCCACGATCAGCGAGATGATCTGCTTGGCCAGATAATAGCCCGCCGAGGCCTTGGCCGCAAAGATGAACGTCTGCGGGAAGACCGGCTTTTCGGGATGATCTTTGATCTCGTTGTAGAGCGTCAGGATGTAGAGCACGTTCAGCAGCTGCCGCTTGTACTCATGCAGCCGCTTGACCTGCACGTCGAAAATGGCGTTGGGGTCCAGGGTCACACCCTGAGCTTTCCGGGCGTAGTCGGCAAACTTCACCTTATTCTGCCACTTGATCTCGTCCAGACGCTTGAGGACAGCCGCATCGTCCGCATAGGCATCCAGCTTTTTCAGCGCCTGAGGATGGAGCAGGTAGTCGTCTCCACCGGCCAGATCCCGCACCAGGCCGTCCAGACCCGGATTGATCTCACTGAGCCAGCGGCGGTGGTCAATACCGTTGGTGACGTTGGTGAATTTCCAGGGCTCCATGGCATAGGAATTTTTGAATACGTCCTTTTTCAGGATCTCGGAATGGAGGCCGGACACGCCGTTGACGGACAGGCCGCCTGCAACGCACAGGTTGGCCATCCGTACCTCGCCGCCCCAGACAATAGCCATCTTTTCAGTAACAGAGGGATCGTGGAAGAAATTCTCCACCTTTTCCTGCCAGCGGCGGGCGATCTCCTGAATGATCTGCCACACGCGGGGCAGCAGGGTCTCCACCAGCTGCTGGGGCCAGCGCTCCAGCGCCTCGGAAAGGACCGTGTGGTTGGTATAGGCCACGGAGCGGGAGGTGATGTCCCACGCCTCGTCCCAGTTCATGCCCGCCTCGTCCATGAAGATCCGCATCTGCTTCGGGATCACCAGAGCCGGATG
>OLQC01002319.1_pt1 | contig 12930 bp, 9 predicted proteins | sample 1672471 | NCBI WGS metagenome assembly OLQC01 (sample SAMEA3136689, study PRJEB25190) | human gut metagenome | biome: human gut; feature: human-associated habitat; material: faeces | place: Austria | collected 2013
CGATGCAGGCACCGGAAAATCCAGCACGGTCAAGGCCATTGCCAATGAGTATGCCGCCGACGGCCTGCGTCTGGTGGAGGTCAAGAAGAACCAGCTCTACCAGATCCCCGACCTGATGGATCAGCTGGCGGCCAACCCCCTCAAGTTCATCCTCTTCATCGATGACCTGAGCTTCTCCTCCAACGACGACAATTTTGCCGCCCTGAAAGCCATCCTTGAGGGCAGCGTGGGCGGCCGGGCCCGGAACATTGCGGTGTACGCCACCTCCAACCGCCGCCACCTCATCAAGGAGACCCTGACCGACCGCACCGGCGACGACATCCACGAAGCCGACACCCGGCAGGAGCTCATGAGCCTTTCGGCCCGGTTCGGCCTGACCGTGACCTTCCAGCGGCCGGAAAAAGCCCGGTTCGAGACCATCCTGGAGGAGCTGGCCCGGCAGCACCACGTCGATATGCCCATGGACCAGCTGCTGGTCAAGGCCGAGGCCTTTGCCATCCGCGCCGGCGGCCGCAGCCCCCGCGTGGCCAAGCAGTTCATCGAGCAGTGTGAGGCCGGTGTGCAGAAGTAACACTTCTGCCCGGCACGCAGCAAAGCACCCGCAGACGTTTTCCGCGTTTCCAGCGCCGGAAAACGCCCTTGCGGGTGCCTTTTTTCTGCCGCAGTTTCCCGCAAAAAGTCGCATGAACGCCGCAATTAGTTTGTCGTTATTTTAACGACAAACTCCCGTCAAAAGTTTCACAAAAGCGCCGTGAATTCGTGAAAATTTTGACTTTTCAAGAATCTTTGTCTATTTTTTATTTATCGGCAAAAAGGCTTGATTTCCGGCAAACAGCGGACTATAATATGGCCAAAATCAGCCCGGCGGGGCGCAGCTCCTTCGGGCACATTCTGGAGGATAACTATGGGCTTTTTAACGGGTAAGACCGCACTCATCACCGGTGCAGGGCGCGCAGTCCTGCAGGATGGCAGCTGCGGTTCCATTGGATACGGCATTGCTACGGCCTACGCAAAAGAGGGTGCAAACCTTGTGATCACCGGCCGCAATGTGAAAAAGCTGGAAGAGGCCAAGCAGGAGCTGGAGAGCAAGTACGGCATCAAGGTGCTGCCGGTGCAGGCCGATGTGTGCGCCGGCGGCGACAACGAAGCCACCGTGCAGAATGTAGTGAAGCAGGCCGTTGACGCCTTTGGCGGCATTCAGGTGCTGATCAACAACGCACAGGCCTCGGCTTCCGGCGTCTCGCTGGCCGAGCACACCACCGAGCAGTTCGACCTGGCCCTGTATTCGGGCCTGTACGCAGCCTTCTATTATATGAAGGCCTGCTACCCCTACCTGAAGCAGTCCCACGGCAGCGTGATCAACTTTGCCTCCGGTGCCGGCCTGTTCGGCAACTACGGCCAGTGCGCCTACGCTGCCGCCAAGGAGGGCATCCGCGGCCTGTCCCGCGTGGCCGCCACCGAGTGGGGCCCGGATGACATCAACGTCAACGTTGTCTGCCCGCTGGCCTGGACCGCCAAGCTGGAGCAGTTCCAGCAGGCATACCCGGATGCGTTCAAGGCCAACGTCAAGATGCCGCCCATGGGCCACTACGGCAACGCCGAACTGGAGATCGGCCGCGTGTGCGTCCAGCTGGCCATGCCGGACTTCAAGTTCATGTCCGGCGAGACCCTCACGCTGGAGGGCGGCATGGGTCTGCGCCCGTAATTGCTGTTCTCATTCTTCCTCATACATGCAAAAGGGGCTGTGCCAGCGGCACAGCCCCTTTTGTGTTTAGGCCTGATTATTCGCGCACGGCGATGCACTCGATCTCCAGCTTTGCGCCCTTGGGGATGGCGGCCACCTGCACACAGCTGCGTGCGGGGAACGGCTCAGCAAAGGCCTTGGCATACACGGCATTCACAGCGGAAAAATCGTTGATATCGGCCAGAAAAATGACAGTCTTGACCACATTTGCCATGGAAAGGCCAGCCTCGGCCAGAATGGCCTTGAGGTTTGCAAGGCTCTGTGCAGCCTGCTCTTCAACCGTATCGGCCATCTTGCCGGTAGCAGGGTCTACCGGGATCTGGCCGGAGGTGAAGACGAGACCGCCCACGGTGTAGCCCTGAGAGTAGGGGCCGATGGCGCCGGGAGCTTTTTCGGTGCGGATGATGTTCATATCGATTACCTCACATATCATAAATAGGGGAGTCTCCCGCCAAAAGGGGAGCCGATGAAAAAAGTCTACCACCAACTGTCCCCGCCGTCAACGGCCAGCAGGGAACGGTCCCGGAATTTCCGGAAAAAGGGAATGTAAAATTATTTGGAAAAATCTGTGCAAATCATCTTGACAAGAAATAAACTTTTATGATAAAAATAGAGCATGAAAGTAACATTTTTGCAGAAAAACGCAGGCGCAGCGCAGGCAGGAAAGCCGGCTTTGCGCAGGCGCGTTTCTTTTTTGCAGAAAAAGCGAATTTCTGAACCCTCGGAAGGGGCAGAAAGGATAAGATATGTCGATTTTGGTAGATGATTCAAATAAAACAGCCTGCCGTGCAGCGGAGGCTGGACTGCAACAGAAAAACTGTGCTGCGCTGGTGCGTCCGGCGGGTACGGGCAAAGGCTGCATCGTGTGGGAGCTGCTGGACGCCCACCCCGAGATGCGCGTGCTCTGGGTGGTGTCCTGCGCTGCCCGTCTGGAACTGCGCCGCGCCCTGACAAAGCGGCTGGGCCGGACGCTGGGCGGCCGGGTGCGGCTGATGAGCTGTGAGCAGCTGGCCGTGCAGAATGCGCTGGGCTGGGTGGCGCTGGCTGAGTTCCGGCCCGGCCTGCTGGTACTGGACGGCTGGAGGGAGATAAGCGCAAAGGACTGGACCGACTGTGTCCAGCCTCTGTTCCGCCTCTGCCCGGGGGCAAAGCTGCTGGCTCTGGGGGAGCCGGACGCCCCGGGCGACAGCTGCCGCGCCGCCGAGGAGATGCTGGCCGACGCCATCGTGGAGCCGCTGGCGCTGGGCGGGGCGATGGCCGAGGGCCTGCTGCCCATGCCGGCCTCCTATACGGCCCTGCTCTGGCCGCTGGAAGATGCGATGGCCCGCCTCCGTGCTGAGGTGAAGAACCTCCATCTGCCGGGCTGCCCTGACCCCAATGCCGAGAAATATCAGGCTCTGAGCCTCGCCGTAGAGAAGCTTCCGCCGGTGGAACAGCTGCTGGCGCAGTGGCTCCCGGATGCTGCCGGGCGGTATCTTGTCCTCTGCGAGGATGATGCAGCGGCGGCACAGACCGCAGAGCAGGCCGAGAAGCTGTTTGGTGCGGGAACACATATTTATAAGGATGCAGAAGGCTTTGCGGCCGACGAGGCGGCCACCCTCCGGCTGCTGGTCTGTGCCAACGGCCCGGCGGTGCAGTCACCTCTGGCCGGGATCTCGGGCGTGGTGCTGGTGCGCCGCAGCGCTGGACCGGCCGCATACCGGCAGATGCTGGCACGCGCCCTTGCAGCCTGCGGCAGTGTGCCGGTGGCAGAGCTGAGCGCGGCCTTTGAGGCGCTGACCTGTGTGCAGCAGCTGCGGAAGGAGTGCGGCGCAGCGGGGGCAGAAGCCTTCCCGCTGGAAGAGCCCCTTTCTGCCTGTCGCCGGGCTTACCGGCAGCTCCGCCGCGCGCTGGACTCCGACTGGGAGCGCTATTATGCCGCCGCAAAGCAGATGACGGCAGAGGGAAAGACGCTGGACGTGCCTCGCTCCTACCGCTTTGGGGGCGTGGCCGTGGGCCGCTGGCTGGAAAACCAGCGCCTTGTCCGGGCCGGAAAGAAAAAGGGACGCCTCACCGCCGCGCAGGCCGCCCGGCTGGACAAAATCGGCATGAACTGGCAAAAGCGGCTCGAGCTGGCGTGGGAGAACGGCTGTGCTTCGGCCCGGCGGTACCGCGACAGCCACAGCGACCTGCTGGTGCCGGTCCATTATAAGGATAAGGACGGCTTTGCACTGGGCGAGTGGATCGTCTACAACCGCCAGCGCTATCTGAGCGGGAACCTGCCGTCAGACCGCGTCGAACGCCTCGAGGCACTGGGCATGGTGTGGGACACCGGCAGCATCCTCTGGGAGAAGAGCTATGCCGCCGCCGTCCAGTATTATCTGGAACATCACACGCTGGAAATTCCCGTCAAGTATGTCACGCCGGACGGCATGGCGCTGGGCGTCTGGCTAGGCAGTCAGCGTGCCGCTTATAAAGAAGGTGTGCTGACCGACGCCCAGATCGAAAAGCTGGAAGCGCTGGAAGTGGACTGGACGAACCGGAACGACCGCAAGTGGCAGACCGCCTACGAGGCCGCCGTGAAGTACCACGCCGTCCACGGGAACCTCGACGTCCCCACCGAGTACGCCGACGAAGACGGCATTCTGCTGGGCAAGTGGGTGTCCCGCCAGCGGTACGCATGGCAGAACCCCGAGCGCAGCAGCGCCCGGGTGACGCCGGAGCGGAAAGCTCTGCTGGACGAGCTGGGCATGAACTGGGAAAAGACCGACTCGTGGCAGCACCGCTACGAGCTGGCCGTGGAATACAAAAAGGAGCACGGCAGTCTGGCCGTTCCGGCCCAGTACCGGACGGAGGACGGCATCTGGCTGGGCAGCTGGCTGTCCCGTCAGAAGCAGATGCTGCGGGAGGGCAAAAAGCTCTCCGCCGAGCGCCGCGCGGCCCTGAAAGAGCTGTTCAAGGGCGAAAAAGGCCGACGCCTCAGCGCCCCGGTGCCGCCCGCGTGCAGCGTGCGGGAGCAGAACTGGCTGGATAACTACCAGAGCGCCAGGCTCTACGCCGAGAAGAAGGGCAGCCTCCTCGTGCCTGCCGGATACGTGGACGAGAACGGCTTCCGTCTGGGCGTCTGGATCTCGAACCTCCGGGCTGCCCGCAAGGCCCGGCCCGGCTCGTTCCAGGTGACGCCGGAGCATATCGCTCTGCTGGACGCCATCGGGATGCAGTGGGACGCCCGGGAGGCCAAGTGGGCCGGGGCGTTCCGCCGTGCCGAAGAGTACTGCGCCGCCCACGGCAATCTGCTGGTGCCGGTGAACTATAAGACCGAAGACGGCTTCTGCCTCGGCGACTGGGTCCGCCGGATGCGCGAAAACTACGCCTGTGCCGAGAAAAAGCTGACGTCAGAGCGCATCGCAAAGCTCGAAGCGCTGGGCATGGTCTGGACCGTGCCGCAGGAGGGCTGAGATATTGCATTTTAGGGCGGAGTGTGGTATACTTCACCTCGTCTGAATAGAAAACAGCAGGTGCCTGCCGCCGGGGCCTCGTCCCCGGCCGGGAGGGTAAAAGGGAAGCGGGTGCGAGTCCCGCGCGATCTCGTCACTGTGATAAGGGAGTCCGCTGCCTTGGCGCTCAGCGCCGGTCACTGGAGGCTTTGCCTCTGGGAAGGCGGCAGCGGGCGGTGAGCTTTCAGTCAGGAAACCTGCCCGCTGTTGGTACAGGAGCGTCCGGCTCCGGATCACGAGGAATTGGTCGTACCAAAAAGCCCGAACGTTCAAAGGGTCTTTTTGCTGTGCCTTCCGCGCGGTGAAAAGGCTCTTTTTTCGTTTGAGCTGGCCCCCCGTTTCGTACCCTTTCTATCGGAAACGTACATTCCACACAACAGAAAGGACTCAAACAATGCGTAAGGCAACCAACAAGAACTGGCAGCGCGTCACCGCCGCTGCCGCCGCACTGGCCCTGTGTGCCGGTGTGCTCACCGGCTGCGGTGCATCTTCTTCTACTGCCGCCGGCAGCGCCGCAGCAAGCTCTGCTGCCGCCAGCGAAGTGAGCAGCGAGGAGGCCGATGAAATGGCAGCAAAGAATGTGGCAGACCTCATCGACGCCATCTATGTGCAGGAGCGCAACGAGAACACCGACGCCCAGTGCGAGGCCGCCAAGGCCGCATGGGACGCCCTGACCGACGCTCAGAAGGAGATGGTCGAGGGCGAAGAGGCAAGCCCCGAGTACTTTGGCCGCGACACCGGCGACGCCTCTAAGGACGACGCCCGCAACCAGGACAACATCGGCGACAACGAGATCCTGGTCGTCAGCTTCGGCACCTCCTTCAACGACAGCCGCGCAGCGGACATCAAGGGCATCGAGGACGCCATCCAGGCCGCATATCCCGACTGGTCTGTCCGCCGCGCCTTCACCGCACAGATCATCATCAACCATGTTCAGGCCCGCGACGGCGAGAAGATCGACAACATGGACCAGGCGCTTGACCGTGCCGTTGCCAACGGCGTCAAGAATCTGGTTGTCCAGCCTACGCACCTGATGCACGGCGCCGAGTACGACGAGATGTGCGAGGCGGTTGAGCAGTACAGGGACAAGTTCGACAGCGTTGCCATTGCCGAACCCCTGCTGGGCGAGGTCGGAGAAGATGCCACCGTCATCAACGCCGACAAGGAGGCCGTAGCCGCCGCCATCACCGCCGAGGCCGTCAAGACCGCCGGGTATGACGACGCCGCTGCCGCTGCTGCGGACGGCACCGCCTTTGTCTTTATGGGCCACGGCACGTCCCACACCGCCAAGGTCAGCTACAGCCAGATGCAGACCGCGATGCAGACGCTGGGCTATGACAACGTCTTTATCGGCACTGTTGAGGGTGAGCCCGAGGACACCGCCTGCGACGCCGTTATCGAGAAGGTCAAGGAGGCCGGTTACACCAAGGTCATCCTGCGCCCGCTGATGGTCGTCGCCGGTGACCACGCCAACAACGACATGGCCGGTGCCGAGGACGATTCCTGGCTGAGCCAGTTCAACGCCGCCGACTGCTTTGAGAGCGTCGACACCCAGATCGCAGGTCTGGGCGAGATCAGCGACATCCAGCAGCTCTACGTTGACCATGCCGGGGCCGCCGTCGATTCCCTGAACGGCTGAGAAAGACCCATTCTGCCCGGAGGGTAAGCTCCGGGCAGTTTTTTGGTTTTTGGGAAAGCACGGCAGGGGCCGGGCATGCCCGGCCTGCGTCCGATGTGATGCCCTGCCACGCCGTAGGGGCGGATTCTATATCCGCCCGCGCTGCCTCCCGCTAATGCCTGATAAATATGTATAGAATGAGGTAAGGAAAGCATGAAAAAGCTCCAACTCGCATCCCTGACTCTCGCTGCCCTGCTGCTGGCGGGCTGCGGTGCGTCCGCAGCGTCCACCGCCGAGAGCATGTCCGAGGCGGTTTCCACGGAAGAAACCGCTCCTGCCGCCACCGCGGCCCCGGCGGAAACCCAGGCCCCCGCTGCCGCGCTGCCGGACGGCGTATACACCGCTAAGTTCAACACAGACAGCAGTATGTTCCACGCCAACGAAGCCGTGGACGGCATGGGCACGCTGACGGTGGAAAACGGCACGATGACCTTCCACGTCAGTCTGCAGTCCCAGAAGATCGTCAATCTGTATCCGGGCATGGCCGCCGACGCCCCCGCCCACGAGAGCGACTGGCTGCAGCCTACCGTTGACACGGTGACCTACTCCGACGGCACCAGCGACGAAGTATACGGCTTTGACATCCCCGTTGCGGCTGTCGATGCCGATTTCCAGCTGGCCATCCTTGGCACCAAGGGCACCTGGTATGACCATACGGTCAGCGTCTCCGATGCCGAGCCTGCGGCAGAGGATGCGGCTGCGGCAGCCGTCGAGATCCCCGCCGACGGCAGCTACACCTGCGCTGTGACGCTGGAGGGCGGCAGCGGGCGCGCCACCGTCGAAAGCCCCGCCGCGCTGACCGTGGCCGACGGCATTATGACCGCAACCATCGTCTGGAGCAGCCCGAACTATGACTATATGCTCGTCGACGGCGAAAAGTACCTGCCCGTCAACACCGAGGGCAACTCGACGTTTGAGATCCCCGTTGCCGCGCTGGATACCGCGCTGGCCGTCACGGCGGACACCGTCGCCATGAGCACCCCGCACGAGATCGACTATACCCTGACCTTTGACAGCGCGACGCTGGCCGCCGCCGAATGAGGCGCGCGGCAGCTTTTGCCCTGCCCGCTCTGCTGCTGGCAGGGTGCGCGGCTGCATCCCAGGCTCCCGCGCAAACAAACGCTCTGACGATAGAAAACCGCTATCCGCTGGAATACGCGAAGCAGTTCACGGTGGATGTGTGCGCGGGCGGCTATGACCTCATCACGATTGACGGCAGCCGCTATCTCGTCGTGCCGGAGGGGGCCGCTGCGCCCGCCAATCTGGACGCAGACATCACCGTTTTGCAGCAGCCTATCCAAAATATCTACCTTGTGTCGTCGTCCGCGATGGATCCCATTATCAGCATTGGCGGGCTGGGGGCTGTGGCGCTGTCCGGCACGCAGGCCGAAAACTGGTACCTCGACGCGGCCCGGACCGCCATGGAGCAGGGCGAGATCACCTACGCGGGCAAGTACAGCGCGCCCGATTACGAGACGATCCTGTCCGCTGACTGCGGCCTTGCCATCGAGAACACAATGATCTACCACACGCCCGAGGTGAAGGAGCAGCTCGAAAAATTCGGCGTGCCGGTCCTCGTCGAGCGCTCTAGCTACGAGAGTGACCCGCTGGCCCGGATGGAATGGGTCAAGCTGTACGGCATCCTGCTGGGCAGAACCGAGGAGGCCGAGCGCGTTTTTGACGACGCTGTGCAGCGCATTGCACCGCTGCTGGACGAGGAACCCACCGGTAAGACTGCGGCGTTCTTCTCCATCACCTCAAACAATCTCGCCACGGTGCGCAAGGGCGGCGATTACGTCGCCAAGATGATCGGGCTAGCGGGCGGCAGCTACGTCTTTGCCGACCTGACGGACAGCGGCAACAATCTGGCGACTGTCAATATCTCGCTCGAGGATTTCTACGCCGGGGCGCGTGACGCCGATGTGCTGCTCTACAACAGCACGATTGAGGGCGAGCTGCGCACAATGGATGAGCTGCTCGCCAAATGTCCGATGCTGGCGGACTTCAAGGCCGTGCAAAGCGGCAGCGTCTGGTGTACGTCGCAGAGCCTTTTCCAGCAGAGCATGGAGCTGCCGGATCTGATCCTGGATATGAACAAGGTGTTCACCGAGGATGACCCGGACGACAGTGAATTGACATTTTTGACGAAGCTGCACTGAAAATTTAACGCGGCGGCAAAAACGGGCGCACAAAACCGTGGCGCATCCGTAGGGGCGGATTCCATATCCGCCCGCACCATTGCCGCCCGCCGCAAAGGAAACCACGCATGCACACCTCCAAACGCATGACAATTGCATACCTCGCCATGGCGGCGGCCCTGCTGGCGCTGTTTGCGCTCAACCTGTTCTGGGGCAGCATTGCGCTCTCCCCGGCGGACATCGCGGCGGCCCTGCTGGGCCGCGGCACAAACGCGCTGGCGGCCAATATCCTGCTGCAGCTGCGCCTGCCGCGCGCCGTCATGGTCGTGCTGCTGGGGGCGGCGCTCTCGGTGGCCGGGTATCTGCTGCAAACGTTTTTTGCCAACCCGATTGCCGGGCCTTTTGTCATGGGCATTTCCAGCGGGGCCAAGCTGGCCGTGGCGCTGACGATGGTCGTCTTTTTGAACCGCGGTCTGCTCACCGGCTCACTGACGCTGATTCTGGCGGCGTTTGCCGGGGCCATGGCGGCCATGCTGTTTGTGCTGGCCGTGGCGCGCCGCGTGCAGCAGATGAGCATTTTGGTTATCTGCGGCGTCATGATCGGCTACATCTGCTCGGCCGTCACCGATATTGTCGTCGCCTTCGCGCAGGATTCCAACATCGTCAACCTGCACAACTGGTCGATGGGCAGCTTCTCCGGCATGACCTGGGGCAATGTCGCCACGGCGGCAGCCATCGTTCTGCCCTGCCTGGCCGCCGCGTTTTTGCTCTCCAAGCCGATGGCCGCCTACCAGCTGGGCGAAAGCTACGCCGCCAGCGTCGGCGTGCCGGTGCGGGCGTTTTCCGTGGTGCTTGTGCTGCTGTCAAGCCTGCTGGCGGCCTGCGTCACGGCATTTGCCGGACCGATCTCCTTCGTCGGCATTGCGGTGCCGCATCTGGTAAAACATACGCTGGGCAGTGCAAAACCGCTGCGGGTGCTGCCGGGCTGCGCACTGGGCGGCGCGGCATTCTGCCTGCTGTGCGACCTGATCGCCCGCAGCCTGTTTGCACCGACCGAGCTGTCCATCAGCTCGGTCACAGCGGTGTTCGGTGCGCCGATCGTCATCTGGCTGCTGGTGCGCCGCCACAGCGGGGAGGGCACGGTATGAGCTGTTGTGAAACGCAAAATCTCGCCGTCGGTTACGGTGCGCCGCTGCTGCGGGACATTGCCCTGCACGCCGAGCGCGGCAAAATTCTGGCGCTCATCGGTCCGAACGGCGCGGGCAAATCCACTCTTTTAAAAACGCTGGCCGGGCAGCTGGCGGCACAGGACGGCGCGGTGCTGCTGGACGGGCAAGACCTGACGGCCTACACCCCCAACGCCCGGGCGCGCAAGCTGGCGCTGATGCTGCCCCACACGGCCCGCACCGAGCTGACGTCCTGCTTTGAGGTTGCCGCCGCCGGGCGCTACCCCTACACCGGGCGGCTGGGCATTTTGTCCGATGCCGACAGGCAGCAGGTGCACGACGCTCTGTGCCTTGTCCGGGCGGAGGAGCTGGAGGACCGCGATTTTGCCAGGATCAGCGACGGCCAGCGCCAGCGCGTGCTGCTGGCCCGCGCGGTCTGCCAGCAGCCGGAGATTTTGCTTCTGGACGAGCCTACGTCGTTTCTGGACGTAAAGGGCAAGGCGGAGCTCATGGACATCCTGCAAGTGCTGGCGCATGAGAAGAATGTGGCCGTCATCGTGACGCTGCATGAGCTGGAGCTGGCCCAAAGGCTGGCCGACGCCGTTGTCTGCGTTGCGCCGTCAGGCGTGTCCGCTGTGCTGGCGCCGCAGGACGCCTTTGCACAGGACAATATCTGTGCGCTGTTTGGACTGAGCACCGACCAATACGCGGTGCTGTTTGCCGGGAGCGGCGCAAAGCCGAAGCCCCAATTTGAGCACTACATCCGCAGCGGGCAGCGTTTACTGCGCTGCGGCTACACCACCGGCACCTGCGCGGCGCTGGGGGCGGCGGGCGCGGCGCGGCTGCTGCTGACCGGCCACGCGCCGGAAAGCGTTGGTCTGCGCACGCCCAAGGGCATCGTCGTGGAGGTCGCACCGCAGTTCTGCCGCCTGACGGCAGACGGGGCCGCGTGCGCCATCGTCAAGGACGGCGGCGACGACATCGACGCCACGACGGGTCTTCCGGTCATTGCCGCGGTCACACTGCTGCCCGGCGCGCCGCGCACCGTTACGATTGACGGCGGCGCGGGGGTGGGCCGTGTGACAAAGCCCGGCCTCGACCAGCCCGTCGGCGCGGCGGCCATCAACCGTGTGCCGCGGCAGATGATAGCCGAGGCGCTTTTGCGGGAGGCGGACGCCGTCGGCTACGGCGGCGGGTTCGCGGTGGTCATCTCCATCGAAGGCGGCGAGGCTGCGGCCAAGCGCACCTTCAACCCGCATCTGGGGGTCGAGGGCGGCCTGTCGGTGCTGGGCACCAGCGGCATTGTGGAGCCGATGAGCCAGCAGGCGCTTCTGGATACGCTGCAAATCGAAATCCACCAGGCAGCGTTGAAAAGCCGCCGCCTGATTTTAGCCCCCGGCAACTACGGGCTGGACTACCTGGCCGCCAACTACCCCGCGCTGCACGAGATCCCTGTCGTAAAAATCTCAAATTTCATCGGCGAGGCGCTGGATATGGCAGCGGCGGAGCACTTCGCGGAGGTGCTGCTCGTCGGGCATGTAGGCAAGCTCGTCAAGCTGGCGGGCGGCATCATGAACACCCACTCCCGCTGTGCCGACTGCCGCACTGAGCTGTTCTGCGCCCATGCGGCGCTCTGCGGCGCGGACGCGGCGACCTGCCGCGCCCTGATGGACGCCGCCACGACAGACGCCTGTCTGGACATTCTGGACGCCGCGCAGCTGCGGGAGCCGGTCATGGCTAGCCTGCTCACAGCGATCCAGACGCATCTGGACCGCCGCGCGGCGGGGGCGTTCAAGGTCGGCGCGGTGCTGTTCTCAAACCGGAACGGCCCGCTGGGGCAGACAAAAACTGACGATACACTGTTAAAATTGTGGAAGGAAGCCTGACATGGTACATTTTGTGGGGGCCGGTCCCGGCGCACCGGACCTGATTACCCGACGCGGCGCGGCCCTGCTGCAAACGGCGGACTGCATCATCTACGCGGGCAGCCTGGTCAACCCGGCGCTGCTGGGGCTGGCGGGGCCGGACTGCGCTATTTATAACAGCGCCGAGATGACGCTGGAGCAGGTGCTTGCCGTCATGAAAGAAAACGAAGCATCGCACAAAACCACCGTGCGCCTGCACACGGGCGACCCCTGCCTGTACGGCGCGATCCGGGAACAGATGGACGCGCTGGACGCCATGGGCATTGCCTACGACGATACGCCCGGTGTGTCGAGCTTCTGCGGTGCGGCGGCGGCGTTGAACGCCGAGTACACGCTGCCCGGCGTCAGCCAGACCGTCATCATCACCCGCATGGAGGGCCGTACCCCTGTGCCCGAAGGTGAGCGGCTGGCCGCGCTGGCCGCCCACGGGGCGACGATGGTCGTTTTCCTCTCCATCGGCCTGATCGACAGGGTGCAGGATGCGCTTCTACAGGGTGCGTATACCGCCGCGACCCCTGCCGCCGTTGTCTACAAGGCGACGTGGCCGGAACAGAAAATTGTACATTGCACCGTCGGAACGCTGGCTGAAAGCACCCGCACGGCGGGCATCACCAAGACGGCGCTCATCGTCGTCGGGAACTTTTTGGCCGCACAGTATGACCGCAGCAAGCTGTACGACCCGGCGTTCACAACGGAGTTCCGCAGGGGGACGGACCGATGACCTGCGCGTACATTGCGTTCACGGCGCGGGGACTGGCGCTGGCGCAGCAGCTGGCGGCAGCCTGCCCCGGCAGCGTGGCCCG
>OLQC01002328.1_pt1 | contig 12901 bp, 26 predicted proteins | sample 1672471 | NCBI WGS metagenome assembly OLQC01 (sample SAMEA3136689, study PRJEB25190) | human gut metagenome | biome: human gut; feature: human-associated habitat; material: faeces | place: Austria | collected 2013
TGCAGCAGCAGGAGAACCAGCGCCTGCGCGACGAGCTCGCACAGAGCCGCGCCGCGAACAACGACTATATGCAGTCGCAGTACATCCTCGGCCAGCTGGGCAGGTACTACCAGAACCCGCCCTGCAATCCGTGCGGCTGCGGCGGCTGACGCGGACCCATCCTGATATAGCTATCCGGGGCATAATGCCCCTTCACATAAGCCCAAACGGAAGGAGTAATGAAAATGGCTTGTAATAACGGCAATGGAAATCGGGCGTATCAAAAATCCTGCGTCCGATATTTTAATAACGCGCCCCAACTGCTCGCGGCAGACAGCGAAAACGTGCTGACGCTGGCCGGGGCAAAGGTCGTCAATTCCGGTTCGTCCATCCAGGTCGAGCCGCAGAGCTACGACACGGTCAAGATCGGCCTGTATCATCTGGCCGCAGATGCGGTCATCGCGGCGACGGCCGCGGGCGTCCTGACCCTGCAGTGGTACATGGACGGCGTCGCGCTGCCCTGCACGCTCAAGCGCGTCACGCTGCCGGCATCCGGCAATGCGGAGATCCACACGGAGACGGATCTGGAGCTGTCCGGGTGCTGCTGCTGCGTCAATCATACATTCACGCTCGTGGCGACGACCGACAGCACGGCCGCAGGCTCCGTGATCGAGCTTTGCACGGGGCTGCTCAAGCTCGCATGAGGTGCTATCATGCAGGCGTATAAAGACAAACTCCACGCCGCGCTGCGGGAGATCGCGGAGTGCCCGGTGTCCATGCGTACGGTCGAGCAGGCCGCAGCAGTCACAGATCTGCTGTGCCGGCTGGATAAGCTCGAGGACCACGACGAGCCGGAGACGGCCACATTTGATCGCGAAACGGCGATGCAGTGGGCAGCAAACATGCGAAACGCCGACGGCACGGCAGGCCCGCATTGGACGATGGAACAGACAACGGCCGTGGCCGAGAGCATGGGCATTCAGGCGCCAGCGGTCCCGCGCTGGGCGTGGGGCGTGACCATGAACATGATGTACTCGGACTACTACCCCGTCGCCGTAGAGTTCGGACTCAACCGCCCGGAGTTCTACGCCGCGCTGGCAAAGGCGTTTCTGCTCGATAAAGACGGCCCGGGGCCGGAACAGAAGCTCATGGCGTATTATGAGCATATCGCAAAATAAAGAAATCCCTCCTGTCACCAGGAGGGATTTCCGCTTGCCATAGAATCTATATTTAGATGGGATTCATTCATGCGTACCGAATAAATGTATAACCATCAATCCGCGAGGGGATAGAGGGTGACGTGCATGTCGCTGCCGGATTTGGTGTAGGATTTGGCCTGTTTATGGTAGAGGATCTTCTGCAGGACAGTTTTCAGGAGGGCGTTTTTCTCCTGCGGGGATGCGGCGAGCGGATAGGTCTCGAGGACGCGGCGGACGGCGGGGGCCAGACGGGCGCGGGCCTGTCTGGCACGGGCCAGCTCATGGATCGTGGTCTGGCTGGCATCGATGCGGTCGACGATGACTTGCTTGTCAGCGGCGAGCGCCTGCGAGCGCTGCAAGAAGATCTCCGGCGTATAGACGCCGGTCTCGACCAGCTCATACGCGCGGGCCTCCTGCGCCTCCAGCTTGGCAAGCTGCTTGCGGTCGGCGGCGATCGAGGACTCGAGCGCGGTGCGCATGGGCGTGTCATCTGGCGCAGCGGCCTCACCGAGCTCCAGCTCGCGCAGCCAGCCACGCAGAGCATCAAGCACGGCGTCCTCTACATCATCATACCACGCGCTGACGGTCGTGCAGCCGTAGGAGGGACAAAGAAGTGTATCGCGGCGGTTGCCGGACGACGGACGGCGAACCATAACGCGGCCGCACTGGTCGCAGCGGACGAGCCCGGCGAGGCTCGTCACGGTCCCCCATGCGCCCTTGCCGCGCGGGCTGGCGCTGGAATAGCTCAGAGCGACGGCCTTGTCGTACTGCTCCTGCGAGATCAGGCCGTCGTGCAGTCCTTTATAAAGCTTCAGATCCTCCTGCCGGGTGCGGGGGCGACTGACGACGACAGCGCCGTCGACAATGCGCTTCGTCTCTGGACGCCCGCCGGACTTGATCCAGCCAGCATTTGCCGGATTGCGCAGGATATCCAGCACAGAGTCCGCGCGCCAGAGGCTGCCGGAGTTGGTCGGGACGCCGAGGCTGTTCAGCCGCGTGGAGATCGCCTTCGCGCCGATGCGCGCGCAGCCCTCACCGGTGTACCAGTTGTAGATCTGCCGCAGGACTGGGGCCTGCTCCGGGTGCGGGACGAGCTTATAGCCCTTGTCGTTCGGCAGCTTCTCGCGCAGCCAGCCGAAGGGCGTTTTGCCGGAGATCCACTTGCCCTCGCGCAAGGACGCCTCCTTGCCGCGCGACAGGCGGCGCTTGATGGTGTTGTACTCGCGCCGGGACATAAAGAGGCCGAATTCGAAGTATTCCTCGTCCATCTCGTTGTTCGGGTCGTAGGTCTTGTTCGGCGTGATGATGCGGGTGTCGGAGTATTTAAAGGTCTGAGCAATAATGCCTTGGTCGATGGTGTCGCCGCGCGCCAGACGCTCGACCTCCATGACGATGACGCCCGCATAGTTCCCGGTCTCGACGAGCTGCAGGACCTTCTGCACCTCCGGCCGGACGGCAATGGAGTCGCCGGTCACGACTTCCTCGCAGATCTCCACAACGTTCAGCCCGCGGCTTTCGGACAGCGACAAAAGCGCGGCCCGGTGCCGCTTGAGCGTGTCGGTCTGGCCGAGGGCTTCGGCCTCCATGTCCTTCCGGGACTTGCGCAGGTAAATGATGTACTGCGCGAGCGGGTCGGAGATTTTCCAGGTAGATGTAAATTTCATAGGCAAATTCTCACCACAAGGGCAAAAGGTTATACGGATACCGCTCCGGCGCCGGCCGGGGCGGTTTTATTTATGCGCGGATCCAGCCGATCGATGGGATGAGCGCGTCGGCCACAAGCGCAAGGGCACACAGCAAAAGAATACCCAAGAGGATGAGCGTTACAAGCCGGTGCATGCGCAGGGACTTCTGATGCTGAGCAAGCTGCACACGAAGCGCCGCGTTCTCGGCGCGGAGTTTTTCAGCATCGGGAGGCTCGGAAGGCTCGGCAGGCTCATCATGCGGAATGCCGAAATACTCATCCATAGAAACGCCCATCTCCCGGCAGATCGGGCCGACCGTGTAAACAGACGGATTTTTGATGTCGCCGCGAAAGAACTGGGAGACGGTGCCGACGGAAAGGTCGGTATTTTCGGCGACGTCCTGGTTTGTTTTGTGCGGAGTGATCGTCTGCTTCTGCTCACGGCATAAATCAGATAATTTTTCCTTCAAAACATGTCATCCCCCCCAAAAAAGCAAGACGTCTGACTGCAAAAAGCAACTGTCATATCTTTACAAGTCTACCGTGGACAGGCTACCCTAAAGTTACAGACGGCTCCCGGTCGCCTGCGCAAGCAAAAGCCCGCGCCGTTGTTCGGCCAGCGGCGCGGGCAACGCCTACCTATATCTTACAACTTTTGGGAGGCGCGAACAAGAGGAAAAGATTAACAAAAAATGAACGCGGTTTTTGTGGAGAAATGGAGATGGAGATGGAAAAGACGATGGAACGGATTGAAAACATTTTAGAGCGGGCCACACTGGATCAGCTGAAAATCATCCTGCGATTCCTGCGGAACATCATAAAATAAGCGCCGGAACGGGAAACCGTTCCGGCGGGGAATTATTCGACAGGGAAAGGGTTGCCGCAGGAGCGCAGACCGTCGATGTGCTCAAACAGATCGTCTTTTACAGACTGTTCGAGCGGGTCGAGAACGACATCGACGCCTTCACGCCGGGCGAGTTTGGAGGCAGGGACAAAATCACTGTCACCGGCGATCAGGACGATCTGGTCGACCTGATGCTTAAAGGAAAGGGACGCCATGTCGATGCCGATTTTCATATCCACGCCTTTTTGCCGGATGGAAAGCTCAAAGTCCTGCGGCGTGAATTCGGCGGGCGAAATAGTGCCGGAGCAAAGTTTTTTGATGGTATCATAGCAGAGCGAGTACACGGTGTTGCTGTCATCCAGCTTGCCGAGGCGAAGTGCGAATTTCCTCTTTGTCTTCAGACAAGCGAGAAATTCGCACATCCAGGCATATTCCGGGGTCGCACCGAGATTTATGGTATGCTTGTAAAGCGGATGGTAAACCTGTTTGTTTACCGGAGGGCAGTCATAGTAAAAGATGCGATACAGGTCGTGGCGGATATTGTGCTCACGAAGATGCCGCTTGCAGTATGTAGCCAGAGCGTCAGCAGTAACTTCCGGCGAATGCTCGCCCCAAAGGAATTTGGAACGCTTGCGGAAGAATCCGCCATCAACGAGAATCGCGGTTTTAGACATAATACCCCTCCATTAACGATCAAAAGCCCTTGGATCTGGCACTCCCCTGATCGTGGGGGGTCAATTCCAAAGGCTTGATTCGCAGCTTTCGCTGTGTCTATAGTATATGCCGCGGCGGACAAAATGTAAACCCGGAATGTTGCACGAAAAAATGCACAAAAATTTGAGAAATCTACAGAATTTTATAGCGCCGGAACGGGAAATCGTTCCGGCAGAAAGCTATGGGTTACAATGCCCGCATGGGTCATACCCAGCGTCTATAGCATCATCGCGATAATCAAATTCTATTTGATTATCTTTGTCAGGGAGATAGGGGCAATACGAATGGTGAAATTTTTTTGTATCAATATTCCCGATGTAACAGCTAGAGACATAGCCGGACGGACGATCATTGCCAGATGGAGTAGTTGCTGGTTTTGATGGGAACAGCCAATTTGGGAGAAACGCAAGCACAACGGCGATCCCGGCGATAATGGCATATAGCAGAAAAAAGGTTAAACATCCGTTCAGCATTTTTTTGCGCCGTGCGGGCCATTGAGGATCCGGGGAACGAGGGGAAGACGCGGCTGCGGGGCTTGGGTTACAGGAAGGTTCGTATTTGACCGTTGGCTTACGCGCTTCTACCACAGACGGCTCGAATGGATGCTCATCATCGCGGTGGACAACCGGCGTACTTAAGGCGAGGTGCGTGATGTTGGGCGGGAGTTCAAGCCGATGAGAAGCGGAGCCAGAAGGAGCGGGAGACAAGCTTTCACTGGAAGCATCCGTGGGTTTTGATTTCTTATTGCGTGGATGCCTGTCGGGCAGATTGTATAAATAAGAAATGAGTTTACGAAGAAAATAAAAGAATAGAATTTCGGCAAGAAATAGAATGACTAGACCAAGAAGCATCAGGCCATCCATAAAAATACCACCCTTTAACAGAATACAGAAAATGTCGGGAGTGGTCAAGCGCTATAGACGCTTTCTATACATTTTGACGAATAAAAAAGAACACCGGAAGCAGGTTATTTGCTTCCGGTGATTTTTTTTGCGTATTCGAGGATGTTGTCCCAGAACTCCGGGGGCATTTCGAGGGCGGCTGCAATGCCGCGTTTGCGTGTGGATTCGTCGGCTTCGGCCAGAACGTCGGTAAAGAGCATCGCCATGCGTTCATTTTCGCTGCGCTGGACATACATTTCCCCTTCGCCGTCCTCCAGCCAAGCAAGCGAAACATTGAATTCTCGGCAGATATCCGAGATTGTGCGGTCACTGGGCATTTTTGAACCGGAACAAACGGCGGACACGAACGGCTGGCTCAAGTTGATGGTTTCGGCAAATTTCGTTTTTGTGATACCAAGGTCTTTGATTAAATAAGCGATTCGATCGTTGATTGTATTCAAGCTTTTCACCACCTTCTAGCCACAAGGTACCACAACGGAAATGAAATGTCAAGAAAAAATATAACCAAGAAATGAAATTATGCTTGACAACGGTTCTGAGGTATGCTAACGTATAACCAAGAAATAAACCGAGCGAGGTGAGAACAATGTCAGAGGAACAGAAGAAGCAGGTCGAGGGTGTGCTGCATGAGATGAAGCACATGAACCAGCAGCAGATCGAGGTCATGATCGCCTATATGCAGGGCGTGGCTACGGCGGCAAAGCTGATGAGCGAGAAGAAAGAACAGCCAGCGTAAATCTGCAAAATATGGAAAAACTAACGCCGGAAGGAGGCTGAACCATGAGAAAACCGTATGACCCGATCGCGGACGAAGAGCCGCACATCGTGGCCGAGTATCATTTCCCAAACTGCACGGCGTATATCGCCGACAACTACCTGCGCCGGCTGACGCCGGAGCAGAAAGAGGCCAACCGGCAGGCTGCCCGCCGCGTGGCGTGGCAGATCCTCGAGCGGGCCGCAGCCGAAGGGCGTCTGCCCGCGGCCAGCAATTAAACGCGCCGCAAGGCGCGTACATAGGAGTCGATATTATGGCGAAGGTAAAGACCTACACCCTGACGCTGGATGCGCAGGAGCTGCATGATCTGATCGAAGCGGCGATGGTGTGTGAGTGCCAGGCGGCGCAGATTATAAACGGGCTGAAGCGAAAGGGGCTTGACCTGGACGCGCAGAAGCTCGAGACGCAAAACGCCCGTCTGGCGCGGCTCGTCAGGCGGATGCAGGAGACGAAGGAGGATAAGCGGAATGCGGAAACTGATTCTCAGCGGAGACGATTGGTTTGAGCTGAAGCACACACTGGAACTGCTTGTGATCGTGACAAACAACGCGGCGAATGAGCACGAGAACATGGCTGCACACGCGCAAGTGGCGGAATTGTCTGAACGGTATGCAAACCTCGCAAAACGCGACAGGGAAAGGACGGAGAACTACAAGCGGCTTATGGCACTGGTAGAATCGGCAGAACGTCTGCCGGAGACGAAGGAGGACGCAGAATGGGAACCAATCTTGCAGAGCGGCTCGGGTATGAGCCGGAGGAAGAGACCAGAGAGCGGCAGGAGCGACTGCTGGAGGAGCTGCGGTACCGGGAGGCCATGCGGCGGGTGGTGAAAACCTGCTGCGTGTGGCTGGGCGGCGCGGCCTTCGTGCTGGCGGTGATCGCCGGGTACGCAGAGATGACCGACGCCTGCGTCGCGACCGGCGCGATCGCGCTGGGCTTGACGACCTACGGGATCCTGTGAAGCCGGTGAAGGACGAGCCAAAGATACCGGTAGAGCTCCGGCCGGATCAGCTGGCCGACATCATCGACGCCGTCCTGGCCTTTGCCGATGACTGCGCCAATGACCGGGAGATCCTGCAGAGCATGCCGCGCGTCGACCGGGACACGGTCGAAGACCTGCTGCAGCGCGAGACGGCGCTGCAAACGCTCGCGGCATGGCTGCAGCACGTACAGGAGGAAGCGAAGTGGATTATTTTGCGCCGCGCATGCGGCCCATCCCGCCGCCCTGCGGCCGGAACTGCCCGGACCGAAGCGGCACATGCCGCGCCGGGTGCTGCACCTGGACGCTCTACGAGAGCATCCGGAACCACATCTACGACGTCAACCACCGCGACAGGGACAGCCTGCAGCCCGATCTTGCAGCGGGAAAGCAGATGGTCCATGCCGACAACCAGATAAGGAGGCGCAAACACATTGCGAAATAGCATCGACTACCCCGGCGAGCGGGCGCCGCGGCGCCCCGCCGTGATCGCGCAGGCTGGATACACCGGACAGAACCACTTTTCCGTTACATATGGCGATCAGAAAGTGACCGTCCGCGCCGAGGATGGCTATGCGGCCCTTTTCACCGCCGCCAAACACTGGGGCTATAAATTTACCCGCCCGGAGTACCATCAGAACGCCCGCGCAACCAAGCTCCACTACACGCCGGACACACGGCCGGGGGCGCTGATATGAGGTTCGTGTGTGACGCCTGCCAGGATATCACGAACATCGAGGCCGACCGGATGGAGATCCAGGGCGCCATGCTGGAATGGGCGTGGTGCCAGTACGTTGGGAAACAGACCTGTTTCGACCTGGCGGCGTTCGGAGGTGAAAAAACGGAATGAAATGGCATATTGCAAGCGTCAGCTGGGGCAAGGACAGCCTGGCCATGCTCCTAACGCTGATTGCCAAGGGCTACCCGCTGAACGAGGTGGTTTTCTACGACACCGGAATGGAGTTCGAGGCGATTTACCACACGCGGGATCAAATGCTGCACCGCCTGGAGCAGTTGGGGATCAAGTACACCAGACTGGAGCCGGAAAACCCGTTCCTGTTCGATATGCTGGAAAGGCCGGTTTGCAGTAAGCAGAAAGGCACACACCAAGGTTATGGCTGGTGTGGCGGCCTCTGCCGCTGGGGAACCACGGGGAAGCTGAAAGCCATAGACAGGTACGCGGAGGCGCGGGACGCTATGGTTTACGTTGGCATAGCTGCCGACGAAACGCCGCGCCTGGAAAAAGAACGGAAGCCGTATAAGCTGCACCCGCTGGCGGAGTGGGGTATGCAGGAAGCAGACGCCCTGGCATATTGCTATGAAAACGGGTTTTCGTGGCTGGAGGGCACGATCCGCCTTTATGACGTGCTGGACCGTGTTTCGTGCTGGTGCTGCTGCAACAAGAACCTGCGGGAACTGCGGAATATGTATATTTACCTGCCGGAATACTGGGAGCGCCTGAAAGACCTGCAACGGAAAATAGACAGGCCAATGAAAGGCTATTACAAAGGCAAGCCGCGCGGCGTGTTTGAACTGGAACAACGGTTCCGCGCAGAATTGGAACAGGAGGCAAGAGCATGAGTAAAGCTGTTTTGATCAGCATCCGCCCGAAGTGGTGCGAGAAGATCATAAGCGGAGAGAAGACGATCGAGGTGCGCAAGACGCGCCCGAAGATGAACCTGCCGTTTAAGTGCTACATCTACTGCACGCAGAGCGCTGATATGCTTTGGATTTTGAATGAAAGGGAACGGTCTCTCTGTCCTGATAAAATAGCGGATGTTTTCAAGGCTGCTAAATGCGGCGGAGCATATCGGGGGAATGGCAAGGTCATCGGTGAATTTACCTGCAACAGGGTAACGAACCTTTTTTCAAACAGCAGATTTTGGCTGGACGAGGATGATGTTTTACACACATGTTTGTCTGCTGCGGAAATGCGAAAATACGCAAATGGTGCGCATGGGTTATACGGCTGGCACATCTCAGATTTGCGCGTTTACGATCACCCGCGCGATCTGTGGGAGTTTACAGGCCTGCGGGAGACAAAATTCGGAGCAGAACCGGTGCCAATCACCCGCCCGCCGCAGAGCTGGCGGTACGTGGAGGAAGAGCTATGGAACGACTGACTAAATGGGGTGCGTCGATTTCAGAAACTGGGCGTGGAAATGATTGGAGGCTGAACGCAAAGATGCTGGATAGATACGTTGAAATCCCGCGAGGGCTTAATTTACAGATGCTACGTGACAAGTTCGGCTACGATGCTGTTGAATTTTACACGAATCGCATCAAGCAGCGAGAATTGGAGGGAAAGACGTACTACAACCCGCTTAAGACTGTATATATCTGGGCAACCGAAGATCGGGCGAAAGGACAAGGGTTTTATTCATCTTATCGCGGCTATTCCAGCGGGCGCAAGCACAAGAACTATGGAGGATCGTGATGGAACGACTGACTGAATGGAACAAATCATCGCATAAACACGCCTATTATCCGCGCTGCTTCAAAGAACCGTGCTACGGCAGCGGGTGCAAAATCGAGGATTGCCCGTTTGAAATAGCGGCGTGTGAGCGACTCGCGGACTACGAGGACACAGGGCTGACGCCGGAGGAAATCAAGGCTCCATTTACGGAGGACACGATGATAAATCTGGCAGCGCAGGCGCTGGGCGTGGAGCCTAGCCGCCTCCGCGAGCTTGCCGAGGCCGACAAGGACGGGCGCGTGGTCGTGCTGCCGTGCAAGGTGGGCCAGCGGGTGTTCGCCTTGTTGGACACGGATAAGCATATAAGCGAGTGCGAGGTCAAGCAGATTGGTATGGGCAATGAAATCGGCTTTATTGGCCTTGAGCCAATAGGCGCCAGAGGGCGGGAGTATGGCGTAGCGCTAAACGGATTTGGTAAGACCGTATTTCTCACCCGCGAAGTGGCGGAGAAAGCATTGGAGGGGATAAAGGATGGATATTGAAAAGAAAAAGGCTGAACTGTTTGCGATTCTTGCAGAATTGGATGCCGAGATTCAAACCATAAGTGATCGCATCGCAAAAGCGCGTGAGGATTTGGCAAACGTTTACACGGAGGACGATGCGAAACGATTTGCCGAGAACTGTGACCTTGAGGAGGGCCTAGAGCACATTCTACTGATTTAGGAGGGCGGACAATGGATGATTGCATTGAGCGGAAAGCGCAGGCGCTGGGCGTGGAGCCTAGCCGCCTCCGCAAGCTTGCCGAGGCCGACAAGGACGGGCGCGTGGTCGTGCTGCCGTGCAGGCAGGGAGATGAACTGTGGACATACTGCAATCACCCGGTTAAGCGGGTATATAGTTTTACCGTATCGGACGTGAGCACGCTGAACGGGCGGACTGTGCTGAATACGCTAGGTCTCGGGACGATCAGACCAGAGGACATCGGCAAAACCGTATTTTTGAGCCGCGAAGAAGCCGAGAAGGATTTGCAGGAAATGGAGGGCAAGAAGGATGGCTGATTATATCCGGCGCGAGGATGCGCTATTTGCGTTACGGAAAGCAGAACGCGGTGGAAGCATGACGGCACTAACACGGTTGGAACGCGCATATGCCGAAATTCGGGAAATGCCCGCCGCCGACGTTGCGCCGGTGGTGCGGTGCAAGGACTGTGCAAAGCATTATATCGTACTTGGCCGCGATATGTGCGCGAGAAATGCACAAGGATCTGAGGGGCACTGGATCGGGCTGAGCGCAACGGTACCGGACGGCTTTTGCCACAGCGGAGTACACAAATGAGCGGGCTGCGGTTTGAATCCATGGCGGACATGCCGCCGAGGATGCGGGAGATTTATGCACGGCGGCAGATCGACCTCTCAGGCGCTGCGGCGCCAGCTCCCCTTCACAAGGGGAGCCATGGAAAGACGAAGTACGGCAGCCGGAAGGATACGCGCGGCGAGCTGCGCTTCGACAGCCAGAAGGAGGCGCGGCGCTATGACGAGCTGATGGTCATGCTGCGGGCCGGGATCATCTCCGACCTGCGGCTGCAGCCGCAATTCACCTTGCAGGAGAGCTACATCACCGAGACTGGCGAGCGCATCCGCGCAGTGCGGTACACGGCGGACTTTTCGTACAAATTCGGCGGCAAGCTCGTCGTCGAAGATGTGAAGTCCAAGCCGACGCGGACAAAGGAGTACCTGCGGAACCGCAAATTCATGCGGTCAAAATTCGGGATCGAGATCCAGGAGGTCTAACATGCCAGAAAAAAACGAGAGCAGCCCGCGCGAGGCATGCGGGCTGCCGAAGCAGGGCAATGCCTGCCCGTATGCAAAGCTCGCGCCGGATCTTTGCGCGCGGTGCGGCTGGAGCCCGGATGAGCACGCGCGGCGGCAGGCGCTGCCGCTGACCGAGAACGCCGACGGGCTGCGACACAAGGACATCAGCCAGCCCGAGGACTAAGACCAGCAATCAGCCGGGAACCATATTTTTTCGGACTTATGCCGCGGCCGCTCCGCCATGAGACGGCTGCGGGAGGATCACCCCGGCTCTGCACCCGGCCCGCGAAACCTCAAGCCCGCGGGCCGGGGATAAAAAGCGCGTGTGGAACGTGCGCGCGGATGGGAACCGTAAACGTTACCCCACGCCGGGTGTCGGGATCGCCAGGCGGCATCGTGTTACCTCCTTATGGAAAGCTGTCTGAGCAGACAAGGGCAGCTCGTCTGCGGCGACAGGGGGACGCGCAGGCGCAGGCGGTGCAAGTCCGCCCTGCATAGGGGCCGGGAGACCGGCCCCTGACGAAAGGAGAATGGAAATGTCACACGTAGTCGATCTGACGGGCACGGATTTTGGATATTTGCACGTCATCGGGCGGGATACCAGCAAAAAAGGAGACACGGCACACTGGATCTGCCGGGGTAAATGCGGGACCATCTGCAGCAAGGACGGAAAATACCTCCGGAACGGGCATGCAAAAAGCTGCGGCTGCTTCCGGAAAGAACGCGCGGCCACGCTCGTCACCAAGAAGGATCCAGCCAAAAAGCCAAAAGCCGAACCGAAGAAGAAAAAATTCGGCCGCGGCCCGCAGCGGGCAGGCTCCGGGATCTGTTACAACCCACTCTGCCCGACGCGCAACAACTACCGCGGCGCCTGGAGCTGCACCGAGTGCCGCTTCTGCCCGGAACGCAAATTTGCCCGCCAGTCCAGGCGGGAAGTACTTACAATTTGAAGGGAGAATCGCAATGGGAAAGATCATGGAGCTGTTTTATGGCGAGCTCGGCGGATTCCAGACGTCCATGGAGGATGCCGGCTGGTACGTCGAGTTCCGGGATGAGAAATATCCGCCGCGCGTCACCATGGACCAGCTGACGCCTCCGCTGTTTGAGATAACGGAAGATGGCCCGCAGAAATACGAGCCTGCCTGCATCCAGGTCATCGGCACGCCGGACCTGCGCGTCGTAACCACAGGCAAACTGCAGATCGGGAAGAAGGATCTCAACAAGTACATCAACACCGCCCAGAAGCTCCTGCAGCTCTACCTGCACGGATTTATGCAAGAGCGCAAGGAAATGGAGGCGGCGCAGAATGACTGAAACAGCGAAAATCTATCGAGCCGCAATCGAGGTATTCGGCGGCGATATGCAGGTCGCTGTAGCCATCGAAGAGATGGCAGAGCTGACAAAGGAGCTGTGCAAGGCGCAGCGGGTGACGTTTGCAGCTCGGGGCGGCCTCGGGGATGGATTGATCGACAACCACGACGAGATCGCCGAGGAGATCGCGGACGTGCAGATCGCGCTGGAAGAAATGATGCTGCTGTTCGGTGTTCCGGTGGAAGTGCAGATAGCCAGAAGGCAAAAGCTTGCTCGTCTGGAAATGC
>OLQC01002331.1_pt1 | contig 12896 bp, 10 predicted proteins | sample 1672471 | NCBI WGS metagenome assembly OLQC01 (sample SAMEA3136689, study PRJEB25190) | human gut metagenome | biome: human gut; feature: human-associated habitat; material: faeces | place: Austria | collected 2013
GAGATTGAATTTGGATCAAAAGAAAAATTCAGAAACAAACAGGCAGAAAAAGGTGGAAAAGCAGGAGATCCTAAGCTTGAGTTATGCGAACTGATCCTTGAAGGACTCGGAGGAAAAGACAATATCGTTGATGTAACAAACTGTGCAACCAGATTACGTGTCAACGTAAAAGATGAAACATTATGTAAAGACGATCCTTATTTCAAAGCAATCGGAACACATGGATGTTCTATCAATGGAAAAGCATACCAGGTTATCATTGGATTAAAAGTTCCTAGTATCAGAGAAGTATTTGAAACATTATTATAATCAATAGTATAAATTCGGAGGAAAGAAGAAATGGCAAAGAAAAAATATTCAATCACAGTCGCAGGTGGTGGAAGTACATTTACACCTCCCATATAATAACAACTATCAGGTTTTATTAGTTTTAGCTTATTGCCTAATTTAATTAACTTCATAAACAATAATCTTTTTAGTTTCTTTACTTGTAATATCAATTAAAAGCCCTCCTTTTTAGTATAATATTCTTGGATTCAAAATTGCACTGTATCCTTCGTCATTAAAATTAGATACACCAAGGATAATATTACTTATTTTTTTATTATCTACATCGAGATAATCTGCCTTTATTCCCAAAATCATACCTGCATTATTATCGCCTACATGTTTATAGGGAATTAGCCTAACCCTAGATGATATTCTTGGTTCTAAATTCTCGGTTATGCTCTGGATATTTAGGATATCCATTTTATCGAAGTCACAATTTTTTGGTAAAAAATTTTCTAAAAGACTTGCCTTGACTATTACAACATCATTTTTACTAATTGGATCTTGCAGAAGGTTACCACTATCTAATAAAGCAATACATTCTATATTTTTATCTAATATGCCTATACTTATTTTTTTAGTTATATCATCAATATGTTTTAATAATCTAAAGTTGTTAACTATTTTTTTAAGTAATTTGCAACTAATATAAGAGCATATTATAAAAAAAGATATCGTCATATGACTAATACCTGTAAAATAAATAATAAAATAAGTGCTTCCTGATATAAATATATTTACTAGATAAAAATTAAAAAGTATCTTTATAAATTCCTTTTTGCTATTTATGTTAAAACAAATTAGAACTATTAGTATGAAAAATATAAATTTAGCCGGCAATGTAAAAAATATTTCTAATTCTTTATATACATACATAACACTATAGATAGTTCCTATTACTGCTCCACATATTTGTCGTATTTTTTTTGTGTATATTTTTGCAATATAAGTAGTACAATTTATTATAATGTAGTTAATAAATAGGTTCTCCAAAATATAACAATCTAAATACATTATATCTTCTCCTCTTTTTAACTTAATAAGATAATGTATTAAAATTATGAATTGTTTTTTAAACTTTTTCTTAAATATATTATAAGATACTTACCATAAATAGTTTGTCATTTTGAACAGTCGAATTAAAAATACTTTTTCTAAAAAAGAGCAAAAAAATAGAAAAACCTCCAATATTATTGGAAGTTTCTCTATATAATTCGAATTATCTTCTTTTATTTCTCAAAAAAGTTGGTATTTCCATTTCATCATCCCAGTCATCTTGTTGTCTAACTGGTTCTGGAGTTCTTTCAACTTTTGGTTCAATTCTTGGTTCTGGTTCTACAACTGTTTCTCTATGTATAACTGGCTTAGGTTCTACCTTAGCAACTGGTGGTATTTCAGTCTTTTTGATTGGTGTTGGCTCCACGAATCCACCTTGAGGAGCTTCATCAAAACCCGTAGCTATAACTGTTATCATTATTTCATCTTCTAAGTCTTCTCTTATAGATGCCCCGAATATTATGTTTGCATCAGGGTCACATGACTCAGTTATTAAGTTAGAAGCTGCATTTGCTTCAAATAATGATAAACTTGGTCCTCCTGTTACATTAAGTAACACACCTTTTGCACCTCTTATAGATGTTTCAAGAAGTGGCGATTGTATAGCTTCTTTAGCAGCTTCAATAGCTCTATTTTCTCCACTAGCGTTACCTATACCCATGTGAGCTAATCCTTTGTCTTTCATTATAGATGTAACATCGGCAAAGTCTAGGTTTATAAGTCCTGGAACTTTTATTAAGTCAGATATAGATTGTATCCCTTGTTTTAGCACATTATCAGCTATAGAGAATGCTTCTACTATAGATGTATTTTTTTGAACTACTTCAAGTAATCTATCATTTGGTATAGTTATTAATGTATCAACATTAGCTTTTAATTCTTCTATACCAGCTTCTGCATTTTTCATTCTTACTTTTCCTTCAAATCCAAAAGGCTTAGTAACAACACCTACTGTTAAGATGCCTTTTTGTTTTGCTAATTGAGCTACTACTGGAGCTGCTCCAGTACCTGTTCCACCACCCATTCCGGCAGTAACAAATACCATATCTGTATCTTGTAGTAATTCTTCTATTTGCTCTTTACTCTCTTCAGCTGCTTTTCTACCAACCTCTGGGTCAGCACCTGCACCTAATCCTCTTGTAAGTTTTTCTCCTATTTGTATTTGATTTTCTGCTTTCGAAGTCACTAACGCTTGTCTATCAGTATTAATTGATATGAATTCAATTCCTTTTATTTTTTCATCGATCATTCTATTAACAGCGTTGTTTCCACCGCCACCAACGCCAAATACTTTTATCTTAGCATTATTGTCAATTTCTAAATCAAAGCTTAGCATATCGAAACCTCCCTCTCTTGTAATTTATTTCTGTATATATATTAATTATATCATTTAATATTTAAATATTTAACGTATATTTACTAAAATAATATATATTTTATTGTATTTCCATGCTTTAGAAAAAACACTTTTAGGTATAACATCTATATTATAACATTTATTTTATTTAATTTGTTAAATTTTTTATAATATATCCCTCTTCCTCCTTAAAAATTTTAAATTTATATATATTTTTACTTTTTTCATGTCTTTTTTACATTATTTATAAGTATATAATGTATATTTAGAAAATGTCATATTAATTTTTCCATAGTTTATATTTTTACTTTTTAGATCAACTAAAATCTGAGTTAACTTTGCTATATCGTGTTTTATATCACTGTTACTATTGATTACAATTTCTATACCTTCTTTCGTTGTCATATTAACTTTATTTTCACTGTTAAAAGATATACTGCTTATTTTATTCTCAAGTCCATCTTTTTTTATATATTTTATTAAAGAAGTCAATTTCTCTTTGTCTTTATTATTTTCAAACTTAATTTGATTTTCTTTTATTGAAAAATCAGATTCTACGATAATGCAATTGCTTTTTATATTCTCACGCTCTACCTTGTCCATATAGCATAAATTTTCACTAACATAATAGTAATTATCACCCTTATCTTTTAAAACACACCCTATGGGTTTTTCTTTAACATCTATTATTATTGAATTTGGAATTCTTCGTTTCACTTTTACATATTCAATGTACTTACTTTTATTTATATTTGTTTTAATTTTTTCTATATCATATGAAAATAAATTTTTACCAGTATTAATATTTGATAAATTCTTTACCTCTGTTTTTGTAAGAATATCATTATTAACTATCTTTATATTTTTTAAGCTAAAAAAATCGCTCCTTATAAAAAGTATCACTCCAAAGCAAATCATAAACACAAATAAAAGAAGTATAATAACTCTATTTATCCTTAACTTTCTTCTTTTCTTCTTCATAAAATCACCTCAAAAATATAAGTATAAATCAAAAATACTACATTTGAGGCTTTATTTCCTACATATAAATTTAATTTTTTATAGCAAATTAATACTAAAAATGAATATTTTCATGTCATTTCGATGTATATACAAAAAAAGATATAAAATAAATCACGTATATCTTGATTCACTTTATATCTTTTTATCCAAATCTATTTTATTTTTATAATTTATTTCTTTTTTATTCCTATAACTTTAGGTTCTTTAGAAACTTGCTCTTCTAAAATATTTTCTTTAGATTCAGCTTGTTTTTCTTTTTTATTTTTAGAACCTACTGCTTCGTTATAAGATTTCATTATTTCGTTGTATATTAAATCAATTGCTTCCGGCTTACCTATTTTTTTAGCATTGTTTGCCATATCGATTAATAACTCTTTATCTCCAAGTAATTTAAATACAGCGTCATTTAAAGATTGTGGTGTTAAATCTTTTTCTAAAATCGCAATTCCAGCACCTTGTGCTTCTATACTTTTTGCATTGTATTCTTGGTGATTTTCTGCTGTATAAGCTTTTGGAATTATTATTGAAGGTTTACCAAGGGCAGTTATTTCTGCTAAAGATATTGCTCCTGCACTACCTATTACTATATCGCTTGCAGCAAGACCATCAGCCATATTATCTAAATAAGGCATAACTCTTTGATAAGGTTTAAGCTCTATATCTTTTATACTTTCTATAAACTCTTCATAATAAACTTTTCCTGTTGCAAATATAAAGGCAACATCTTCTTTTACCATGTTTTCTATTACTAGTCTCATAGCGTCGTTTATTTCTTCTGAACCACCACTACCGCCGTAGCATAGTACCATTTTTTTATCTTCACTAATTCCTAAGTTTTTTCTTGATATATATTTTCTCGCTTGTAAAATTTCTTTTCTTACTGGATTACCTGTAAGAACTAATTTATCTTGGCTCTTTTCTGGAAATCTCTTATGAGAATCCTCAAAACTTGTAAGAACCTTTGTAGCAACTTTAGAAAGTATTTTATTTGTAACTCCTGGGAAAGAGTTTTGTTCATGGACTATAGTTACTTTTTTGCTCATAGCTGCATTAAACAGAACTGGTCCACTTACATATCCACCTGTCCCTATTACTATATCTGGTTTATATTTTTTAACAATTCTTCTCGATTGTTCTAAACCTTTACATAATTTGAATACTCTCTTGACATTATCAAAATCTATTTTTCTTTTAAAACCTTGAACTGTGACTGTTTTTAATTCAAAGCCTGCTTTTGGAACTATTTCTGATTCTATACCATTTTTAGTTCCAACAAATAAAATTTCACAATCTGGATTATGTTCTTTTATTTTATTTGCTATGGCTATTGCTGGGTATACATGTCCTCCCGTACCGCCACCGGCTAATAATACCTTCACTTCATCATCTCCTGTTAATTAAATTTTACTTTCTTTGAGATGTTTAACACAATTCCAATTTCACCCATCAGCACCGTCAGCGAGGTTCCTCCATAACTTATAAATGGAAGTGCCACCCCTGTTGCTGGCATAGAAGATGTTGCAACTGCTATATTAAAAGCTGCTTGTATCCCTATTTGGGCTCCAATTCCTATAACTACCATACATGCGAATATATCTTTTGATTTTAATGCTATTTTTACACATCTATAAACTAATATTACAAATAGCATTATAACTAAAATGCAACCTACAAGACCTAATTCTTCGCCTATTATTGCGAAAATAAAGTCATTTTGAGGTTCTGGTATGTAAAAATATTTCTGTCTACTTTTACCTAGTCCTAATCCGAAAAGTCCTCCTGACCCTATGGCATAAAGACTTTGGATAACTTGATATCCACTCCCAAGTGGATCTTGGAATGGATCTAGAAATGCTGTAAATCTTTTTAGTCTATATGGTTCTGCAATTACTAAAACTGCAAATAAACCAACTCCTGCTGCTAGCATACTAAGTACAAATTTCATATTCATTCCTGCAACAAATAGCATTATGAACACAACTATTATAAGTGTACCAGCTGTAGACATATTAGGTTGTAACATTATCAATATAAAAAATATTGATGGAATTATTAAAATTGGTATAACACCTTTTGTCAAAGATTTTATATTTTCATATCTCTTTTCAATAACTTTCGCTGTAATTACTATTGTTACAAACTTTGCTATATCCGATGGTTGAAATGTAGCTCCTCCTATTCCAAGCCATCTTTTTGCTCCGTTAGCTTCTATACCTAGAGGTGTTAAAACTAACGCTAAACATATAACAGTAAATATACAAAGTGGCAATGAATTTTTCTTCCAAAAAGTATAGTCAATATTAGACATAAACATCATTCCCACAAACCCTAGTATCGCATAGATTATATCTCTTTTTAAAAAGAAATAGCCATCTTGGTGTTTAAATGAAGCTTGAACATAGCTTGCACTAAACACCATGACTATTCCAAATAATACTAAGGCTATTGTTGTATAAAAAATTACTAAATCAAACTCCGTCTTCATCCCCTTTGTAATTTGCTTTTTCATTTTCAAACTTTCATTAGGCATATGAATGACTACCACCTTCCTCATCGCTATTAGCTTTGAAGGAAGAGTCTTTATTATAAGTTATTTACATTATCTTTGAAGTCGCGTCCTCTTACCTCAAAGCTTGTGTACATATCCCAACTTGCACATGCTGGTGAAAGTAGTACTACATCTCCTTCATTTGCAAGTTCGGCAGAAGTTTCTACTGCTTCTTTCATATTTTGTACTCTTTTTATTATTTCAAATCCTTTAGTTTTTGCACAAGCCTCTATTTTTGATGCAGTTTCACCTAATAAAACTAAAGCTTTTACATTTTGTTTTGCAATATCTAAAAGTTCATCATAAGTACTATCCTTATCATATCCTCCAGCTATTAATATAATTGGCTTCTTATAAGAAGTTACTGCTTTTATAGTTGAATCTGGATTAGTACCTTTTGAGTCGTTTACATACATAACTCCATTTACAGTTTTTACATATTCTAATCTATGCTCTACTGCTTTAAAAGTTTTTAATACTTCTCTTATTACTTCTATATCTATACCTGAGACATATGCAGCTAAAGTTGCTGCCATACAGTTTTCTAGGTTATGTCCTCCTGGTAAGCTAAGTTCATCTTCGTGAAGAAGTACTATTTCTTTATCTATATTTATTACTATATTTCCTTCGTTATTTAGATATATTCCTCTTACACCTTGGTGTTTTCTAGAGAAATATAAAACTTGAGAGTTACATTTACTAGATAAAGCTCTAACTGCTTCATCGTCGTAATTTAGTATTGTAAAATCATTTTTATCTTGATTCTTAAATATATTAGCTTTTGCCATTATATAATTTTCCATAGTATGGTGTCTATTTAAATGGTCTGGTGAAAGATTAAGTATCATACTTACTCTTGGTTTAAAATCTACTATACTTTCAAGTTGGAAACTACTAAGCTCTGTAATTAAGAAAGATTTTTCGTCAGCTATTCCAACAGTTTCTATTACTGGTTTTCCTATATTTCCAACTACATAAGTATCACATTTAGCTGCTTTGAAGATTTCTCCAACTAAAGATGTAGTAGTTGTTTTTCCATTTGTACCTGTTATTCCTATGAAAGTAGGATTATTTGATAATTCATAAGCTAATTCTACTTCACCAATTACTTTTATATTATTAGAATATAATTTTTGTATAAATGGTAAATCAAGAGGTACTCCAGGAGATACAACTGCTAAATCAATATGATCTACTTCTTCTGGATGATATCCAAGTATATAAGTTGCATTTTTTATATCTTTTAATTCTTCTAATATATCTACTAGTTTTTCTTCAGTTTTTATATCATTAACTGTTATATTAGCTTCTAATTTATCTAGTAATTTGATAGTTGATATACCAGTCTTTGCTAAACCTATAAGTAAAACATTCTTTCCTTTTAAATCCATTTTAATTTACCCCCATCACTTAAAATACTGCTAAAACACCTATCCAACATAAAACTACAGTTACAATCCAAAATACAAATACAACTCTTGTTTCTGGCCATCCACATTGTTCAAAATGGTGGTGTAATGGCGCCATTTTAAATATTCTTTTTCCATTAGTTAATTTGAAATAAGTTACTTGTATCATAACAGATAAAGCTTCTGCTAAGTAGATAAACCCTACTATTATTATTATTAATGGAGAATTAGTAAGTGTTGCAAATGCAACTACTGCTCCACCTAATGCCATTGAACCTGTATCTCCCATAAATACTTTTGCAGGATATGAGTTAAATCCTAAGAATCCTAAACAAGCACCCGCTGTTGCTGCTGCAAGTATAGCTACATCAGAATTTGATATTGATACTGCAAATAGTACGAAGAAACATGATACTATTAAGGTAACACCTGATGCAAGCCCATCAAGTCCATCTGTTAAGTTTACTGCATTTACAGTTCCTATTATGAATATCATCATAAATGGTATATACCATATTCCTAAGTTGATTATATGGTTTGTAAATGGTATAACAAGTTGTGTTGCACTTGGTGATGCACTATATTGATAATATGCGATATATAAAGCAAGAGCAAATTGTAGTATTATCTTTTGATAAGCTTTAAGGCCTAATGATCTCTTCATTTTTATTTTTATAAAGTCATCTAAAAATCCTACAAATCCAAAGCCTACTATACAAATAAGCCCTACTATTAATCCTTTACTAATAGTAGCTCTTGTAAGCCCTGTTATTAATATAGCTACTATCATCATTACACCACCCATTGTTGGTGTTCCATTTTTTGCTAAGTGTGATTGAGGTCCCTCATCTCTAACCGTTTGACCAAATTTAAATCTAGCAAGCATTGGTATAAATATTGGTCCAAGTATTATTACTATTAAAAAACCAATCATTGCTGTAAACGTAAGTTCTCTAATTCCTAACATTAATTAAAACTCCTCTCCCTGTTGTTTCATTTTCTTATTATTATTTTTCATTTGCAATTATTAACTTTTTTTATGCTAAATATTCCTATTTATGCATTTTAATCTTAAAGTTTTTATACGATGACTAAAAAAATAATTTTTGCTGATTTGCATTCAAGTAAAAACTTATATTTAATACTATCTATATCTCCAATCTTATTAATTATATACCAAATTGATTTATTTTTGAAGATATTTATAATATAAGTCTAATTTGTAACAATTTGTTCACCATACTTTAATAATGTGAAACTAATATGTATAATGTCAGGAGATTTATAATGTTTTGTTTAATTATTGTTATAGTATAATATTATGCTGGAACCTTCATTTACTTTTACTCCTGGTTTAGGAAACATATCTGTTACAACTTTCTTTTCATCTACTTCTATATCTGTATCTAAGTTTGATTCTAGTTTCTTTTCTTCTAGTATTTTAGTTGCTTCCTTTATTGTTAAGTTTCTTACATCTGGAATTTCTACTTGTTTCTTTTCATTTTCTTCTTTTTCTTCTTTTGTATATTCTTTTTTAACTCCTAGATATTCTAAACTTTGACTCATTACTTCTTTTATAATAGGACCTGCTGTAGTTGAACCGAAGGCTACAACATCTGTAGGTTCATCGACTATTGCTAATACTACTATTTGTGGATCATCAACAGGTGCTACACTTATAAATGAGCATATGTATTTTCCTTGGGCATAAACACCATCTATAACCTTTTGTGCTGTTCCTGTTTTTCCACCTAATCTATATCCTGGTAAATATGCTATTTTACCTCCACCATCTGTAACAACTGATTCCATAACACTTAACATCTTCTTTGATGTTTCTGTTGAAACCACTTGTCTAACAGTTTTAGGCTTAACTTCTTGTACTACATTTCCTTCATTATCTGTATACGCTTTTACAAGTCTTGGCTCCATAAGTTTTCCATCATTTGCAATAGCTGATACTGCTCTTATTAATTGAATAGGAGTTACTGATATAGATTGACCAAAAGAAATAGTTGCAAGTTCTACAGGACCTACATCCTTTTCTTTATATAGTATACTATTTGCCTCACCGACTAAATCTATATTAGTCTTACTTGTAAGTCCAAACCCTTCTATATAATCATATAATTTGCTAACTCCCAATCTTTTTCCTAATTCAACAAAAACTGGGTTACATGAATTTTGAACTGCTTGTTCAAATGTTTCGCTTCCATGAGGTCTATATGATCTCCAGCATTTTATTCGTTTACCTTCGACAGTTACACTACCTGTACATGTAAATTTTTCATTTGGTTTAATTACATTTTCTTCGACTGACGCTGTAGATGTTATTAATTTGAAAGTTGAACCTGGTTCATATGTATCACTTATAAGTGTATTTCTCCACATTTCATAATAAGCATTTATCTTTTTGTCGTCATCATAACTTTTTAGTAAATCTTCAAAATATGGATATATTGCTTTTGTCGGATTATTTGGGTCATAATCTGGTTTTGATGCCATAGCTAAAACATCACCTGTTTTAGGGTCCATTGCTATTATCTTAACCCTCTTTGCATTGTTTAATTCATATGCTCTTTGGGCTGCTTTCTCCGCATAACTTTGGATTACTTCATCTATCGTAAGCACAATTCCATTTCCTTGAGTTGCTTCATAATATTGTTCAACACCTTGATTAATCTCTCTTCCTGATGCATCTGTGCTTACAATTAATTTTCCGTCTTTTCCTTGCAAGTCTTTATTGTATTTAAGTTCAATTCCTGTTACACCTTCTCCATCTGATGATGTATGACCTAATACATAAGATGCAAAATTTCCATGCGGATAATATCTTTGTGGATCTTCTGATATCCATATTCCAGAAAGTGATGCATTTTGAATTTTATCAGCTACATCATCATCAACCCATCTTTGAATTCTAACAAGTGCTTGATTTGTCTTTGATAGCAATTTTAAAATTTCATCATAGTCTTTATCCTTGACTATTTCTGAAATTTTTTTAGCTGTTTTCTCCTTATCCTTTACTTCGACTGGCTTACACCAAATCGTATATTTTGTAACACTGACAGCTAATGATTTCATATTCCTATCGTATATAGTCCCCCTTTTTGATTCTATTGGGATTTCCCTAGTTTGTTGTTCTGATGCTTTAGTAGTCAGCCATTGTCCTTTTACAAGCTGCAAGTAGCAAGTTCTTACTATTAATACTAAAAATAATGCACATGCAGAAACAAGAACTAATACTAGCCTTTTTCTACTTTTTATTTTTATTTTTTTCATAATCATCCTCCTTTTATATTAATCATCCACAGATATATATATTTTTTGGCTGTCTGTCGGATAAATCATATTTAGTTTTTCGATAGCATCTTCTTCTAATGTATTAGTGTTTTCTTTTCCCAGTTTTTCAACTTGTAATGTTTCTAATTTATTCTTTTGTTTTTTCAAATCTTTTTCTAGATAATATATTTGATATTTTAATTTAGAAGAAACTTGATAGATACATAAATTTCCTACTCCAATAGCTGCTATTAAAATAATTACTAATACGCCTGTCTTTCTCTTAAATATTCCTCTTTTATTCTTATTCTTTTTCTTCCTCTTATATGCTTTAAAACTCTTTACCTTTTCGTTTTCATTATGCATATCATCATCCCCTTGACTTAAAAATTTTTATATTTAAAACAGAAAAGCAAAACTTATTTACCAAATACATAACCCTATCATTAAAGAATTATTTATTTTAGATATATCTTCCTCTAAAAAACGTTCGATAAAAACACTCATATAAGTTCAAATTAAACTTTTTTTCAATATAATTCACCTATATCTTTTTTATTTAAACAAAAAATAAGGAAGTATTGAAAAATAAATTTCAAATCTATTTTCCAATACTTCCTTAACTATATCTTTAATATTTAATTTTTAATTTTATTCTAATTCAAAAGCACCAGTATATAATTGATAGTATTTTCCACGTCTTTCAATAAGTTCATCGTGATTACCACGTTCAATTATTCTACCTTGTTCTAAAACCATGATAACATCAGAGTTTTTGATTGTTGATAATCTATGTGCAATTACAAATACCGTTCTACCTTCCATCAGTTTATCCATACCATCTTGAACTATTTTTTCTGTTCTAGTATCTATACTTGATGTAGCTTCATCTAGTATTAAAACTGGTGGGTTTGCTATTGCTGTTCTCGCTATTGATAAAAGCTGTCTTTGACCTTGAGATAAGTTGCTTCCATCCCCTGTTAACACTGTATTATATCCATCTTTTAGATGTTTTATAAATCCATGTGCATTTGCAAGTTTTGCAGCAGCAATTACTTCTTCATCAGTTGCATCTAATTTACCATATCTGATATTTTCCATAACTGTTCCTGTAAATAGATGAGTATCTTGAAGAACTATACCAAGTGATTTTCTTAAATCGTCCTTTTTAATTTTAGTTATATTAATTCCATCATATCTTATTTTACCGTCTTGTATATCATAGAATCTATTTATTAAGTTTGTTATTGTAGTTTTACCAGCTCCTGTAGCACCAACGAAGGCTACTTTTTGTCCTGGCTTAGCATACATATTTATATCATGTAATACAATTTTGTCATCGTTATAACCGAAGTTTACACCTTCAAATACAACATCACCAGTTAATTTAGTATATGTTACAGTTCCTTCCGCTTTATGTGGATGTCTCCAAGCCCAAGTTCCTGTACGTTCTTTTACTGGTTTTATTTCGCCATCTTCTTCTATAGCATTTTCTAATGTAACATATCCGTCGTCTACTTCTGGCTTTTCATCTATTAAGTTAAATATTCTCTCTGCACCAGCAAGAGCCATAATTATTGAGTTAAATTGTTGAGATACTTGGGCTACTGGCATATTAAAACTTCTTGTTAATTGTAAGAATGATGCTAATGCACCTAAAGTTAAATTTCCTACACCACTTATTGCAAGTACAGCTCCTATTGCAACTATTAAAACATAACTTATATTTCCTATATTGTTCATTATAGGCATAAGCATATTTGCAAAACTATTGGCATTGTCAGCACTATTAAATAATGAGTCATTTAATTCGTTAAATTTCTTTTTAGAATCTTCTTCATAACTAAATACTTTAACAACTTTTTGACCTTCCATCATTTCTTCAATATAT
>OLQC01002339.1_pt1 | contig 12874 bp, 13 predicted proteins | sample 1672471 | NCBI WGS metagenome assembly OLQC01 (sample SAMEA3136689, study PRJEB25190) | human gut metagenome | biome: human gut; feature: human-associated habitat; material: faeces | place: Austria | collected 2013
ACCAGCTTTTTTTGTCTCCTGTTCTTTTTCTGCATAAAGCCCGTCTGCCGTATCGCCTGGCTCCGTCTCACGGGCTGTGTCGGCAGGACTTCCTCCCTCTACGGAGTGCAGCAGCCCATCCAGATATTCCTCTGCTCCGCTCATACGATACCTCCATCGACCTATAACTTAAGCGGGGGATGTGATCCTGCTCCATCACATCCCCTCTTCATTTCATTCTCAGTCCATGCTCTTGTCAATCAAGTCGTCAATCGCCGAAACAAGACTGCCAATCTCCGGCTTTGTCAGCTGGGCATCCGCTCCAAGCTGTTCTCCCTTGATGCGCATCTCCTCATTTACAAGAGATGAGAAAATAATCAATGGAATCTTCTTCATATTGTCATTTGTCTTAACCAGCTTCGTAAGGCGGTGTCCGTCCATCAACGGCATCTCAATATCTGTGATAATGCAGTGTACTTTCTCACGCACATTGCCTGCTTTTTCAAACTCCTGCAGCTTATCCCATGCCAGAACATCCGCTGCCTCTACTCTGGATAACAGAATATTTCCCTGTCCGTCATCTTTCCTAAGAACGGTTGCCTGGATCTCTTCTCCCGGCTGAACTGCCTCTTTAATATTAAATCCCGGCTCTCTGGAAAATTCCTCTGCCGGAATGAATCCCTCAGCATAATATTTAAGATCAAGAACAACTCCTGTCTCATCCACACTGACCACTGTCCCGGCGATGATATCACCTTCCTGCGCAGAATAGTGCGCGGCGGAGCAGACGAAAGCTTCGGCATTGAGGTTGCAAAGCTTGCGGGCGTGCCGGATTCGGTGGTTCGCAGGGCAAAGGTGATTTTAAAAGAGCTTGAGCAAAATAAAATTGATATAGAATTTAAGGCGGAGGACGCCGTTCTTGAAGAGGAAGAGGATATTCAATATAACTTTGCGGCAAACGGCAAAAACGAAATCCTTGAAATATTAAAGGCCACGGATGTGAACACCCTAACGCCTATCGAAGCAATGCAAACGCTTTATGATTTAAAGAAAAAGGCAGAGGAGCTTTAAGTGAACGCATCTGCTGCCTAAGCATTATCAAATAAAAAGAGGTGAGAAATAAATGTCTGTTATAAATATTTTGCCGAAAGAGGTTTATAATCTTATCGCCGCGGGCGAAGTGGTTGAAAGGCCCATGAGCGTTGTTAAGGAAATGGTTGAAAATTCAATCGATGCCGGCGCAAAGCACATAACGCTTGAAATAAAAAACGGCGGCACAACCTATATCCGCATAACGGATGACGGCAGCGGGATTTCGCGCGATGATGTGCGCAAGGTGTTTATTTCTCATGCCACTTCAAAAATCGCAAAAAGCGACGATCTTAATTCAATCGGCACCCTCGGCTTCAGAGGCGAGGCGATGGCTTCAATAGCCGCGGTTGCAAGGGTGGAAATGCTCACCAAAACCCGTGAAGACGAAATCGGCACACGCTATGAAATTTGCGGCGGCGAGGAAAAGGATCTTTCCCCGGCGGGCTGCCCGGCGGGCACCACGATTGTTGTGCGCGATATATTTTACAATGTGCCCGCAAGAATGAAATTCCTTAAAAAAGATGTAACGGAGGGCAATGCCGTTCAGGGTGTGGTGGACAGAATTGCGCTTTCCCACCCGGAAATTTCGTTTCGCTTTATTCGCGAGGGTAAGCAGGTTATGCTCACCTCGGGCAACGGCGATTTAAAAGGCACGGTTTATTCCGTGTTCGGCTCGGAGCTTTCAGACACGTTAATTCCCGTTGATTATTCGCTTAATTCCATGCGCATAACGGGCTTTGTTTCAAGGCCGCACCAATCAAGAAAAAGCCGCGCAATGCAGTTTTTCTTTATAAACGGAAGGCTTGTTAAAAGCGGCACGGCAATGGCCGCGCTGGAGCAGGCGTATAAAAATTCAATCATGGTGGGCAGGTATCCCGCCTGTGTTTTGAACATAGAAATGGATACAAAGCTGGTGGATGTTAACGTTCATCCTGCCAAAACGGAGGTGCGATTTGTTAATGAGCGCCCGGTGTTTGATTTGGTCTATTACGGCGTTAAAACAGCCATAGAAACGAAAAACAGCATTAAGGAAGCTGCCTTTTATTCCGATGAAAGCGGCAGAAGCTACAGAAATCTTGAAAAAAGCTCCGCTAAAATCGATTTCGGCGTTAAGCCGGCGCAGCCCGCTCAAATGAAATTCAGCACGGCGCGCTCCGCTTCAAATAACGGCGATTGGAATTTGGCGGATTCTTCGGAATATATCATTCATCGCAGAAAAGAAAGCTACGGCAATCCCGCCGATTACAAAATAACTTCAAATTCGGCTTTTTCGGATGAGGAAAAGCTGCACGACGACGATAAAAAAACCGTTGTGGCAATCGATTTTTCGGATTCGCTCAAGCCGCCTTCCGGCGCAGTCAATCGGATTGAAGCCGAGCAAATCAAAAAATCGGAAAATCAAAATCCGTTCGCCTTCGCCGAAAGCGGCACGCACACCGCGGGCGATGCGCACGAAAGTAATCCGCAAACCGCAGCGGCTGAAAATTCATCAAAGGGTGAAATTTCGCCGGTAAATCAAAATACCCGATCAAGCGATTTTGCCAAGCAGGGCGAATCCGTTTTTGTGGTGGAGGAAGGCGAGGCCGCACCCGAATTTAAAATAGTGGGCGAGGCTTTCAACACTTACATAATCATCGAAATGAAAAACGATCTTTACTACATCGATAAGCATGCCGCGCACGAAAGAATGAATTTTGAGCGCTTTAAGGCAGATGCGGCAAGCAGCGGCATAGCTTCGCAAATGCTGCTTGTGCCCGTTGCCGTTTCGCTTGCTCCCGATGAATATGATTGCATTATTTCAAATTTAAATCTGCTTTCAAAATGCGGCTTTTCCGTTGAGGATTTCGGCAGCAGCACGGTTATTGTGCGTGAAACTCCCTCGTTGTTAGACGGAGATGATGTTAAGGATTTGATTCTTGAAATCGCGCAAAAGCTGCTTGAGCATAAAACCGATATCGAGCCCGACAGAATGGATTGGATATTTCATTCCGCCTCATGCCGCGGCGCCGTTAAGGGTGGGGATCACACCTCGCCTCAGGAAAGGGAGCTTTTTGTTAAAAAGCTGCTTTCCATGCCGGATATCAGGTATTGCCCCCACGGCAGGCCGGTTATGATTAAATTTTCAAAATACGAAATCGAAAAGCAGTTTGGCAGAATTCAGTGATATGGATAAAACAAAGCTTATAGTTGTGGCCGGGCCCACGGCAAGCGGAAAAACCGCCCTTGCCGTGCAAATCGCAAAGGCTGTCGGCGGCTCGGTTATCTGCGCCGATTCAATGCAGGTTTATAAGGGCATGAGCATTGCCACGGCAGCGCCCGCAAAGCAGGAAATGCAGGGCGTGCCGCATATGCTTAACGAGTTTTTGGAGCGCTCGGTTTCTTTTTCCGTTTCGGATTTTTGTGATGCGGCAAAAGATGCGGTTTCGCAAATCACGGCGGCAGGCTCCGTGCCTGTTATCGCCGGCGGAACGGGGCTGTTTATAGACAGCTTTGTGGATAACATTTCTTTTTCCTCCGCAAATCCGGATGAGGAGCTTCGCGCCCGCCTTTCGGCGCTGGATGAAGACGAGCTTTATTCCCGCCTTTTGCAAACAGACCCCGCAGAGGCGCAAAAAACTCATAAAAACAATAAAAAGCGCGTTATGCGCGCTCTTGAAATATATTATTCCACGGGGAAAACAAAAACCGAGCAGGATTTGCTTTCAAGGCAAAGCTCGCCTTATGAAACGCTGTATCTTGTTATCGGCTTCAAAAATCGGGATCTGCTTTATTCCCGCATAAATGCAAGGGTGGATAAAATGGTTGCCTCCGGTCTTATTGAAGAGGCAAAGGCAAATCTTGCCTCCGGCGGCAAAACCGCTGCGCAGGCAATCGGCCACAAGGAGCTTGCCCCGTATTTCGCGGGCGAGATTTCGCTTGAGGAAGCCCTTGAAAAAATAAAGCGCGAAACACGCCGCTATGCAAAGCGGCAAATCACATGGTTTAAAAGGCGTGAAAACGCCGTGTGGCTTTATGCGGACGAGCTCGGCTACGATAAGCTTGCCGAAAAAGCCGTTAATTTAAGCAGGGATTTTATAAATGGAAAGCAATGAAAAAGCAAAAGGCGTTAAAAGAAAGAAAACGCTTAAAGTGAATAAAGAATGGCTCGCAATGGGTTTTGTTTTGTTTTTAATCGTTGCCTATCTTGCCGTGCAGCTTTACGGAGTTTTTAATGTGCGCTTAAAAACGCAAACGGCGGTTATTTCCACCGTATATGAAACCGTGCAGGCAAAGGCGCTTGCCGTGCGAAACGAAAAGGTTGTTTCCGCAGGCGAAAATGCCGTTACCGCAGCCACCGTGGGCGATTGCGAAAAGGTGAACAAAGGCGGCGAAATCGCAAAAATTTTTGCAAATGCCGAAAGCGCTCAGGAATATTCAACCTATAAAAGCCTTGAAGAGCAGCTTGAATATTATGACGATATGGAAAATCAAGCCGTTGGGCAGGCTGCCGATGTGGAATCATTAAATAAAGATGTTATCACGGATATAAACGGCCTTGTGCGCGCGAATGCCGCGGGCAATGTGCAAAGCGCGGCGGATTATTGCTCCGAACTTAATGATAAATTCACCAGAATTCAAATTTTGGTGGGCGATAATATTGATTTTTCCTCGGTGATGAAAGAAATTGAGGAAAAGATAAATGCAATAAACGAAAATGCATGCAAGCCCACGGGCTATGTGCAGGCGGATGAATCCGGGATTTTTTCAAGCTACACCGATGGTTTGGAAACCGCGTTTGATTATTCGGCGATTTCCTCCGGCCTCGAAGTTGAAACCCTTGAGCAGTGGCTCGACGAAGCGCAGGATGCCGAAGCATCGCAGTCGCTCGGCAAGCTTATCACAAGCTTTGAATGGTATTTTTGCGCAATAGTGGAGCCTTCGCAGATTAAGGGGCTTGAAAACGGCGATAAAATCGATGTTTCCGTTTCGGGCACGGATCATGTGTATTCCTGCAAAATAATAAGCGGGGCGGAAAATCAGCCCGGCGTGCAAAAAACGGCGCTTGTGCTTCAATGCAGCGAAATGAACAGTGATATAGCCTCGTTAAGAACGGCGGATATTGAGCTTCGCCTCAATTCTTACGAGGGAATAAAAATGCCGGCGTCTGCCGTGCATGTGAATAACGGTGAAAAAGGCGTTTATGCCCTTGTGGCCTCCGTTGTGGAATGGCGCAAGGCGAATGTGCTTTATACTCAGGGCGATTATGTGGTGCTTTCGTATGATGCAAAAGACACAGACGGTATTCGCCTCTACGACCAAATAATAACCCAAGGAAAGGAGCTTCGTGATGGGAAAGTATATACTTGATGAAGAAAGGCTTAAATCTGTTGAGGAAAATTATAAGCGAATCCTTGAAAGCGTTAAGGAATGCGCCGTTAAAGCGGGCAGAAGCGAAAATGCCGTGCGCCTTATGTGCGTAACCAAAACGGTTGAGCCGCCTTATATTAACAAAGCGCTTGAGCTCGGCGCCGATTTGATAGGCGAAAACAGAGTTCAGGAATATTTGGGAAAAAAGGACGAGCTTGAGCTGAACGGCGTTGAGCGCCATTTGATAGGCCATTTGCAAACAAATAAGGTGCGCCAAATTATCGGCGAGGTGGATATGATAGAATCCGTTTCCTCCTTTAAGCTTGCAAAGGAAATTTCAAGGGTGTCTGCCGCAAAGGGGCTCATCACAAATTGCCTTGCTGAGGTTAATATCGGCATGGAGGAAAGCAAAAGCGGCTTAAGCCCCGCCGAGCTTGAAGAAACGCTTTATATGATATCCGAATTGCCGAATATCAGAATAAAGGGCCTTATGGCAATTCCGCCCGTTTGCGAAAGTGAGGCCGATGAGCGCAAATATTTTGCCGAACTTCGCCAATCTTTCATTGACATTAAAGATAAAAAAATAGATAATATAGATATGGAAATTCTTTCAATGGGCATGAGCGGAGATTATAAGGCCGCAATTGCCGAGGGTTCCGATATAGTCAGAGTGGGCTCCGCAATATTCGGCGCCAGAAAATATTATTAAGCAGGGAGGCAAAGCAAATGGGATTTTTGGATAAATTCACCGAGATACTTCGCGATAACGACGAAGATGAATTTGATGATTTTTATGATGAAAACCCGGGCTATTCCATGCCGGCACCGCCCAAAAGGGAAAAGCATAAAAGCGTGAGAGTGCCCAAAGAAGAAAAGCCCGAAAAGATTCACCGCACACGCGCGGAATCCGATAAGGTTGTTAATATTCACACAACGGCGCAGCTTCAGGTTGTGCTTGTTAAGCCCGAAAGGTTTGAAGAGGCTGCGGCGATCGGCGATAATCTTAACGAAAAGCGCACGGTTGTGCTTAATCTTGAATCCACAAACAGGGATATCGCCCGCCGCCTGCTTGATTTTTTAAGCGGCGTTGCATATGCGAATAACGGCCAAATCAAAAGAGTGGCAAACAGCACTTATATCATCACCCCATATAATGTTGATGTTATGGGCGATCTTATAGATGAGCTTGAAAACAACGGCATGATAATGTATTGATTGCCAAATCATTAAGGAGGAGAGATATCTTATGATAACGCCCGCACAAATCAGGGAAAAGGTGCTTTCAAAAGCACAATACGGCTATGATATTGATGAAACGAATGCTTTCATTAAGGAAATAGAGGAATCGTTTACCGCCATTTATGACGAAAATAAAGAGCTTTACAGAAAAATGGAAATCCTTGCAAAAAAAATAGAGGAATACAGAGAAGAAGAGGATTCCATCAAAGACACCTTGCTCACAGCGCAAAAGGCTGCTTCCGAGGTTAAGAAAAAGGCGCGCGAAAAGGCAGATGATTTGCTTGCCGAAAGCGCACGCACTGTTCAAACCACGGTAACGGACGCTAAAGAAAAAGCCGAAAAAATCGTTTCGGACGCGCGCGAGTATGCAGCAAAGCTCACTAAGGAAAAAACGGAAGCCGCCGGCGAAATTCTTTCAGAGGCAAAAGAAAAGGCAAAAAAGGAAACCGCAGATGCAAAAGCGGATTCATCCGCTCTTTTGGAAGAGGCAAAAGCAATTTCCGAGCAGCTTATTTCAAAAGCAAAAGAGGAAAAAGAGCATTACGGCAATTTGGCTCAGTCGCTTAAGGCCGAGGCCGAAGCGTTTAAGGGCAGATTGGCATCCCTTTATAAAGACCAGCTTGATAGGCTTTCGGATATGGCTCATTACGATGAAGCAAAATCGGATGAAAAGCTTGAGGAGGCTATTGAAGAGGCAGATCAGGAATTTGAAGCCGTTTCCGCCAAGGCTGCCGATATGCAGCAGTCGATAGAAAAGCCCGAGGTTCCCGCAGAAAAAATCGAAGAAGCCGGGAAAGAAGCAAATGAAGCTGCCGAGGAAACCGAAGAAACAGCCTCCGAAGAAGCTCAGACAAAGGAGCTCGAAGAAGCAGAGCCCTCCGAAGAAGCTCCGATAAATGAAGAGGAGAACGAAGCCGCGGCATCCGCCGATGAATTCGTTGATATAAACACCAAAACGGCAGATGAGCCGACTCCTTCCGAAGTTGAATATGAGCTTGAGGAAACCGAGCCGGAAAACGCCGCCGAGGAGGCAAAGCCGGAAGCACCCGAAGAGGATGAAGAGCCCGCCGATGTGCACAGCGCGGTTGCCGCATTCTCGCAGGATAATTCCGCACCCGAAGAAAAGCAGGAGCATCTTCCTTTTGAAGATTTCTTCCATGTGAAACCCGAGGGGCAATACAGAACAAACGAAAAAATCAGCCTTATCCCTCCGGATGAGGATGACGATGATGAAGAAGAAGGTTCAAAATTCAAGGGCTTCTTCAAAAAGAAAAAGAAATAATCAAATAAAGGTTGATGATAACAATGGACTATAAAGATACACTTAATATGATGAAAACGGAATTTCCAATGCGCGCTTCTCTTCCGCAGCGTGAGCCGGAAATTCTTAAAAAATGGTATGAAAACGATCAGTATGAAAAGCTGATGGAGCTTAATGACGGCAAGCCGCTTTTCGTTTTGCACGACGGCCCTCCGTATGCAAACGGCGATATTCATATCGGCCATGCGCTCAATAAAACCTTAAAGGATTTTATCGTAAGATATAAGAATATGACGGGCTTTAAATCCCCTTATGTTCCGGGCTGGGATACTCACGGCCTCCCCACTGAGCTTAAAGCCAGAAAAGAAGCCCACATTTCCGCGGAAACTAATATTTCGGATTTGGAGCTTCGCAAAATCTGCCGCGATACCGCGCTCGGCTTCGTTGATATTCAGCGCGAAAGCTTTAAGCGCCTCGGCGTTATCGGCGAATGGGATAATCCTTATATCACCCTCACAAAGAATTTTGAAGAGGAGCAAATTAAGGTTTTTGCCGCAATGGCAACAAAGGGCTATATTTATAAGGGCTTAAAGCCCGTTTATTGGTGCCCCGATTGCAACACCGCTCTTGCAGAAGCGGAAATCGAATATGCCGAGGATCCCTGCCATTCAATTTATGTTAAGTTTAATGTAACGGATGATCTCGGCAAGCTTTCGCAAATGGGTGCCGATCTTAAAAACACCTATTTCGTTATTTGGACAACTACCACTTGGACTCTGCCGGCAAACGTTGCAATCTGCGTAGGCCCCAACTTTGAATATTCGCTCGTTAAAAGCGGTGATGAATATTATGTTATGGCAACCGATCTTGTGGCTTCCGCCATGGAGGCAAGGGGCGTTGCCGAATCCGATTATGAAATCGTGGGCACAATCATGGGCAATGAGCTTGAATATATGAAGTGCCAACATCCGTTTATAGACAGAACTTCACTTGTTATCGTCGGCGATCATGTAACTCTCGAATCGGGCACCGGCTGTGTTCACACTGCGCCCGGTCACGGTGTTGAGGACTTCGTGGTTTGCAAAAATTATCCCGAAATCCCGATTATCGTTCCCGTTGATGCAAAGGGTGTGCTCACCGAGGAGGCAGGTCAATTCGCAGGCCTCACCACCGAGCAGGCAAATAAGCCGATTGCCGAGCATCTTGAAAAAACAGGCAATCTTTTTGCGCTTCAAAAAATTATTCACCAATATCCTCACTGCTGGCGCTGCCACAAGCCCGTTATCTTCAGAGCCACCTCTCAATGGTTCTGCTCTGTTGATGATTTCAAGGAGGATGCTGTTCGCGCCTCCGAGGATGTTAAGTGGTTCCCCGAATGGGGTAAGGACAGGCTTCAGTCAATGGTTAGGGAGCGCGCCGATTGGTGCATTTCCCGCCAAAGAAAATGGGGCGTTCCCATTCCCGTGCTTTATTGCAAGCATTGCGGCAAGGAAATTATTGATAACGATATTATGATGAAGGTTTCCGAAATCTTCGGCAAAGAGGGCTCGGACGCTTGGTTTGCACACGATGCCGAATACTTTTTGCCCGAGGGCTTCAAGTGCCCGCACTGCGGCGAAAACGAAGGCTTCGACAAGGAATCCGATATCATGGATGTTTGGTTCGATTCCGGTTCGTCACATCAGGCCGTGCTTGCAAAAAGGCCTTATCTCGGCAGACCCGCCGATGTTTATCTTGAGGGTGCGGATCAATACAGAGGTTGGTTCCAATCCTCGCTTCTCACCTCTGTTGCTCAGGGGCTCGGTGCTCCGTTTAAGCAAATCATCACCCACGGCTGGACTGTTGACGGCGAAGGCAAAAAAATGTCTAAATCCCTTGGAAACGGCATTGCTCCGCAGGATATCATTCAAAAATACGGCGCAGATATTCTTCGTCTTTGGGTTGCTTCTTCGGATTATCATGCAGATATCAGAATCAGCCCCGAAATCCTGAAGCAGCTTTCCGATAACTACAGAAAAATCAGAAATACGGCTCGCTTCTGCCTCGGCAATCTTTATGATTTTAATCCCGATAAGGATCAAGTTGCAAATGAAAGCCTTGAAGAGCTTGATAAATATGCTCTTATGAAGCTGGATGAGCTTATCACCACGGTAAGAAACAGCTTTGAAATTTATGAGTATCACACAGCAGCGCATGCAATTCACAATTTCTGCGTTGTTGATATGAGTAACTTCTATTTTGATGTGCTTAAAGACAGGCTTTATACTTCGGTTGCCGCATCCGCAACACGCCGTGCGGCTCAAACCGTTCTTTATAAAATTCTTGATGCGCTCACGCTTATGCTCACTCCTATTCTTGCCTTCACGGCAGATGAAATTTGGCGCTTCATGCCGCATGATGCTTCAAGAAATGCCGACTCTCCGCTCTTTAATGAAATTCCGCAGGCGGATTTCATTGAAACGGATCAGGCGTTTATGGATAAGTGGGAAAAGATTCATGCCGTTCGTGTTGATGTTCAAAAGGCTCTTGAGCTTGCAAGAAACGAAAAAATCATCGGCAAATCGCTTGAGGCTAAGATTACCCTCGGTGCAGACGGAGAGCTTTATGATTTCTTAAAGGCAAATGAAGCCGCTCTTCCGGAAATATTCATCACCTCAGCGGTTAATGTTGTTTCGGATAAGCAGGATTTTTCAGGCGATGTTGAAGGGCTCACAGTTTCCGTTGCCAAGGCAGACGGTGAAAAGTGCGAGCGCTGCTGGAAATTCTCCTCCACAGTCGGAAAAGATGCAAATCATCCGCATCTTTGCGCTCATTGTGCCGAAGTTCTTGCACAAATGCAGCAGTAAGCGGCAAAAAACAATTTAAAAAGCTTTTATCAAGGCGGGCACTATGCAATCTGCCCGCCTTGTGCTTTATTTCTTTACGGGAGTGATATTTTGCACAGAAAAAAGCATATTTGGTGCGCAGTTATGATTTTTCTTATTGCCGCATTTGATCAAATAACAAAATATTTTGCCGTAAAGAATTTAAAGGGCGGCGAGCCGGTTGATTTTATAAAGGGCTTTATTCGCTTTAATTATGCGGAAAACACCGGCATGGCGTTTTCGCTTTTCGGCGGCGCGCGTTGGATTTTTGTGGCGGTTACCGCAGTTGCCTGCGCGGCGGCGCTTTGGTATATTTTTTCAAATCGCTGCAAATCCCTGTGGCTTTATTGGAGCGTCGGCGTAACGGTTGCCGGCGGCATAGGAAATTTGGCAGATCGCGTGCTTTACGGCTATGTGGTTGATTTTATAGAGCCTGTGTTTGTTGATTTTGCCGTTTTCAATATTGCGGATTGCGCCGTAACCCTCGGCGCGATTTCGCTGGTGGCTTATTTGGTTGTCGATTTGTTTAAGTCGGATAAGGATAATCAAAAAAAGCCCGAAAAGGGGGATAATCCCTGTGAGTGATGCTTATATTTTTAATGTGTCGCCCGAAAATGCGGGCGACAGGCTTGATAAATTTGTAAGTGACAGTGCAGAAGGGCTTTCCCGCTCGGCCGCTGCAAAAATCATAGATGAGGGCGGTGTAAAGGTCAACTCCTTAACGCAAAGTAAAAATTATAAATTAAAGCAAGGGGATATGGTTTCCCTCGTTATCCCGGAGACGGTTTCGCTTGATACCTTGCCGGAGAATATTCCGCTTGATATTGTTTATGAAGATTCGGATTTGCTTGTTGTTAATAAGCCAAAGGGCATGGTGGTGCATCCCGCGCCCGGAAATTACAGCGGCACACTCGTTAACGCGCTTCTTTATCACTGCGGCAGCTCGCTCAGCGGCATAAACGGAGTGCTTCGCCCGGGAATAGTGCACAGAATTGATAAAGACACATCAGGCCTTTTAATTGTTGCCAAAAACGATTTTGCCCACGCCGGCCTTGCCGAGCAGATTAAGGAGCATTCCTTTGAAAAGCTTCGGGAAAATATAAAAGTGGGGATAGAAAATGGCGAACAAGGTTTTAGTAGTGGATGACGAGAAGCTTATCGTAAAGGGAATCCGCTTCAGCCTCGAACAGGACAGTATGGAAGTTGATTGTGCCTATGACGGAGAGGAAGCACTGGATTAAAAAATTTATGAAAATGAATAAGTGGAAAGTTGCATGTCCATTGACATGGCTTTCCACTTATTTTTATGAATTCCTATGCGCCAGACGAGCAGACAACAGAAATTGGCATCTTACCCGCGAATTTCTGCATTTCACATCATGCAGACTGGACGAATGCTGTAAAATCATATATAAAAGAAATAGGAATAACTGGGGGTGAGATGGATGAAATGTGAGGTGGAACAGATTGATCCAAAGCAGGAAGAACATGTTATGGTATATTGCCACAACAGGGAAGCATCCTGGGTGCAGAATGTTCGGGAAGCTGTATTTGGACAAACATCGGTATGTGGATATAAAAATCACGTTTTGTATCAATTGAAATTGTCTGATATTTTTTATGTGGAACAGCAAAGAAATCAAAGGAGAGGGCAGGCGTAATGGAAACAGATATGATTAAAATCACTCATTTAAAGAAAAGCTTTGGTGATGTAAAAGCAGTCAATGATCTGAGTTTTCAGGTGAAAAAAGGAGAGTTCTTTGCATTCCTTGGTGTAAACGGGGCAGGGAAGAGCACAACGATTTCGATCATCTGCGGGCAGCTTCGCAAAGACAGCGGAACGATTCAGATCCAGGGCACAGATCTGGATAAGATCGGAAGGAAAGTTGGAACAATGCTTGGCGTGGTATTTCAGGACAGTGTGCTGGACAAGCCACTTACCGTCAGGGAAAATCTGAAAAACAGAGCAGCGCTTTATGGAATAACAGGAAAAGCGTTTGAAAAAAGATTGCGGGAACTGGTGGAGATTTTTGATTTCGGAGATTATCTGAACCGGCCGGTCGGAAAACTGTCCGGCGGACAGAGAAGAAGA
>OLQC01002344.1_pt1 | contig 12858 bp, 9 predicted proteins | sample 1672471 | NCBI WGS metagenome assembly OLQC01 (sample SAMEA3136689, study PRJEB25190) | human gut metagenome | biome: human gut; feature: human-associated habitat; material: faeces | place: Austria | collected 2013
ACCTTATCTCTGGCATCTTTTCATCCAATGGGTCACATCTATTGACAACGCAGATGCTGATTCTTTCAAAATTTCAGAAAAAGCTTGATTTTCCGTTAGTTTTGTGGTATGATAGGAATAATGCACTACAAGCGGAAACTTTTTCATGCAGAAAAACCGCTGAAAAAGCCGGAACTTTTCCGGTAGAAAGGAACGAACATGGCGAAAAAGCAATCTTATGATAACGAAAGTATCACGATGCTCAAAGGACCAGACAAGGTACGAAAACGCCCCGGTGTCATTTTTGGCTCTGACGGACTGGACGGCTGTGCCCATTCGGTTTTTGAAATCATTTCCAACTCTATCGATGAAGCACGTGCCGGATACGGCAGCAAGATCGTCGTGACACGCTATCAGGACAATTCCATTGAAGTGGAAGACTTCGGCAGAGGCTGTCCGGTAGATTTCAATAAAAACGAGAACCGCTATAACTGGGAACTGGTCTACTGTGAACTCTATGCAGGCGGTAAATACAACTCCAATGATGACAACTACGCGTATTCTCTGGGACTGAACGGTCTGGGACTTTGTGCCACACAGTTCGCTTCCTCTTACATGGACGTAGAGATCATTCGTGACGGCTTTCAGTACAACCTGCATTTCGAAAAGGGTGTCAATGTAGGCGGACTGCAAAAGAAGCCGACCAAGAAGAAGCAGACTGGCACACGAACTCACTGGCTGCCGGATCTGGACGTTTTTACAGAGATCGAAATACCAGATGATTATTTCTGTGACACTCTGCGGCGGCAGGCAGTTGTCAACCCGAACCTGTTGTTCCTATACCGAAAAGAAGAAGCTGACGGCACTTTTACCGAACGGCAGTATCTCTACGAAAATGGTATTGCAGACTATGTGCGGGAAATCGCCGGAGAAAACACACTGACTTCCGTACAGAACTGGAACTGCCAGCGAGAGGGCCGTGACCGTGAGGATAAGCCGACCTATAAGGTGAAGCTGAATGTGGCTCTAACTTTTTCCAATCAGGTACAGCGACTGGAATACTATCACAATTCCAGCTGGCTGGAACACGGCGGCTCGCCGGATAAAGCTGTGCGGCAGGCACTGGTATCCCAGATCGATACCTATCTGCGGCAGAATAACAAATACCTGAAAAGTGAAGCCAAACTGAAATTTGAGGACGTGGAATCCAGCCTGGTGCTGATTTCTTCCAGTTTTTCCACAGAAACCAGCTATGAGAACCAAACCAAAAAGGCGATCACCAACAAATTTATCTACGAAGCCATGACGGAATTCCTCAAGCATCAGCTGGAGATCTACTTCATTGAAAATCCGGACGAAGCAGAAAAAATTGCAGCACAGGTGCTAATCAATAAACGCAGCCGTGAAAATGCCGAAAAGACCCGTCTGAACCTCAAGAAAAAGCTGACCGGCAGCATTGACGTCACCAACATGATCCCGAAATTTGTAGACTGCCGGAGCAAAGATCTGTCCCGTCGGGAATTGTACATCGTGGAGGGTGACTCTGCATTGGGTTCCGTAAAAATGGCACGAGATGCAGAATTTCAGGCAGTCATTCCGGTTCGTGGCAAAATCCTGAACTGCCTGAAAGCAGACTACAACAAGATTTTCAAAAACGAGATCATTACTGATATTGTCAAGCTGCTGGGCTGCGGGGTAGAAGTTACTACCAAGGCAAACAAGGATATTTCCTCTTTCCATCTGGAAGGTCTTCGTTGGAATAAAATTGTCATCTGTACCGATGCCGATGTAGACGGTTTCCAGATTCGAACACTGATTCTCACTATGCTGTATCGTCTGACACCGACACTGATCGACAAAGGCTATGTGTATATCGCAGAATCTCCGCTGTTTGAAATCACAACCAAAAAGCGGACATACTTTGCCTATACCGAAAAGGAAAAAGCAGAGATTCTGGCAACACTGGAAGGGGAGAAGTACACCCTCCAGCGTTCAAAAGGTCTGGGCGAGAACGAAGCAGACATGATGGCTCTGACAACCATGAATCCGGAAACACGCCGGCTGATTCAGGTGACTGCGGCAGGCATCGAAGAAACAGCAAAGATGTTCGACATTCTGCTGGGCGATGACCTGCAGGGGCGAAAAGACTTCATTGCAGAATACGGTAGCGAGTATCTGGAACTGGCGGACATTTCATAAAAGCGAGGGCAAAAATGGCACGAAAAAAGCAATCTGAAAAACCTAAGAAAAATGCAATTCCCAATGCCTATATTGCCGGTGCCGGCATTGTGGAAGAAGAAAAAATTACAGATACACTGGAAAAAAACTATATGCCCTACGCCATGAGCGTTATCATTTCCCGTGCACTGCCGGAGATCGACGGCTTCAAGCCTTCTCACCGGAAACTGCTGTACACCATGTATAAAATGGGACTGCTCACCGGCGGGCTGACCAAATCGGCAAACGTTGTAGGGCAGACCATGCGGCTGAATCCCCACGGTGACAGTGCCATCTATGAGACCATGGTGCGTCTGGCAAGAGGCAACGAGGCACTGCTGCACCCCTACGTGCAATCCAAGGGAAACTTCGGTAAGGCATATTCAAAAGATATGGCATACGCCGCCTCCCGTTATACGGAAGTCAAACTGGAACCGATTTGTAACGAACTGTTTCGGGATATTGACAAAGACACAGTAGACTTTGTTCCGAACTACGACAATACCATGCAGGAGCCGACACTGTTTCCGGCAACATTTCCCACCGTACTGGTCAATGCCAATGTAGGTATTGCCGTTTCCATGGCAAGCAGCGTCTGCCCGTTCAATCTGGCAGAAGTCTGCGAAACAACCATTGCCGTGCTGAAAAATCCGAAGCATGATATTCTGTCTACACTGAAAGGACCGGATTTTCCCGGCGGCGGCTTTCTGTTCTACAATGAAACAGAACTGCAAAAAATTTATGATACCGGTCGCGGCAGTGTAACTGTCCGTGCAAAATGGAACTACAACAAACAGGACAACTGTCTGGAAGTCACAGAAATCCCGTACAGCACCACCATTGAAGCAATCAAGGACAAGATCGTGGACTGCATCAAACAGGGCAAACTACGGGAAGTTTCTTACGTCCGCGACGAAACCGACATTGACGGCTTGAAGATTGCCATTGACTTAAAGCGTGGCTCTGATCCGGAAAAGGTCATGCAGAAGCTGTTCCGCATGACACCGCTGCAAGACAACTACTCCTGCAACTTCAATATTCTGGTCGGCGGAGCACCCCGCGTTATGGGCGTGCGAGAAATTCTGGAGGAATGGTCCGCATTCCGTCTGGAATGTGTCCGCCGCCGTCTGGTATTCGATCTCCAGAAAAAACAGGAAAAACTGCATCTGCTCCTTGGTCTGGAAAAAATCCTGCTGGACATTGATAAGGCAATTCGCATCGTGCGGGAAACCGTCGAAGAAGCAGATGTTGTACCAAATCTGATGATCGGCTTCGGCATTGATGAGATTCAGGCAGAATATGTGGCGGAGATCAAACTGCGGCACTTGAATCGGGAATACATTCTGAAACGCACGCAGGAGATCGACCAGTTGAAACAGGAAATTGCCGAACTGGAAGAAACCATTGCGGATCCGAAAAAGATGAAGAAAATCATCATTGCAGAGTTGAAAGAAACCGCAAAAAAATACGGACAGCCCCGAAAGACACTGTTCTATTATGCGTCTGACATCGAGGAAGAACCAGACGAAGAAGATATTCCCGATTATCCGGTACACCTGTTTCTGTCGCAGAGTGGTTACTTCAAAAAGATCACACCAGCTTCTCTCCGCATGAGCAGCGAACAAAAGCTGAAAGAGGAAGACCAGATCGTCTGTCATCTGGAAACCACCAACTGCGTCGAACTGCTGTTTTTCACCAACCAACAGCAGGTTTACAAAACCAGAGCCAGCGACTTTACGGAAACCAAAGCCAGCGTCATGGGCGATTACATTCCGGCAAAACTGGGATTTGCTGACGGGGAATTCGTGGTGCAAATGATTGCCACCGCAGATTACCAAGGTGATCTGCTCTTTGTATTTGCCAACGGAAAGGCGGCCCGTGTACCGATGTCTGCCTACGCAACGAAAACCAACCGTAAGAAGCTGCAAAAGGCTTACAGCGACCGTTCGCCACTGGTACAAATTCTGCAAATTCCAAGCGGCGAGGAATCCTGCTCCGTCTTTTTCCGTACAGACGGCAATCGGGCAGTGCTGGCAGATACTGCACTGATTTCCGCAAAGTCCACCCGTGATACACAGGGCGTACAGGTAGTCACATTGAAAGCAAAACACCTTGTCTGCGAAGCACGTGTGCTGAACGAAGAAGAATGCATTGCACTGAAAAAATATCGTGTAAAAACCATTCCGGCAACTGGTGGCATGGCGAAAGATCTGCCGGAAAGCGGACAGCTTTCGCTTCTGTAAATATTGTTAAACGAATCCAAACAAAAAAGCCACTCCAAAATCGGAGTGGCTTTCGTTGTCATAAATATTTGCAGAGGCTTACTGTTCCGGCAACGTGTTGATGATATGCACCAAGAACCGCAGCAGGCAAATTGCATCATTGCTGTCCGTCTGTCCATCAGCGTTGCAGTCAGCATTGCCCTTTGCCTGTACATTCAGTTCTACCTGACCAGCAGTTGCCTTGTTCAGCAGCACCGCATCAGTAATATCCACTCTGCCATCCAGCGTAACATCGCCATACAAAACTGCGGACGGGTTCACCTGTTCAGAAGAAGTTGCAGCAGAGGTAGTTTCTGTTGCAGTCGTGGTTGTTTCTTCCGAGGACACAGCAGTGGTGTTGCTGCTTTCCGTCGAAGCAGCGGTACTCTCTGTAGTCAATGCTGTTTCTTCTGTAGAAGCAGTGGTTTCAGAAACAGTTTCCGAAGTGGATTCTGTCATCGTTGTTTCTGTTGTTGTGGTTGTTTCTGCCGGCGTTGTAGTCGTTTCGTCCGGTTTGTCATAATTGTATTCATACACCAATGTCACTGTATTAAATGTAGTAGAGATATCTTCGCCGTTTTTGGAATCGTTTTCGGAAGAAGCCCACCAGTTCTGTAATTCTGCACTTTCATCATTGCAGGAACCAGTAATATTTTCACTCTTGCCGTCACTCAAAGAAATAGTAAACTGATCGTCAAAAGGAACTGTTATATCACTTGTGCCCAGACGGTATTGGAAAGACTTGTTTCCCCAAACGCCAGCAGAGGAGGAACCCTTTTTCACGACTTCGTTAAAGCAGAGAGCTCCGCCGCCGACAGCCCACGAAGATCCGGCATTCGAAGATACAGTAGCGTTCACAATAATTTCTTTCAGGTGTTCCTTGTCACCCAGCGGAATCATCGGATTGCCTGCGGTATTTGTCGACAAATCGCTGATATTGTAAGTGGTTTTTTTGATTTCAACATTCGGTTTTTCCGGAATTGTCACATTGGTCTTTTCGTCAGAAATCACCACTTGAGCCACAGACAACGGCGGCAGTTCTACAGTTACCTGATTGCCGGAAACATCATTCTGCACATCCAGAATCTGAATATCGCTGCTGTCCTGTGTGATAGCATAGACAACAGCACTCTGATAGTCAGTGTCTGTGCCTTCCAGAGAAATAACCGCTTTTTCTGTATTTTCCTTATCCTTGTTGGAAATCACTGTAGTCACTTCACTGTCATCAGAGCCATCAATTGCCGCAAAGATTGCCGCCTTAGACAGGTCAGCAGAGGAAGACTCCACAAGGGTATCCCCGAATGCACCGCCATTGCCGTCATAGTTAGTGTAAAGGTTGATCGCACTGGTCACATACGGACAAAGAGAAAGCGTTCCCCAATAGGTTGCCAGATATACGCCCTGATCGGCAAAAGCCCCCAACGCTTCAGTTTCTGCAATGGCAGAAATTACAGATTTTCCAGTTGTAGATTCCTTGCTGATGTTTGCCAGATTGTACTCCGTCAGTGCCAGCTTGGTACCTGGATAGTACTTGTCAATAGACTCCTGCATTCTGGTGAGGAACGGGAACGAACCCCCAAACCACTGTGTCAGCCAGCTGTTTTCCTTGTAATCCGGATCGTACAGGCTTCTCGCCGCCTGCAAAATGCCGTCATCTGTTTCGCAGTCCTGTGCATAGTAGTGAACATCAACTACATCTAACAGTCGTTTGCCGTTTTCCTGCTCTGCATCTGCCATTTGTTTCAGGTAGTAATCCATATACCACGAATACTGTCCTTTGACAGCTTCCCAATCCGGATCCTTGAAGTTGTCGCCGCTTCCTGCCTGTACGCAGGGGAGAATGCCCCAGAATGCCGGACCGTAAATTTCTGCGTTCGGATCAAGATCCTTTACCACCTTTGCCAGAGCAACCGACTTGGAGATCAGTTCGCTGTTGGAAACTTCGTCCTTGTGCAGCAGAGGGTGTGTATCATTCCAGAGTACCGGTTCATTGTCCAGATTATAGCCCTGAATACCGGTAGAAGTTGTAGAATCCCCCAGATTATTGATCAGATAATTGACATACTCGTCCATGTATACCGTGTCGTCCGTCAGATCCGGCGTGTCAGACAGTGCACCGTCTTTCTGAAATTCCACCTTATTCCAACGAGAGGACGGTGCTACTTCCGAAGCTGCCACAGTTCCATTTTTATCTGCGGAAGCATAACCCGCCATTTGCAGCGTTGCCATTTTGTAGTCTACGTTGTTTTCAGCAGCTTCCTTCGACAGTCGACGTGCCTGATATGCCGGACCGTCTGTCTCATCTCCCATGTTTGTGTCAGAACTATCGTTCCAGTCCCGACCGGCATTGGAATAATTATTTTCCCAGTTGTAGCCAGTAAAACGATTGCCGCCCTGCCGCAGCGAATGCGTTGTCACTTTTTTCAAACTGGTTGAATTTCCGGCTTCGTTCACACCGTAGATATACGGGCTGATTGCTTTCTTTTCACCGTTCAATTTGATGTTCAACTGCATTTCATAATTTCCAGCAGCCGAAGCGGACAAAATTGCCGGCACTTGTACAGCACAGGAAAGAGCAAGAATGCTTGCCGTAATTCCCGCAAAGATGCGTTTTTTCATTTCAATTCTCCTTTTTTCAGTTGTGGCATACATCTTTCATGCCAATTTTCTCACGAACATTTTTATTATAGCACATTCTTGCTCTACAGTCAAGCGCTTCATATAAAAAATTCTAACAGTACTGCAATTTTATTGTGCATAAATTCACTTTAAAAAACAAATTTGCAAAAAGAAAAAGCATAAAATTGTCCTTGACAAAAGAAAATTGCCGTGCTACAATGAGTCATGATGAAAAAGGCAGGAGGCGTTGTATGAAAAGAATCCAATGGAAACAAATTTTGGCACTTCTGACAACGGCAGCATTGACCATAGCCTTTGCAGACTGCGGCACATCAAGTACGCCAACAGAAAAAAGTGCCGAAACTACTTCAACAGCAGATCAGGAACTTTCTCTGCTGGATACTTACGTGTCCAATACCGTGATTTCTACCGGCAGCAATACCGTTATCAAAAACGCAGAACATGTGACCTATCGGGCATGGTTTCCGGTAGAAGCGGCCGGGGAGTATGACTACCGGTTTTACTTTTCCAATACGGTAGATTCCACATGGGGTGACGGCAGCGAAAGTTATGTGGGCATGTCCGGCGGCAGCTACACCATTGAAAAGGCAACTGTCTATGACGGCGGCACGGAATTCGATGCCAACGTGGAACCAACAGTTTCCGCAGCCGTGACCTTTTCCGGCAGTGCTACCAAAGAAGTTGCTCCGGACGAAACTTTCTGGAGCGATCCTGTAACGCTGAACGTACCGGAAGGGCACTATCTGCTGTGGGAATGGACAGTCAATGGAACAAATATTCCGGCAATTTCCATGTCTAACCTGACCTATGCCTATGCAGATAAAGGGGACGGAAAGGGATTCCTCTACACCAATGAAATTCCTGTACCCCAGCTTGTGGGCTGTGACCGAAAAGTCAAGACTCGAATTATCACGTTGGGGGACTCTGTCACACAGGGATGCCAGACTTCCGAATTCGGGTATCAATTCTGGGCAGCCCAGCTGCTGGATCAATTGGGTACAGAAGATTACAGCCTGTGGAATCTGGGAATCGGCTATGCCCGTGCCTCTGACTGTGCCCGGCAGGGCAACTGGCTGAATCGTGCTGTTGCCGGTGCAGATCTGATTACCGTGGCATTCGGCACCAACGACATCATCAGCGGACCTTATGGTGGCACTGGTCATGCCACACCGGAAGAAATCGAAGCAGATGTCCGGAAGATCACCAGAACTTGTACCGATGCCGGCATTCGCACGATTTTGTGGAACTCTCCGCCATTTGACATGACACCAGAATTGGATGGAATTCGAACTGCCTATAACGAAACGGTGGAGGGCATTGCCAAGGACAACGGAGCGACTTATTTTGATGTTGCCTCCCTGTTGGCAGACCCGTCAGATGCTTCAAAAACCGTTTACGGACAACACCCGAATGACGAGGGCGGCACTGTGATCACAGATGCTCTTGTCAAATTGATTCAGGAATAAGGAATTACATGAAAGGAAGAATAATATGATGAAACAAAAAATACTTGCCGTTTTAACAAGCCTTTGTATCGGCGTACTGCCCCTTGCAGCCGGTATGGCAGCTGCACCGGTTGCCGCAGAAGACACTACAGAACCGATACGGATTCTGGCAATGGGAGACTCCATTACAGACGGCTATATCAACGGGGACAACGGCTATCGAAAATACTTTTGCTACGAAATGCAGCAAAAAGGATTTACCAATTTTGATATGGTGGGACCGAAAAACAACTGGTCTGATTCTGTTTCCTACACCACCTCTGACGGCGTAACATTCCAGTATGACCCCGCCCATGCCGGCTACAGCGGCTATGCCATTGAGAAAATCGGAAGTCGGCAGGGACTGTATGAAACCATTTTTGACACGACCTATTACAATAACAATGTCACAGGCAATATGATCGAAGCATACGATCCGGATATTGTCCTGCTGCAAATCGGCACCAATGATCTGCTGGACAACCAGAATGCTGGCATTACAGACCGTCTGGAAAAACTGGTAGACAAGTTGCTGGACAGCATAGACAGCAACAGCATGCTGTTCGTGGCATCAGTACCGGATATTGACGTATCAGTACGGCATGACTGGCTCTGGGCATATCAGTCCAGCGGCTATTCCTATGAAAACAATCCGGAAGAATTTACAGCACTGGTAGAGCAGAGCGTAGACAACTACAATGCCTCTGTCAAAGAACTGGTAGAGAAAAAGCAGGCTGCCGGAGCACGAATTCGGTTTGCAGACATCAACAGCGTTGTAGATGTGAAAACGGGATTAAAGGACGGCGTACACCCCAATGAAGCCGGCTACGCCTGCATGGGAAAATACTGGTCAGAGCAGGTATCTGCTTACCTGAACGGTACAACACCCACACCGACACCTGCAACAACGACAGAAGTGACTACCGCTACCGAAACCACAACAACTGCAATTGAAACAACTACAACTTCTACAGAAGCAACAACAGAAACAACCGTTTCGACCACAACAGAAGCAACTACCATTTCTACAGAAACCTCTGCAACAGAATCGTCGGAAGAAACTACTACAGAAACGACAACAGCTTCGTCTTCTGTCAGCGAAAGTGACACAACCACATCAACTACAGAAACTTCTGCACAGCCGACATGGCAGAAGGGTGATATCACACTAGATGGTACCGTTAACATCGCCGATGCCGTTCGCCTGTGCTATTATCTGCTGGGCAGTGAAACCATTTCCCAACAGGCATATCAGTGTGCTGACGTGTACACGGATTCCATGATAAATGGTTTCGACTTGGCAGCCCTGCGGCAGATGCTGACCAATGCAGGAGGACAGAACCAGTGAGCACCATTCGCGGATTAATTTTTGATATGGACGGCGTGTTGCTGGATACGGAAAAAATCTATTTCCGCTACTGGCTGCAAAGTGCAAAGGAACTGGGGTATCCCATGTCAGAAGAAGCCGCCCTGCATGTCCGAAGCTGCTGTGCCGCCCACGCCCAGCCTTACTTCCGGCAGCTTTACGGAGAAAACTTTGACTATTTCAAAGTACGTGACCGCCGGCGGGAACTAGTTTCCCAATATATTGCAGAGCACGGCGTAGAACAGAAATCCGGCATTGCAGAGTTGCTGCAATTCTGCCGTGAATCCGGACTGCCTTATGCCATTGCCACCGCCACCTCCAAAGAACTGGCAGAACAGCGGCTGGAACTGGCTGGACTGGCTGGGCAGTTTCCGCAAATTGTCGGCGGTAATCAGGTGCTTCACGGCAAGCCGGATCCGGACATCTATCTGGTGGCGGCAAAGGCTCTGCACTTGCCGCCGGAACAGTGCGTGGCAATTGAGGATTCGCCCAACGGCATTACCGCAGGGCTGTCCGCACACTGTAATATGATTCTGGTTCCCGACCTGACACCGCCGGAAGCAGGGGACAGGGACCGCTTGTTTGGCATCGCCGAAAATTTAAAAGAAGTCATTCCGCTGCTTCAGGCGGCTGGCATAGGAGAAAAAGAACATGCGAAAAAATCCTGCATCGGAAGTCTATGACATTCCACAGTACACCTATTTTGAATTCGGAAACACCTTTACCGGCAGCTACGGCAAGCTTAGCTATAAGATCATACCGGGGGAGAACTTCACCGTGCAGATCTGGCACAGCCGTCTTTGTTCGGAACTGGCAGACATCGAGGAGGAACAGACGTATCCCATGACAGAAGACGGGTTCCACGAAATGCTGCGTTGGCTGGAAACGAAAGCACCTACCGGAAAATAACAACAAAAATCGTCCTGAAGAAAGTCTGTTTCTTCAGGACAATTTTACTTTTATGATGACAGTGAATTTTTTTGTGAATCATTTATCTTTTACATAGTATACTAATTTTATTTGATTGAGAACATATAAAATTAGGGCAATACTGAATAAAGCTCGTGTAACCAGATTGCGTGCAAAGCCGTCAGACGGGCTTTATGCAGCGTTTTCTTAGCGTTCACACAACACACTAAAACAAAGACAACTGCCGATGACATTCCGGAAATTCCCGCAAGTAGGCGAAAATTTGATTTGGTTCATACATGACATCATACTTGGCACAAGACTCGCGGAAAATTGTCATGAGCCGTGCCTGATTGGGACTGGAGCACTCATAAGCATTTCCAAACCGACGTATGTACTGCTCTTTCATGCCGGGGAAATGCTTGTCCAACTGTGCATAAAAGAATTCCCGATCGCCTTCCCGCAGAGTAACGCCCATACCGAAACAGCAAATGCCTTTTACACCAGCATCAAAACAGTATTCCAGAATGCCGCGGAGATTTTGCTCTGTATCATTTAAAAACGGCAAAATCGGCGTGAGCCATACCACCGTTGGAATTCCATTTGCCTGCATAATCTTCAGCACTTCATACCGCCGTCTAGTGGTGCAGACATGGGGTTCCAGAATGCGACAGAGCGTTTCGTTCCACGTGGTCAACGTCATCTGCACCACACACTTTGCATTCTGCTGAATCTTTTGCAGCAGATCCAGATCTCTTAAAACGCGATCCGACTTCGTCAATACCGTTGCACCAAATCCATATTTTGCAATCAACTCCAGGCATTGCCGTGTCAGCCCCAGCTGTTCTTCGCAGTGTAAATACGGATCGCTCATGGCACCGGTTCCGATCATGCAGAGCCGCCGCTTTCTCCGCAAAGCTTCCTCCAGCAACTGTGGAGCGTTTTCTTTCACTGCCACATCTTCAAAATCGTGTCCCATTTGATAGCATGCCGAACGACTGTCGCAATAGATGCAGCCGTGTGTGCAACCACGATACAGATTCATACCATTTGTGGCAGATAAGATGTTTTTTGCTTGTATCCGATGCATGTTTACTTCTTTCGCAGTTCCGCAATTGCCGCATAATGCCGTACCAAAAATGTCTCCGGTGCAATACGCTCCAACAACTGCAAATGTTCTTTTTCCCATGCCGCAATTTCTTCCGGCGTCAGCGAAGCTCCGATACCGCGGCAAGCTTTCATACGACCGTTCCAGCTGGTGCGGGTAAAGGACACGTCCAATTCGTATTCCTCGTGATAGGTCAGATCAAAGTATTCCAACAGTTCCGGTGCAACGGAAATCGGGTGCTTGGTTTCTCCTGCTCCACTCCATTTTGGATTATACTGCAACACCAGTTTTTCGCTGGCTTCAGCAATCTTGTCTGAATATGGCAGCCACTCCATGCAGAGCAGAAACAGTTTCCCATGCGGCTTCAGAAGCCTTGCAAATACCGGAGCCGCCTTTTGATTGTCAAAGTACCAGTAGCACTGACAGGCAGTAATACAGTCAAACTGCTTTCCGGCAAAGTCCAGTTCCTCCGCCGGCGAAACAAGATAGGAGATTTCCATACCCGCCGAAAGCCGTTTTGCCTCTGCGATCTGATTTGGAGCAATATCGCTGCCTGTCCAATGTGCCCCGAACCGGTACATATTTCGGGGCAGAACGCCCGTTCCTGTTCCGATGTCCAACACTTCCTGTCTGGCAGTGCCGCAATTTCTCTCTACTATTTTCTGATAAAATAATGGGGGATAGATGTCCCGAAACTTTCCGTAATCTTGAGAAGTCTTTCCCCAGTCGAACGCGTTGCCGCTGTCAATATTCTGCCGCTGCATAAAACGCACTCCTTTCCGCACGCTGATAAAAACAAAACCCACCTAAAGTAAAACCTTAGGTGGGTTGGTACGCCTGATGCGATTCGAACGCACGACCTTCAGAGTCGGAGTCTGACACTCTATCCAGCTG
>OLQC01002347.1_pt1 | contig 12849 bp, 13 predicted proteins | sample 1672471 | NCBI WGS metagenome assembly OLQC01 (sample SAMEA3136689, study PRJEB25190) | human gut metagenome | biome: human gut; feature: human-associated habitat; material: faeces | place: Austria | collected 2013
CATGAAAAGGAGAACGCATGGTTTTCCTTTGTTAATGACAGGCCGGAGGATTATGTTACGAAGTGGCTAAGCAATATTGCCTGCCCTGTCCTGCGGGTGGATGGCACGATGCCTGTTGAAAAGAACGTTGCGGATATTCTGACCTTTCTGGCGTCAAGATCATGCGCCAAAAAGCAGAATGGAGGAAAAGACCATGATGTACACAATGCACTATGATTCCCCGCTGGGTGGCATTTTGCTGGCCGCGGATGATACCGGCCTGACCGGATTGTGGTTTGACGGCCAAAAGTACTTTGCAAATGAACTGCCGGCGGAGCATATCGAACGGGAAACGGAGAGCCTGGCGCTTGCGAGGCGTTGGCTGGATATGTACTTTACCGGCAAAGAGCCCGATTTCATGCCGCCGCTGCATCCCATTGGCTCAGGCTTTCGCCAGGCTGTGTGGAAGCTGCTCTTGGATATCCCCTATGGGCAGACAACTACCTACGGCCAGCTTGCCCGCTGCCTTGCGGTGCAAATTGGGCGCGATCATATGTCGGCGCAGGCCGTTGGCGGCGCGGTGGGGCATAACGAAATTTCCATTATTATTCCCTGCCACCGGGTGATAGGAAGCAGCGGCAGCCTGACGGGCTATGCGGGCGGTATCGACAAAAAGGTAAAGCTGCTGGAGCTGGAACGGACGGATATACGCGGCTTCTTTATCCCGGCAATGGGAACGGCGCTTTGAAAGGGGAGACGGGCCATGATTGTTTCATCCGCAATTGAAAAGATGATCGCCTTTTATCAGGGTAACCTGCACGATATCAACCATTTTCTCAAGGTATGGGCGTTTGCGCAAACCATTGGAGAGCAGGAAGGGCTGGATGGTCAAACGCAGCTGACGCTGGAGCTGGCGGCGGTGGTGCATGATATTGCCTGCCCGCTGTGCCGGCAGAAATATGGCAATGCCAATGGAAAATACCAGGAGCTGGAAAGCCCGCCGCTGGTAGAGGATTTCTTTGCAGGCATGCCTGTTGAAAGAGATATGGCGGAGCGAATTTCCTGGCTGGTGGCGCATCATCATACCTATACCCATGTGGACGGCCTGGATTACCAGATCCTGCTGGAAGCGGATTTTCTGGTCAACGCGGACGAGGGCGGTCTTGCCCGCGCAGCCATTGAAAACATGCGGCAAAGCGTTTTTCGCACCGGTGCGGGCGTTCGCCTGCTGGATAGCATTTATTTGCGGGAGCAGTGAAGCGGGCAAAAATCCTTTTGTAAAAGGGGCAATTTCAGACAGATAGAAAGGTAGAAAGCGCTTTATGCCGCTGCAAATCGTCAGAAACGATATTACCAGGATGCAGGTGGACGCCATTGTCAACGCCGCCAATGAATCGCTGTTGGGCGGCGGAGGGGTGGATGGCTGCATTCACCGCGCCGCAGGCCCGGAGCTGCTGGCGGAGTGCAAAGCGCTGCATGGGTGCAAAACAGGCAGCGCAAAGATCACAAAGGGCTATCGATTGCCCTGCAAATACGTCATTCACGCGGTGGGGCCGCGCTGGCATGGCGGGCAGCGCGGAGAGCAGGAACTGCTGGTTGCCTGCTACCGGGCGGCGCTTGCGCTGGCAAAGGAATACGGCTGCGAATCGCTGGCGTTTCCGCTCATTTCCTCCGGCATTTAGGGCTATCCCAAGGATCAGGCGCTCAAGGCTGCGGTGGATACCATCAGCGATTTTCTGCTTGAAAACGACATGATGGTCTATCTTGTGATCTTTGACCGGCAAGCTTATCAGATTAGCGGCACGCTGTTTGCCGATATTGCCGCCTATATCGATGAACGGTATGTGGACGAGCATACCGAGGATCGCTCCGCGCGCCTGCGCTCGATGAATGCCTTTCGCGTGGAAGCGTCCGCGGCCTGTGAAGCGCCCGTTTGCCAGGATGCAATCCAGCAATGCGCGGATTCCGCGTCCCAAACGATGTCCCTTGTCGATGCGCTGGGACGGATGGATGAGAGCTTTTCAGAAATGCTGCTGCGCAAGATTGATGAGCGCGGAATGACCGACGCGCAGTGCTACAAAAAGGCCAATATTGACCGCAAGCTTTTTTCAAAGATCCGTTCGGACAAAGGATATAAGCCCTCCAAGCCCACGGTGATCGCCTTTGCCATTGCCCTGGAGCTGCCGCTGGCGGAGATGAAGGATATGCTCATGAAGGCGGGCTTCGCGCTGTCCCATTCCAATAAGTTTGATATCATTGTGGAGTATTTCATTGAGCATGGCAACTATAACGTATTTGAAATCAACGAAGCGCTGTTTGCCTTTGATCAGAGCCTGATTGGCGCATAAGCTGTAAGCGCTTGCGATGTCGCTTGCCATGCGACCCTTAAAACCGAATATCGAAGTAGAATAGGACTGCAAGGTGAAACGCCGGGCAGCCCTATTTTTATGATGGAGGAATGGATGATGAAGAAAAATTTGACGGAAATCGTGTTTATCCTGGATCGCAGCGGCTCGATGCGCGGGCTGGAGGGGGATACCATCGGCGGCTTTAACGCCATGATTGAAAAGCAGAAGAAAAAGCCGGGTGAAGCGCTGATTTCTACCATTCTCTTTGACAACGTAAGCGAGGTGATCCACGACCGCGTGCCGGTTCAACGGGTTGCGACGATGACGGACGGGGATTATTTTGTCCGCGGCTGCACTGCCCTGATGGATGCGATTGGCAGCGCGATTCATCATATTGAAAACGTTCACAAATACGCGCGGGAGGAGGACATGCCGGAGCATACGCTGTTTGTGATCACGACGGACGGCATGGAAAACGCAAGCCGCAGCTATGATAGCGAGCGGGTTAAAAGGATGATTGACCGCCGGAAGGAAGAGGATGGCTGGGAGTTTCTCTTCCTTGGCGCCAATATTGACGCGGTGGAAACCGCCAAGCGCTTTGGCATTGGCGCGGATCGGGCAGTTAACTATCATGCCGATCACGCGGGAACGCGGCTCAACTATGAGGTGCTGAGCGAAGCGGTTTCGGCGGTGCGGTGCAGCGCGCCCTTGGGCGCGGAATGGAAAGCGCGCATTGACGCGGATTTTAGCGTAAGACAGGATAAAAACAGGCAATAAAAGCGCCTGAACCGGCGGAGGGCGCAATCAGGCGCAATCAGGCGGCCATTCCGATTTGAAATGCTGGCTTTTCCACCTTTTGTATGGTAGAATAAGGATTACTGGAAGGGACGGTTCGGAGGTGGGGGAATGGCGGACATAAAGCGAAAATCCATCGCAAAGCTTTGCCTGGCGCTGGGGCTGTTCGTTCTTGCCGGTTTTTTCCAGCAGATGGATCGCCTGGCCGCGCCGCTGCCCTCCGCCGTATGTTTTCTGCTGACCAATCTGATCTATATCGGGCTGGCCATGGCGTGGGGCTTTTCCATATCGCGTAGAATTCTGCACTGCGACGATCGGCGGTGGCTGCTGCTTGGATGCGCCATGACTGTGCTGTGGCTGTTTCTGCGCACGGTCAAGTATCGCTTTTTCAGCGGCGATACGGTTACGCGCCATCTGTGGTATCTGTATTATCGCGCTGCCTGCCACGCTGACAAGCATCGGCGATTATGCGTTCAATAACGATTGGTCGCTGGAATACGTTGCCCTGCCGAGCTTGAAGCCCCCCGCGATGGGTGAGAATGCCTTTTCCGGCTGCAGCGCGCTGGCTGATCTTGACCTGAACGAGCATTGCACCAAGGCGCAGGCGCTGGCGGTGCAGGCTTATATGGATGCGCAAGGGATTTCCTGCTATGTCTGGCGCGCGCAGAATTCACAGTCGGATTATCCCGAGGACGGTACGAGCGTTTATGAAAACGGCCTGATGACCGCCTATACCGGCGCGCAGACGCGCATTCATCCGTATGACATCTGCGATTCTGTCCAGACCATCGGCCTTGCCGACGGCCTGTTCAAGGACAATCAGACGCTGGAATATTTCGCCGTGCCGCATAGCGATAAGTTTACCACCATCGGCGCGGGCGCGTTTGAGGGACTGAAGAAGCTGACGGTGCTCTGCGATGCGTCGCTGATTCCCGAGGGATCGTTTGCGGACTGCGTCAGCCTGGCCGACGTGCGGCTTTCGGCCGGTGCGACGGACGCGCAGATTGCCGATTGAAACCAGAAGCTGAATCGCCCGTGGTACGATCCCATCCTGCGCGTGGGCGAGGTGAGCGCGCTTGTCAGGATGTCCTTTGCGCCGACCCCCGGCTGAGTACTTTGAGTTTAACCCGGCAACCGGCCTGATCAGCGCTTATACGGGAACCGATGTGGATGTGGCGGTGTCCCGCGAGATCGGCGGCGTGACGGTGGTTGGCTTTGAAGGGCAAAATGTGTTTGCCTCTGTCAGAGTTTTACCAACACCGAAACGCCTACCAATCAGGCTGAATGGGTGCATCTGCGCACGCTGGTGCTGCCCGAGACCATCCGCGAAATCCCCGACAGCCTGCTGATGTACTGCCAGCAGCTGGAAAGCTTCATTTGCTACGCGCCTGTGGAGAGCACGGGCAAGAGCACGTTTGTCCTGTGCCGGGCTCTAAAGAACGTAGCGTTTATGAACGGCGTGCGCGTGATTGACAGCTATGCCTTTGACAGCACCGATTCGCTGGAAAGCCTGTATTTCGGCGTGCATGTGCAAAGGATCGCCGCCAACGCCTTCAATTTCTCGGGCCTGACTTCCTCTGTGGTCGATGCGGAGGAGATCGAAACCGGCACGTTGATTGACGGCCTTGCCTGCCATATGGAGGGGAGCGCGCTGATCTTTAGCCTGATGGACAGCGACGCGACCGCCACCCTGCGCACCGACGGCACGCTGGCGCTGGATATGCTGGGCATGATGCTGATGTATTTTGTGCCGACAAATTTATGAATGAAAAAGCGCTCCGGATGAACTTGCTCCGGAGCGCTTTTTATAAGCGATTGCGTTATTCCTTATTTGACCTCCGCCGTGTTTGCCTGCCCAGCCAGGGCGCTTTGGGAAAGCGCGCTGGAAAGACGCTCCAGGCTGGCGAAGAACAGGTTGCCGCTGGCGGCAAGGGGCAATAAGCATGTGTCAGCGCGCAGCACGACGGCGGGCTGATCAAGGAGCAGGATAAGCGGTTGCTTGGCGGCGATGCGCTTGCCATCCGCCCCAAGCAGCGACAGGCTGCCCTTCTTGAGGGTATACAGCGCCGCGCCGCCGGGCAGGGCGCTGCCATCCACCGTGCGGTCAGCCATGTACTGCGTCAGGTAGGAGCGCTGCGCGTTGGAAAGCGCGGCTTCATCCACGGTTTCCAACTGGACGGAGCTGCCGTATTGCTCCAGCCATTTGGCGCTGATTAGCGCGATATGATCATAGCCTGCTAACTGCTCGGCGGTGGCGGGGGCGGCGCTGTCAAGCGCCAGGCACAGCAGCAGATCGTCAGACAGCGCAGTCAGCAGCTCCTTGCCGCTTTCAAGCAGCTGCGCGTCCTGGCACAGGGCGTTTACATTGCCGATGGTCAGCCTGCCGGGTGTGTCCGCAGCCTTTTTATCCCCCGTGGAGCAGCCTGTTAACAACAGGCACAGGGCCAGGCAAAGCACAAGAATACGCTTTTTCATGGCGGGGTACCTCACTTTTTCGTGTCGCCGTGCTGCTGCATCTGCTCATTGAGCAGGTTGATATTGCCGCAGCCCATGGTCAGCACCAGGTCGCCGGGCCGCCAGTGCGCGCGCAGATAGGCTTCGGTATCGTCAAAGGTGGGGGTCAGCACGGCGTTTACACCGTGGGCGCGCATGCCGTCCACCAGCATCTGGCTGTTGATATCGCCGGGGTCCTTCTCGCGCGCAGCGTAGATATCCGTCACCAGCGTATAATCCGCCGCCTGTGTGCAGGTGAGATAATCGTCAAACAGCGTCTTGACCCGGCTGTAGGTGTGCGGCTGCATCACCGCCCACACATGGTTGGCATGCTGCTCGCAGGCAACGCTCAGCGCGCCGCGCATCTCCACCGGGTTGTGGCCATAATCATGATACATATGCACGCCGTCGATATCGCCGGTGTGCTCAAAGCGGCGATGCACGCCCGCAAAGCGATCCAGCGATGCGGAGGCGAGGCGCATATCCGCGCCCAGGGCGTGGGCGCTGGCCAGCGCGGCCAGGGCGTTGAGAATGTTGAACTTGCCTGCCACGCGCAGCGCGACCGAGCACATGGGCTTGCCGCGGAAGCACGCGGTGAAGCGCGGGCAGCCGTGATCGGAATAGGTAAGATCGGCCGGATACCAATCGCAGGCCTGGGTGTAGCCGAAGGTTTCATGCCGGCGATCCAGCCGCGCAAACAGCGCGCGCACGCGGGGATCCTCGCCCCAGCCGATGGCCAGGCCGTCCATGGGCAGCAGGGAGCAGAAATTGTAGAACGCCGCCTCGATATGCGCCATATCGCCGTAATAATCCAGGTGATCCGCGTCGATATTGAGTACCACGGCGATGGTGGGCTTCATGTGCAGAAAGCTGCCCGAAAACTCGCACGCCTCGGCAACAAACACCTTGTCGCTGCCGATGCGCGTGCCGCCGCCCAGCGCGTCCAGCCTACCGCCGATGTGCACGGCGGGATCCATGCCGCAGTCCAGCAGCAGCTGCGCCAGCATGGAGGAGGCTGTGGTTTTGCCGTGAGCGCCGCTGATGCATATGGCGTTCTGATGGCCTTCCATTACCTGACCCAGCAGCACGGCGCGCTCCATCTGGGGAATATCATGGGCGAAGGCGTAGGCGCGCTCGGGGTTGTCGGGCGCGATGGCCGCGGAATAGATGATCAGCGCCGCGCCCTCCACATTGCGCGCGTCATGGCCGATGAAAACCTGCACGCCTTCGGCCTCCAGCCGCTCCACCGCGTGGCTGTGGGTGTTGTCAGAGCCGGTGATGTGGTAGCCCTGATCCAGCAGCATCTGCGCCAGCCCCGACATGCTGCTGCCGCCGATGCCGATCATATGCACGCGCTGATCGCGGAAATCACGAATGTGCGGCGTAGTCATGATAATCCCCTCCAATTTATATACCGTCATTGCAGGGATGGGCGCTCACCCTGCGGCAAGCGCCCATCCGTGTATTGATTGATTTTTATTTGCCCAGCACGCGCTTGGCGGTGGCCACTACGTTTTCTACCGTGAAGCCGTATTCCTTGAACAGGATGGCCGCAGGGGCGGAAGCGCCGTAATGATCCAGGCCGATCACCGCGCCGTCCAGACCCGTGAAGCGATACCAGGGCATGGTAGCGCCGGCTTCCATGGCCACGCGGGCACGGATGGCGTTGGGCATGACGGATTCGCGGTATTCGTCATCCTGCTTGAGGAACGTTTCCATGCAGGGCATGGAGATGACGCGCGCGGCGATGCCGTCCTTGGCAAGCTCGGCCTGCGCGCCCAGCACCTGCTCCACCTCAGAGCCGCTGGCCATGAGCAGCACGTCGGGTCGCAATCGGACAGGATGTAGCCGCCCTTGAAGCCGCAGCGGCCGCAATGGTTATACTGCGGCAGGCTCTGGCGGGTAAGCACCAGGCAGGTGGGCAGGCCGGAGGTGATGGCCGTCAGCCAGGCGGCGGTGGTTTCCTTGCCGTCGGCGGGGCGAATCACCTGCAGATCGGGGATGGCGCGCAGGCCGGCCAGCTGCTCCACGGGCTCGTGGGTAGCGCCGTCCTCGCCAACGCCGATGGAATCGTGCGTGAGCACATAGGTGACGGGCAGCTTCATGATGGCGCTCATGCGGATGGCGTGCTTCATGTAATCGCTGAACACGAAGAACGTGCCGCAGAACACACGCAGGCCGCCGTGCAGAGCCATGCCGTTGCAGATGGCCGCCATGGCATGCTCGCGCACGCCAAAGTGCATGTTGCGGCCGGAGCGGTTTTCGGCGCTGTAATCGCCGCCGTCCTTGATGTAGGTGTTGTTGGAGGGAGCCAGGTCGGCGCTGCCGCCCACCAGGTTGGGCAGGCGCTTGGCCAGGCGGTTAATCATCGTGCCGCTGGTGGCGCGGGTGGCGATGCGGCCGTCATACTCCCACAGCTCGGGATCGTCCATCAGCCCTTCGGGCAGCTCCTGGTTGAACCAGGCGTCGTATTCCTTTTTCAGCTCGGGATACTTTTCGGCATAGCGCAGCATCAGGTCGTTCCATTCGGCTTCGCGCTGCTCGCCGCGCTTGGCGCACTCGGCCAGGTGAGCGTACACATCGTCGTCCACGCAGAAGGCGCCCTCGGGCATGCCCAGGGTCTTCTTCATGGCCAGCACGTTATCATCGCCCAGGGGCGAGCCGTGGCAGCCGGCGGTGCCCTGCTTGGCGGGGCAGCCGTAGCCGATGATGGTCTTGCAGATGATCAGCGAGGGACGATCGTCGCGGCGGGCCTCGGCGATAGCGGAAAGAAGCTTCTGCACATCGTTGCCATCGTCTACCTTGATTACCTGCCAGCCGTAGGCGGCAAAGCGCATGCCCACGTCCTCACGCATGGCGATGTCGGTGTTGCCCTCGATGGAGATATCATTGTCATCGTACAGGAGCGTCAGCTTGCCCAGCTTCATGGTGCCGGCCAGGGCGGCAGCCTCGCTGGCGATGCCTTCCATCATGCAGCCGTCGCCGCAGAAGGCGTATACGCGGTGATCCACCACGGGAAATTCAGGCTTGTTGAACTTGGCGGCCAGCATGGTTTCGGCGATGGCGAAGCCCACGGCGTTGGCGATGCCCTGACCCAGCGGGCCGGTGGTGGTTTCCACGCCGGGGGTGTGGCGATATTCGGGATGGCCGGGGGTCTTGCTGCCCCACTGGCGGAAGTTCTTCAGATCATCCATCGTCAGGCCGTAGCCGAACAGGTGCAGCAGGGAGTAGAGCAGGGCGCTGGCGTGACCGTTGGAAAGGACGAAGCGGTCGCGGTTCTGCCACTGAGGATCCTTGGGGTTGTGGCACATGGCGTCGGCCCACACGGCATAAGCCATGGCGGCCATGCCCATGGGCGCGCCGGGATGGCCGGAATTGGCCTTTTGCACGGTATCCACGGCCAGGGTGCGGATGGTATTGATCGTCTTTTGCTGAATGTCCATCATAAACGCTCCTTTAATTTTTGCTCAGATACGCGCGGATGGGGGAAATATCGATATCCTCAATGCCGTCCAGTACGGAAAGCAGCTTGGAAAGCATGGTACGCACGCCGCCGGGCACGTCGCTTTCCACATTCAGCGGCAGCACGGGATCGTGCACGGACAGGCGCAGCAGGAACCAGCCGTTTTGCAGCCCGTCGTCCAGGTCAAAGTTGATGCGCACGCCCTCGCGGTTATCGGGGGCGATGTGCCAGTCGGTCTCATAGGAGGCGTGATCCATCACGCGCTCGATGACGGTGCGGCCGGCCTCGCGGAAATCAGGGGCGGTGATGTTCAGCCGCAGCTCCACGCTTTCCACCGGCTCGCGCAGGCCGTCCAGCAGGCTGGACAGCTCCTTGCCCTCCTGCTTGAGGCGCATGGCCTCGACGATCAGTACCGTCACCAGGTACATGCCGTCGTCCAGAAAGTGGTTTTCGCGCAGGGCGGCATGGCCGCTGGTTTCAATGGCCAGGGGGCAATCGATGCCCGCGGCGTTGAGGCGCACGGCTTCGTCGATCACATTGCGGTAGCCGCGCTTATAGCGGTAGTGCACGCCGCCCCACTCGGTGATAAACTGCGCCAGCCCCGAGGAGGTGACAGAGTCGGTCACGATGGTCGCGCCGGGCTCCTTATCCAGCAGGATGGCGGAGATCAGCGCAATCAGGCGGTTGCGGTTGATCTCGCGGCCGGCTGCATCCACAATGGCCGCGCGGTCGCAGTCCGCGTCAAAGATGACGCCCAGATCGGCCCCCACCTTGACCACAGCCTGGCTGATGGCGGCCATGGCCTGCTCGTTTTCGGGATTGGGAATATGATTGGGAAAATGGCCGTCGGGCTCCAGAAACTGGCTGCCCTCGGTCCATGCACCCATTTCGCGCAGCATTTCTTCATAGAAGCCGCCCGCGCCGTTGCCCGCGTCCACCACCACATGCAGCCCAAGCAGGGGGCAAGCCACGTCGGTATCCAGGCCGCGGCGCATGCGATCCATCAATTGCTGCTTGTATACGGGCAGGAAGTCGCGCTTCTGCACCGCGGGATGCGGGCCGTCCACCGGCGCGGTGTTGGCCGCGATGGACAGGATCATGCTGATATCGGTGGCTGATACGCCGCCCTCGGGCAGGAAAAATTTGAGCCCGTTGCGGTAGTAGGGATGGTGCGAGGCCGTCACCATGATGGAGGCGTCGGCCTTGAAGCCCTCGGTCAGCAGGCTCATATACATGGCGGGCGTGGTGCACATGCCATAGTCCCACACCTGCGCGCCTGTGCGGGCCATGCCCTCGGCGCAGGCAGCCAGCAGCGCGGGGCTGGTCAGGCGGGAATCCCGCCCGATGGCCACGGTCAGCGCGCCGGGACGCTTGCCGGTCTTTTCGCTTAGCCAGGTGATAAACGCGCCGCCGATGCACAGCGCCACTTCGTTGGTCAATACTGCTTTTTCGCCCAGGGCGTCGCCCCGGATATCGGTACCGCTCTTTAAGGATTGATAATCAGTCATACGTTCCCTCCCCAATGTCGCTTAAGCCGCGCAGCAGCCGCCACACAGGCGCGATGGCCTGAAAATCCGCCGCCACGCGATCGGTAATGGAAGCGTCGAAAATCCATCCAGGGTCGATATGCTCACGGGAGAAATAGATTTCCCGCATACAGTAAAGGGGTTGCAGCACGGCGGGCAGATCCTCGGGCGGGCGCAGCTTTTTCCACTGCGTGCCGCCAACGGAGAAATCGCGCTTCTGCAAAAGACGCAGAAGGCCGATCATCTCATCGGGATTGGCTACCATGCGCCGCCGCAGGCTGTCCATCATCGGGCGGTTTTCACCCCATACGCCCAGCCCCCAGTTGACGGCATCCAGCCGAATCTCGAACCAGTAAAAGGGCATGCCGTCCTTGCCGGCGGCCGCGCGCCGAAAAGCTACCCAGTGATGATCGCGATAGGGGGATTTATCCCGGCTGTAGCGCGTATCGCGGTTGATGCGCGACAGGCACTTGGCCGGGCGTACCTCCATATCGGGATCGATGGACAGCATCACGGGCGCCATCTCGGCGATAAAGGCGTAAAAGGGATCGCGAACCTTTTGGTAATACTCCTTGCGATGCGCGTCCATGAACGCCTTTTCATTGTGAAAACGGATATCGGCGTAAAAGGACAGCAGATCGCTGTTAAAGCCTTGAAACATACATTCCTCCGGGTATTCTCACCCAACCATAGATTATAATGGATAAAAGGCATTTTTTCAAGCCTGATCGCCGTATCCGCACATCTTTGCGAAAATGCGCCGCGGTTTGCGCAAATTCGCGCGGATTCGCGCTTGCATGCCGCATCACAGCGTGCTACAATGACATGGAAAGCATTGGATATGGAGGATTACAGCCATGCAGGAACCCAAAGCACGCAAAGATATGGATCCCCGTTATCTGTGGGATTTGAGCAGTATTATTGAAAGCGCCGCCGAGTTTGAACGCCAGTTCAAGGAGGCGCAGGCGCAGGTGTCTGCCTTCTCCACTTGGCAGGGTCATGTGGGGGAGAACCCGCGCCAGGCCATCCGCGAGGCGATGGAGATGAACCGGCTGTTGGAGCGGCTGCTGGTTTACGCCGCCATGTACGCCGATCAGGACGGCGGCGACAGCCAGGCGCAGGATCAGCTGACCCGCGCGCGCAGCCTGGCCGCAAAGGCCGAAAGCGCTGTGTCCTTCTTGCAGCCCGAGCTTCTTTCCCTGCCTGAGCAGACGCTGCTGGATATGAAGAACGACCCTGATTTCAGCGAGTACGACGTATTTGTGGACGATCTGCTGCGCAACAAGCCGCACACCCTCTCCGCCAAGGAGGAGCGCCTGCTGGCCATGACGAACGAGCTGATGGGCGCGCCCGACGCGGTGTATACCATGCTCAGCGACGTGGATATGCCCTTCCCCGTGGTAAAGGATGAAGAGGGCAACCAGGTAAAGCTCAGCAACGCCATGTACGGCCGCTTGATCCGCAGCCGTAACCGCGAGGTACGCAGGGGCGCTTTTGAAGCCATGATGAAGGGCTATAACGACTATCGCCAGACCTATGCTGCTACCTACCGTTATAGCGTCAAGGGCGATGTGGTCGGCGCGCGTGCGCAATTTTGACAGCGCCATCGAGGCCTCGCTGTTCCCAGATCGTATCCCTGTGGCGGTGTATGATAACCTGCTCAGCGGCATCGAAGCTATGCGCCCCGCCATGAAAAAGTATATGGAGCTGCGCAAGAAGAAGCTGGGCCTGGACGAGGTGCATCTGTACGACCTGTATGTGTCCATCGTGGACGACTTCGATATGAAGCTGACCTACCCCGAAGCCTTCCAGGTGGTCAAGAAGGGCCTGGCTCCGCTGGGCGAGCATTACGCGCAGCTGCTGGACGAGGCGTATAACAACCACTGGATCGATGTGTACGAGAACCGCGGCAAGCATTCCGGCGCGTACTCCTGGGGCACCTACGGCGCGCATCCCTATGTGCTGATGAACTTCACCGAGGATCTGAACGGCACCACCACCCTGGCGCACGAGCTGGGCCACGCCATGCACTCCTGGCACAGCAACCACGCGCAGCCCTTTGCCAAGGCGGGGTATTCGCTGTTTGTGGCGGAGGTCGCCTCCACCTGCAACGAGATGCTGCTGATGCGCGCCCTGATGAACGAATACAAGGACGATCAAAAGGCCAGCGCTTACCTGGCCAATCAGCTGCTGGAGGAGTTCCGCGGTACGGTGTACCGCCAGACGATGTTCGCCGAGTTCGAGC
>OLQC01002348.1_pt1 | contig 12846 bp, 7 predicted proteins | sample 1672471 | NCBI WGS metagenome assembly OLQC01 (sample SAMEA3136689, study PRJEB25190) | human gut metagenome | biome: human gut; feature: human-associated habitat; material: faeces | place: Austria | collected 2013
CAGAACATCTTCACCGACCCGCAGAAGCCGATGAAGGTCGCCCCCGGCATCTACCCCATCAACGGCGCCGGTCCCGACGATCCCTGCGCGCTGACGGTCGACTTCGCGCTGACCTACTTCCTGGTCTCCGGCGAACTCGAGCGCTCCAAGATTCCCGTGAACCTGCTCATCACCGACGCATCCGGTATGTCCGTCCTGACGGCATGGGCTGCAGGCAAGTTCTCCTCCACGTCCGTCAAGAAGTTCTTTGACGAATTCGATGTCGCCTCCAAGATCAACAACCGCACCCTCATCATTCCGGGCAAGGTCGCCGTCATGAAGGGCGAGATCCAGGACAAGCTGCCTGAGTGGAACGTCGTCGTCGGCACCCGCGAGGCGGTCGAGCTGGTCAAGTACCTGCGCGACGGCGAGCACATCAAGGCTGCCGAGGCTGCCGCTGCCTCCAAGGCTCCCGCCGCGGAGAAGAAGGAAGCTGCCGACGCCAACGCGCCGCTCGATTTCGAGAAGATCGCTGCGTCCATCCCTGCCATCGAGGTCGTCGACATGGGTGTGAGCTACAAGCAGCGTGATCCGGAGTCCCCGAAGTTCGTCACCATCGGCGAACGTATCCACTGCATCTCCCCGGTCATCCGCGAGGCCATGAACACCATGAACCCCGAGCCCATCCTGAAGCGTGCTGCCGAGCAGATCAAGGCCGGCGCAACGTATCTGGACGTCAACATCGGCCCGGCCGAGTCCAACGGCCCCGAGCTTATGACCTGGGCAGTCAAGCTGCTGCAGGAGAACTTCAACAACGTGCCTCTGGCTCTCGACACCGCCAACAAGCGCGCCATCGAGGCCGGCATCAAGGTCTACAACCGCACGAACGGCAAGCCCATCGTCAACTCCGCTGACGCAGGCTCCCGTATCTCCTATATCGATCTGGCTGCGGCCAACGACGCCATCTGCATCGCGCTGTGCTCTGCCGACGGCATCGCAAAGGACAATGAAGAGCGCATGATGCACTGCCATCATATGCTCGAGCGCGGTCTGAGCCTCGGCATGGAAGCGACCGACCTGTGGTTCGACCCGCTGTTCCTCGTCGTCAAGGGCATGCAGGACAAGCAGATGGACGTTCTGAACGCCATCAAGCTGTTCTCCGACGAAGGTCTGAAGTCCACCGGCGGCCTGTCCAACAACTCCAACGGCGCGCCGAAGAACGTCCGCCCGATCATGGACTCTGCGCTCGTCGCCATGGCCATGATGCAGGGTCTGACCTCCGCCATCGTCAACCCGAACGACCTGCGCCTGATGGAGACGATCAAGTCCTGCGACATCTTCAAGAACAACGAGCTGTACTCCGACTCCTATCTGGACGCGTAATTTGTCTTTCCACGGTTCCCTGCTGCGAAACACCGGCAGGGAACCGCCGCATTTCCCCTATATAATTCAAAATTCAACAGAATTTGCAGGAGGTATTTATGAGCGTATTAACCGATCTCATCTATGGCGGCTCGCACGCCGTGGCTGGCCTGACCGAGGGTGCAGTCAACGACGCCATTGCAAAATATGGCGCAGACCATCCCATTGCCTTCCCTGACACCGCGTATTTCTTCCCCACCATCTACGCCGCCACCGGCGTCAAGGTCAAGACCCTGGGCGATCTGCCCGCCTGCGTGGGCGTGCTCAAGAGCCTCATCACCGATCAGGAGGATCTGGGCCAGGCGCTCAACGCCGGTCTGGCCACCGCTGTCGGTGCCGAGATCCTTGAGGGCCTGAAGTTCGCCGAGCCGAAGGACGCCTATGAGCAGGCCGCAGTTCCCGGCATCGGCTTCGTGCCCGATCCCATCATCCGTTCCCTCGGCGTGCCGCTGGTCACGGGCGATATCCCCGGTGTGGCCGTCGTGCTGGGCAAGGCCGAAAACGGCGAGGACGTTGCAAAGGTCGTCAAGGACTATCAGTCCAAGGGCATCATGACCTTCATGGTCGGCGAAGTCATTGAACAGTGCGCGGAAGCGGGCGTCAAGATGGGCCTTGAGCTCCGCGTCATCCCGCTGGGCCATGATGTGACCGCCGTCATCCATGTCGTCACCGTCGCCATCCGCGCCGCTCTGATCTTCGGCAACGTGCAGCCGGGCGATTTGGCCGGTCTTCTCAAGTATACCAAGGAGCGCGTTCCCGCGTTCGTCAACACCTTCGGCGCGATCGACAATGTCGTCGTTTCCGCGGGCGCAGGCGCAATCGCGCTGGGCTTCCCGGTCGTGGTCGATATCGACCTCGGCGAAAATCAGGTTCCGGGCGCACTGGAGTCCTGCACCGACCATAATGAGACGGTCAAGAAGTCTCTGGAGCTGCGCGGCATCAAGATCAAGTCCAAGGAGCTGCCCATCCCCGTTGCATTCGCAGCTGCATTCGAGGGCGAGATCATCCGTAAGGCCGACATGAAGGTCGAGTTCTGGTCCGCAAAGAACACCACCTGCGAGCTTGTTCTCATGAAGAACATGGACGAGGTCGAGGATCACAAGCTCGTCATCGACGGCCCGGATATCGACTCCGGCGATCTCGAGTACGCGCTTGCCACCTGTGTCTATGTCGCGGGCAAGAAGATGCAGGCCGACTTTGAATCCGTCATCGAGCGGAAGATCCACGCCTGGTTCAACTACATGGAAGGCGTCATGCACACCGGCCAGCGCAACCAGTTCCGTATCCGTATCTCCAAGGACGCCTATGACAAGGGCCTGCGCCTGACGCACTTTGCCGAGGTTCTGTACCACATGATCACGGACGAATTCGACGCAGTCGTCGACAAGTGCGAGGTACACCTGATTACCGATCCGGTCAAGGCCACCGCGTTCCTGAACGATGTCGCCATCCCGCGCTACAATATGCGTGACGACCGTCTGGCCTCCATGACCGACGAATCCGTTGACCGCTTCTTTACCTGCATCCTCTGTCAGTCCTTCGCCCCGGCGCACTGCTGCGTGGTCACGCCGGAACGTCTGGGCCTGTGCGGCGCTGTCTCCTGGCTCGACGCGAAGGCGACCTATGAGCTGAACCCGAACGGCCCGTCCCAGCCCATCATGAAGGAGGGCTGCCTCGACGAGCGCACGGGCCGCTACACCACCGTCAACGACGCCATCAAGGACGCGACCCACGGCGCAGTTGAAGAAGTCACGCTGTACTCCATCATGGAGGACCCGATGACCTCCTGCGGCTGCTTTGAGTGCATCTCCGGCATCGAGCCGATGTCCAACGGCTTCATCGTCGTCAACCGTGAGTACGCAGGCATGACCCCCGCCGGTATGACCTTCGGCGAACTGGCCTCCTGCACCGGCGGCGGCGTGCAGACGCCGGGCTACATGGGCCATGGCCGCCACTTCATCTCCTCCAAGAAGTTCATCCACGCCGAGGGCGGCATTGAGCGCATCGTCTGGATGCCGAAGGAGCTGAAGGATGATGTCGGCGAACGCCTGAACAAGACCGCCAAGGAGCTTTACGGCATCGACAACTTCACCGACATGATCGCCGACGAGACGATCTGTACCGACTGCGACGCACTGCTCGAGTTCCTGCAGGAAAAGAACCACCCGGTCCTGTCCCTCGAGCCGCTGATGTAAGCAGCGGACAATCTGTTCTGATACACAAACGCCCGGAGCCGCAAGGCTCCGGGCGTTTTGCGTCGTGTTTAAAGATCTGTGGTCAGCGCTTTCTGCTCCCGGTGCTGGCAGGTGAACAGGAGGATCTGCCGGTTTTCAGCCTCGCGCTGCAAAAGGCGCAGGGCCAGACGCAGGCGGTCATCGTCGAACATGACGAGCGCGTCATCCAGCAGGAGCGGGGCATCCTCCGGCAGCAGCAGGCGGCAGACGGCCAGCCGGACGGACAGATACAGCTCGTCCGCCGTGCCGCCGCTCAGGAAGAGCGAACGGCGCATGGCCGCGTCCGGCTGTCCCGCCTCCAGCTCCATCTGCCGGCTGATCTGCACGCGGGCATAGCGTCCGCCGGTCAGCTCGGAGAAAATTTCCGACGCCTCGCGCACCAGACGCGGGGAGAAGCGCTCTGCCAGCGCTGCGTTGGCCTGCGCCAGCGTCTGCCTGGCAAGCGTAAGCGCCTCGCGGCGCTCGTTCAGCGTGTCGAGCCTCTGCGCCAGCGCCTGCTTTTTCGCCGACAGCTCCGCCTCGGAGCCGAACTGCTCCAACCGGCCACGGCTCTGGTCGAGCTGCGACTGCACGGCTGCGGCAAGCGCCTGCGTCCGTGCAAGCGCGGCCTGCGCCTGTTCGGTCGTCAGGCCGGAGACGTCGCGCGCGGGCGCGGGCAGCTCTGGGATCTCGCCGAGGGCCTGCGCAAGCGCGTCATAGCGCGTTTTTGCCTGCTGCGCGGCCTGCTGTGCGTCATGCCAGGCGCGGTAAGCGGCCAGCGCGGAGGCGATCGCATTTTGCGCCTCCCGGACCGTTCCGGCCTCCGCGAACATCCGGACGCTGCCGAGCAGCGCCGCCGTGCGCTCGGCGCGCAGACGGCTTTCCGCGTCGCGGGCCGCATTCTGCGCCGATGCAGCCTCGCACGCTGCCTGCCACGCGCGCAGCGCGTCACGGTACTGAACGGCATAGGCGTAAAACTCGTCGCGGCTGTGGTTTTCATAGAGCGCCAGCAGCGCCTGCGCTTCGGAAAGCTCTGCCTCGCGCCGCCGGTCATGCGCCGCGTTTACGAGCGCGATCACAGCGTAGGCCAGCGCCGCCAGCGCGAACGCGGCGGGCACCATCCCGCCGGCCAGCAGCGCGGCCAGGCCCGCCGCCGCGACGGCCAGCATCCACACGCAGCAGCGCACGATATACGCAAAGTCCGACTGCCGGACGCCGTGATTCAGAATGTCGTTCATGATCGTCGGCAGCAGCAGATCACACACGGTCGCAAAGGCGACCAGCACCATTGCCAGAGCCGTCTGCCGGCGGTACGGCCGCAGATAGGGCAGGATATATTTCATACCGGCCGCCTCCTTTCGGTTTTGGCGCGCAAAGCGCGTGAATATTACTATAGCATAGAAAACAAATGTTTGCAAGCGCAGAAGCAGCCCCATCGGCGATGGGGCTGCGGGGATGCCGGGATGTGCGGCAGGTCAGTTCCCCTCCTCCGGGGTATAGGGAAGGAACCAGTCGATGTAGTGCGTAGGCTCGGTGACCGCGCCGCGGGTGGTATAGAGCGCATAGCTCTTGAAAAGGATGGGCGTGATGTATCCGCGCTCGCACACGCGCTTGTAGAGGTTATAGGTGTTGCCGCTGTTGACCAGCGCCATGCTGCACAGGTTCATCATCGTGCTGTCGGAGAGACTGCCATAGTTGAGCGTGCCTGTGGCGCCGAAGAACGGCGAAAGGTCAAAGTTCGGCGACAGGCGGACCTCGCCGTAATACAGGTCAAAATTGCCCTGCAGCAGCGCGTTTTTGTACTCGGTGTACTCCATGGACTTGACCGTGATGTTGAAGCCGAGATCGTTCAGCATCCGCGCGACCTCAGTCGCAGCCTGCACGCGGATGTAGCTCGACGAGCAGACGATCATCGTCCCCTCGACCGGCACGGAATAGCCCTTCGACGGGACGTAGAGGTCCAGAATGCCGTCGCCCGTCGCGTCCTCGACCGAGGCGCTCGCGAGCTGGTCATAATACGAGCCCGTGTCGTAGGCGAAGCTGTTGGCAAGCTTGACGTCGTAATACCGGGACTTCGGCGAGCACGGCAGCGTGGACGCCGCGGCGAAGCCGCCCAGCGTCTGCTCGACCAGCTGTTCGCGGTCGATGGCAAAGGTGATGGCGCCGCGCAGACCGTAGTTGGAGAAGACGGACGAGTTCATGTTGTAGCCGATGTACTGCATGATGGTCGTCTCCTCGTTCCACAGCTCGTAGTCGTTGTGGAAGCCTGCGAACGCGGAGGAGTTCGGGTCCGTCAGGACCATGTTGACCTTCTGATACTCAAAATTATCGCGCACGTCGGCGGCGGTGGACGAAACGGTCAGCGCGATCTCGTCAAAGTCGACCAGCGGCGCGGTATCGCGCCACCAGTTTTCACAGCGCGTGAGCTTCGTCTCGGCAAATTCATACGGGCCTGTGCCCGGCGGGCTGACCTCGTCCTTCGTGCCGGACTTGATGATGGGAATATCCAGCAGCAGCGGCAGGCACTCATATGCCTCGCTCGTCGAGAGCACGAGCGTCAGATCGTCCTGCGCCTCGGCGGAAGTGATGAAGCGCAGGCGCGAACCGTAATATTCCGAGCCTGCGGCGGATTCGATGGAATATGCCGCGTCCGCCGCGGTAAGGGCGTTGCCGTCGTGGAAGGTCACGCCGGAGCGGAGCTTCACCGTGGTTGTGCGTCCGTCGTCAGTGACAAAATAGCTCTCGGCGAGAATCGGTTCTGCCTCGTAGCTGCTTGTCACGGCGAACAGCGGCTCGTAGAGGAAGGAAAAGATGATGCGGTTGTTGAGACTCTGGCAGTTATAGGGCTGCAGGCCGTAATCCGGCTGGTAGGCCAGGCCGAAGGACTCAAGCGCCGTATACGTCTCGGTGACGACCTGCTTGACCTCCTGCTTATCCTCCGAGCCGTTGACCGAGCCGGTCTGCTGGGCGGCGACGGCCTCGTCGCCGACGGGGAAAAGATTCTGCATCCATTCGCTCGTCGCGATCGTCGTGCAGCCGCAAAGAAGGGCCAGACACAGCGCAAGCGCTGTAAGCATCAAAAGCTTTCGTTTCATGCCGGTGCGCCTCCTTTCAGCCGGATGATGGCGGCCTGCGACCCGCGGTTCCCGCCGGTCACGCGATGCGACCAGAAGCGCTCCGGCTGGCATTTGGTGCAGTCCGGGCAGATGTCGATCACCTGCACGCCCGCTCTTTCCAGCCAGATGCGGTTCAGGCGCTTCAGATCGACGTGCGCCTTTTCGCCGTGCAGTTCAATTGCCGCTTCCGCGTCCGGGCCGAGCGATCGCCGCATGGCCTCCGGCACCTCCGGCCCGACCTCAAAGCAGCAGCGGCCGATGCACGGGCCGATGGCCGCATGAATGTGCTCCGGCGCGCAGCCGAATTCCGCCTGCATCCGAAGGACGGCCTTGTACGCGATGCCCTGCGCCGTTCCGCGCCACCCGGCGTGGACGGCGGCGATGGCCTGCCGCACGGGGTCAAACAGCAGCAGCGTCGTGCAGTCCGCACCGAAGCAGACGAGCGCCGCGCCGGGTTCGTCGGTCAGAAGCCCGTCGCAGACGGCGGTCTGCTCCCGCTCCAGCCCTGTGCCGCAGTCCTGCTTGCCGACGCGCAGCAGAAGATCGGTATGCTCCTGCCGGGTAAAGATCGTTTCCTCCGGCGAAAAGCCAACGGCGGTGCCGAGAATGCGGTAATTCTCCCGCACGTTTTCCGGCCTGTCTCCCCGGTGCGTGCCGAGATTGAGGGAGGACAGCACCCCCTCGCTCACGCCGCCGAAGCGCGTGGAGAAGCCGTGCACGCTCCCGGAAAGCGCGTCGGCGGTCAGATATTCAAGTGTTCCGTGGTGAATGGTGTGAAACATGGGCTTAATTCGCGTTCTGGCCGCGTTCGGCGGCGAGATCCTTGTCGCGGCAGCATTTTTTGTATTTTTTTCCGCTGCCGCACGGGCACGGGTCGTTCGGGCCGACCTTGATCTTCTTGACGATGGGCTGACGCTTGACGGTCTTGTCGCCGCCAGCCCCCTCGCTGGTGACCTTCGCCACGCGCTGGCGCTTGATCTCCTCATTCGTCTTGATCCGGACGAGGAAGACGCGGCGGACGATCTCTTCCTTGATCGCGTCGTTCATGGCCTCGAACATGTCAAAGCCCTCGCGCTTATACTCGATGACGGGGTCTGTCTGCGCGTAGGCGCGCAGGCGGATGCCCTGCCGCAGATCGTCCATGGCGTCGATGTGATCCATCCAGAATTCATCGACCACACGCAGCGTCACGACGCGCTCAATCTCGCGCATGACGGGAGACGTGAACTGCTCCTCCCGCTTGGCATAGGCGCGCTGCATGAGAGACAAAATCTTCTCTTCCGCCTGCTCCCGCGTGAGCGCGGCCAACTCCTCGTCGGAGAGAAGCCATGTGCCCGTGGGGAAGAAGATGGGCTCGAAATGCGTCATCATCTCGAAGAAATGCTGCTTGTCGGCCAGCTTCGGCTGCTCGCCGAAGGCGCTGGCGACATACGTGTCCACATAGAACCGCATCATGGACTGGATGTTCTTCTGCAGATCCTCGCCGTCGAGCACCTGGCGGCGCTGCTCGTAAATGATCTTACGCTGGACATTCATCACGTCGTCGTATTCCAGCACGTTCTTTCTGGACTGGAAGTTGCGGCCCTCAACGGTCTTCTGCGCGTTTTCGATCGCGCCGGAGAGAATTTTGGCGTCGATAGGCGTATCCTCGTCGATGCCGAGCGTCTCCATCATGTTCATAATGCGCTCGGAGCCGAACAGGCGCATGATATCGTCCTGCATGGACAGATAAAACCGCGTCTCGCCGGGGTCGCCCTGGCGGCCGGAACGGCCGCGCAGCTGATTGTCGATGCGGCGCGACTCGTGCCGCTCGGTGCCGATGATGAAAAGGCCTCCTGCCTGCCGGACAAGCTCTGCCTGCTTGTCCGTCTCGACCTTGAAGCGCTTATACGCTTCGGTATAGGCTGCGCGTGCGGCCAGAATTTCGGGATTCTCCGTCTCGGCGAAGGAATTGGACTCGGCGATCAGTTCGTCGGACAGGCCCTGCTTGCGCAGCTCGTTCTTTGCCATGTATTCGGCGTTGCCGCCCAGCATGATGTCGGTGCCGCGGCCGGCCATGTTCGTCGCAATGGTCACGGCGCCCAGATGGCCCGCCTGCGCGACGATCTCGGCTTCTTTTTCATGGTGCTTGGCGTTCAGGACGTTGTGCGGGATGCCCTCGCGCTTGAGCATCTGCGAAAGAAGCTCGGATTTTTCAATGGAGATCGTGCCGACCAGAACCGGCTGGCCCTTGGCGTGGCATTCCTTGATCTGGGCGATGACGGCGCGGTATTTGCCCGCCTCGGTCTTGTAGACGACGTCGGGGTCGTCAATGCGGATGACGGGTTTGTTCGTCGGGATCTCGACGACGTCGAGATTGTAGATGCCGGTGAATTCCTCCTCCTCGGTCAGCGCCGTGCCGGTCATGCCGGAGAGCTTGTCGTACAGACGGAAGAAATTCTGGAACGTGATGGTGGCGAGCGTCTTGTTTTCGCTTGCGACCTTGACGCCCTCCTTGGCCTCGATGGCCTGATGCAGACCCTCGTTGTAGCGGCGGCCGTACATGAGGCGGCCGGTAAATTCGTCGACGATGATGACCTCGCCGTCCTTGACGACGTAGTCAATGTCGCGCTTCATGAGGCCCCTTGCCTTCATGGCCTGATTGATGTGGTGCGAGAGCGTGGCGTTTTCTGGGTCGGCCAGATTTTCCACGTTGAAGAACTGCTCGGCCTTTTCAATGCCCTTCTGCGTGAGCGATACGGAGCGGTCCTTTTCGTCGACGATGTAATCGCAGTCATACTGATCCTGCAGTTCCTTGTTGTCCGTCGTGGAGAAGACCTGCTTTTTCAGGCGGGAGACGAAATAATCCGCCATTTCATACAGCTTGGACGATTCCTCGCCTTTGCCGGAAATAATGAGCGGGGTGCGCGCCTCGTCAATGAGGATGGAGTCGACCTCGTCGACGATGGCGAACGCGTGACCGCGCTGCACCATCTCCTGTTTGTAGATCGCCATATTGTCGCGCAGGTAATCGAAGCCCAGCTCGTTATTCGTGCCGTAGGTGATATCGGCGGCATAGGCCGCGCGGCGCTGCTCCGCGGTCAGATCGTGGACGATGAGGCCGACGGACAGCCCCAGAAAGCGGTAGACCTTGCCCATCCACTCCGAGTCGCGCTTGGCGAGATAATCGTTGACCGTGACGATGTGCACGCCCCGTCCGGCCAGCGCGTTTAAGTATGCAGGCAGGATTGCGACGAGCGTCTTGCCTTCGCCGGTCTTCATTTCGGCGATGCGGCCCTGGTGCAGCACGATGCCGCCCACGACCTGCACCCGGTACGGACGCATGCCGAGCACGCGGTCGGCTGCCTCCCGGCAGACGGCGAACGCCTCCGGCAGCAGCGCGTCGAGCGTCTCACCGGATGCGTAGCGATCCTTGAATTCCTGCGTCTTCGCGCGAAGCTCCTGATCGGTCAGCTTTTTATACGGCTCCTCGAGCGCCATGACGGCCTCGACCTGCGGCTCGAGCTTTTTGACCTCTCGCTCAGAGCGGGTGCCGAATAGTTTTGTAAACAGTCCCATGGTAAAAACCCTTTCTGCGCCGCGCGGTACGCGCTGCGGTACGTATTCTAAAGTGAGATTATACCACATATATGGCGGCAAAAAAAGAAGAAATTGTGAATTTCGGCGACTTGATTTACCCGGAGGGGGCTGGTAAAATGAGTTTGATTTTTATGGTATCGAGGTACTTTGCGTATGGCTATCCGTCTTGTGGCCGTCGATGTCGACGGCACGCTCGTCACTGCCGACCAGCGCGTTCTGCCGCGGGTGCAGGCCGCGGCGCAGCGCGCGCTGGAGCACGGCATCCAGCTCGTTCTGTGTACCGGACGCGCACCGGGAGAGTGCTGGTACATTTTAGACGCGCTTCCGCAGATCCGCTACGCCGTCACGCAGACCGGCGCGATCGCACAGGATCTGAAGACCGGCGAAACGCTCTACCACTGCCCGCTGTCCCCGGACGATGCGCGGCTGATCTATTCCCATGTGCGCCGGTACGACGGGCTTGTCAATTTCTTCTCCGGCGGCATTGTGTATAACTCCAAAGAGCAGATGGCGCGCTTTGAGCGCTATTATCCCGCTGACTTCCGGTGGCTGTTTGAGCAGTCGCATGAATTTGTCGACGATCTGGACGCCATGGTCGCCGGTTGGGGTAAACCCGTAGAAAAGCTCTATGTGCCGTTTTCCAGTCAGGAAGAGTGTGAAAGGGCCATGGCCGATCTGACAAAGCTGCCGTATTTCGTGACAGGCGCGGGCTACGTTGATCTGGAGGTCATGAACCCGAACACCAGCAAGGGCATTGCGCTTGCAGCGCTGTGCAAAAAACTCGGCATCCCGCGCGAGCAGGTCATGGCCATCGGCGACAGCGGCAACGACGCGGCCATGCTCGACTTTGCGGGCGTCGGCGTCGCAATGGGAAACGGGGAAGAAGCGCTCAAACAGAAAGCGGATCTGATTGCGCCGACAAATGAAGAAGGCGGCGTGGCCGATATGCTGGAGCTTGCAATCAAAGGAGAGATATAAAATGGGCGTACAGGATCTGACAGTACAAATGGTCGTCATCGTCGTCATCGGCGTATTCTTTGCGTCGTTCATGGACGCCATCGCGGGCGGCGGCGGCATTATTTCCGTCCCGACGTATCTGCTCGCGGGACTTCCGATGCACTTTGCGCTGGGCACAAACAAATTTTCCTCCTCCATCGGCACCGCGTTTTCCACGGGCCGGTATATCAAAAACGGCTATGTCGACTGGAAGCTCGGCATTCCGTCCATCGTGCTGGCGCTCATCGGCTCGTTCTTCGGAACAAAATTGCAGCTGATGATCTCCGAGGTGTACTTACAATATCTGCTGCTGATCGTGCTGCCGGTCGTGGCCTTCGTCGTGCTGCGCCAGCGGCAGCTGCCGGAGGAGCGCGGCGATATCGAGCCCAAAAAGCAGATGGCCATCGTCTATCTGGCCGCGCTCGTCGTCGGCGCGTACGACGGGTTCTACGGGCCCGGCACGGGCACGTTCCTGCTGCTCATTTTCTGCAATCTCGGCAAGCTCGACGTGCGCACGGCGGGCGGCAACGTTAAACTCGTGAATTTGTCCTCCAATATCGCCTCGCTCCTGACCAGCCTGTTAAGCGGCAAGGTCTTCCTCGTCCTCGGCCTCATCGGCACGGTGTCGAGCATCCTCGGCCATTTCATCGGCGCGGGACTCGCCATTAAAAACGGCTCGAAGATCGTAAAGCCCGCTATCATCCTTGTCCTCATCCTCCTGGCCGCAAAGGTCGTCCAGGGGTTGATCGCGGGATGATATATCATAAAACTGCACTGCCGCTGTAGGGGCCGACGACTCTGTCGGCCCCTTAAATGTTGCAGATTTGCTGAAAATATCAGAGAATTCGCAGCGGGCGGACAGAGTCGTCCGCCCCTAGGGTGTATCTGAAAACGCCCAACGCACCCGGACAGCGGATCTTTTCACGCTGCGCTGCACCATTTTTCCTTGAAATACGTCAGTATTCCTGCGAAAAAATGTCTTGCTCAGCGCAAAAATTTCTCGCTGCCGGTCACATTGGGAGTTTTCAGATACACCCTACGTACAATTCGGAAAATTGCAAAAACCTATGCCTTTGACTGCTTGTTTTGCTCCATTGCAAATCCACATAGAATCTGCTATAATAAATTGTTAAGTTATGCAGTTCGGAGGAAACGTACATGGAACGCAAACCCGTTGTGATCGCGCAGGAGGCGCTGGAGAAGGAAGCCGCTGTCTGCGAGCAGATCAAAGCCCTTTGGGCCTCGCGCGGCAGGACGCCGCGGGCCTTTGTCGATACATACGGCTGCCAGCAGAACGAAGCGGATTCCGAACGCATCCGCGGGATGCTGCGTGCAAGCGGGTATGAGATCGTGGACACCGAAGAGGGCGCGGACTGCATCGTTATCAACACCTGCGCCATCCGTGAGCACGCGGAAACCCGCGTCTACGGCAATGTCGGCGCGCTCGTACACACCAAGGCCCGGCACCCGGAGCAAAAAATTTTTCTCTGCGGCTGCATGATGGGCCAGCCGCAGGTCGTCGAGCGCATCAAAAACAGCTA